>Ga0210387_10000213_pt1 | contig 42493 bp, 44 predicted proteins | sample IncBWC7OmetaG_FD_160108 | JGI IMG/M metagenome (GOLD analysis project Ga0210387, IMG submission 160108) | Forest soil microbial communities from Barre Woods Harvard Forest LTER site, Petersham, Massachusetts, United States - Inc-BW-C-7-O ... | reverse complement strand
GTGTGAAAGGTTGGAAAGATATTGGGCGAGTTCGGCAAATCCAATGTCTATGCTGAAAATTCAGGCATGCTGTTAATAATTTTATATGGTCCATCAAATCAAGGAATGAACTTAGTGATGCATGACAGATCCCCAGCCATAAATTCTCGTCGATGATGTAATGTTGACCATAGGGTGCCCAGTACAGAGTCCTATACAGAGTTCTATGATAATCCATTGTTACAATGAAACTTTTCATGTGATCACTCACATGATCAAATCACCCATGACCTGTTGCCTGATCACATTTTAGAACCTTATTTTGAGTCATGAACCTTATTGTCCTTCAAAGTTTGACTTCAGTGTTGACCTTGTCTTGTAATCCTATACTCCTAACAAAGAGTCAGACTCCTGGCAGATCGTTTGTGCTCACTTGACCTCCTTCCTCTAAGACATAGAACCTTGAGCACCTCAATTGTCAGTCTTAAAGTTGACATCCATCTTCAGTCCTTGTGGAGTCCTTCAGAGGATCATCTGGGAATCATCCTTAAAAAGTCCTTATGGAGTCCCCATGTAGTTCCTATGAAGTCATGGTGGAGTCCTTGTAATGTCCATATAATGCCCAATATAGAAACCTATGCAGTCCTTGTGGAGTCCTTTCAATTTCCATCTTGTATTTCATTGTCCTTAAAATTTCCTTATAAACTCCCTATGGAGTCCCTATGAAGTCCTTGTGGAGTCCACATGGACTCCACATGGAAAGGGAGTGGAGTGGATGAGGAGCAGGAAGGACTGGGGAAAGACTGGATCCAGAGGTGGACTGGATCAGGAGTGAAAGGAATATAGGTGGGATTCCATGGACTGGAGGTGGACTCCACAAGTGTAAGGTTGTCCTGGGTTATAGAGCCTAATACTTAATTCACCACTCAGTCTCCAAGTGCACACAACCAATGTATAGATCAATGGGATGCTAGGAGGTGAAAAATATAAGCTAAAGAATGTGATTAGGTAATGAACCCTATTAAGGCAGAGGCCTTAAGTAAACATATACAAATAGGTATTAGTTGAACTAGATTCCGTTACAACTAGGATTCCCAATGGAAATCTGAAAAATAATTACACATTCAATAGCTGGTCCATGACTCCATGACTGTATTTATGTAATTTTATTCAAAGTTAAGTGTACACAGAAGGGGCACAATCACAGTATTTTGTGCAATGGTCAAACAGCACAAGCTGAAAGTGAACCTCTTGCATTTTTGACCAGATTCACCAGAACCACCACTGGCATAACTCTTGCTCATGCTGGAGACTTCCTCTCCTCTTTGCTCTTGGAATTCTTTTCACTTTGCATTGTTCCTCATATCCTCACTCTTCTGCCGGTGTCTTTACTTCTTCATCCTCTCTGTTGCAATTATAAGGGACATACCTAGGACTGAGACCAGTGATCACCATGCATCATTAATATTAGGGTAGAATACAGTATACAGTAGTGTTGCTACAGTCCAGTTTGGTCCAGTTTTTTGTAAATTTGCTGAACCCTGAACTGGACTTTAGGTCCAGTTCAGCTGAAATTCCAAACCTTGAACCCAAGTTCAGTTCTAAACTGTGGTTCAAACCTTGATACTGTTACAGTCACTTTTCATTTTCATCACCCCTATCGTCTCATCTCTTGATCTTATCTCTTGATCTTATCCATTCTCAGGTTCCAGACCATTTCATGGACTATTATTAATCACTCCCATCAGTTTCACCTTATTTATCACATGCAGATCGTTATCATTCACATCAATTTCACCTTTGTTTCACTTTCATCTGTGATGTCCTATCACATTCTATGCATAGCCATGCACAGCCATGTACAGCTGTGCGCAGCCTCACCTTGTAGTATATATATTCAGTAGTTTACATTGATGTACCCTAGTATTGACCTTATCCATTCCTGGTCTGTGATTGATGCTCGCCTGTCCCTGGCTTATGGGTTCCCCACTGAGTACTGACCTCATCTTGTGATTTGGTCTGCCTAACAAAGCAGCAGATCCCTGGTGGATTGTCTGTGCTCAGGCTGGTCTCTTTCCTTGGATCTTGGGCCTTTGGCCAGTTGGTCTCGAAGTTGACATTAGACCAGTATCCCCTTGTCTGGTATTCCTCTATCCGATAACCTCATCTCGACGTTCGAGATTCTAGCTAAGCTGTTGATGCTTGTTAAGCGGACCTGCATCATTCACTAACCAGTTGCTGACAAAGCTGTTGATACTTGTTTGGATCATTCGCTAGCCAGTCGCTGACAGATACTTACTATATATGGCAACAGTTCAGCCTAAAAAGGCCTCTCTGAACCAAAATTAGGTTCAGTTCTGCTGACCAGCAGAACCTGATGTAAGCATGTTGCTTACTACAGTCCTCCTAATGTACATATATACAGCCTGTTGGCTGAACAACCATGTTGTTCAGTTATGTCCCTTTTGGTGTAACAGTTATGGTGCTAGGCTGTCCAGACTACTTACACCTGAAGCTGGAACCTAGGTCCGGTTCCAGGAAGGTTCAGGTTCGAACCTTGGTTCAGGACTGAACCATGGCAACACTAGAATACAGAATCAGCCAATTTTGAAACCAAAATCAAAATCAAAATCTGTCTTTTTAGTATAAGCATTTCAGACCAACACAATTCAACTTTGACCACAAGCACATCCATCCCAGCAGTGTTTGAATTTCTTTCCTTTCCTCTTCATGCTTTACTGTGTTTATGGCAAAAGAGCCTCCTTCACCTACTAGTACTACTCTTCTTCAGGCACAGCTTGTTGTTGCCAAGGCTAAAGCATCTAAGAAGGCTAGTACACCTGTCAAGTCCAAGACTCTAAGGCAAAACAGGACAAGGAGAACCAGGATGTCAAGCCCAAGGCTGACAAGGGAACTTATGGGAAGACCATACATATTTCATTAGTACTCCCTATCTAAATAACAACTCATTCTCTAACACAGGAGTCCAGTTGGACCAGCCCTGAGCACTTGCCCCTCTCTGACACACTCCCTCAGCATTGTCGAAGATAGTGTGATGTATAAGCCAGCACTTGGGTTCAATAAGGGTGACATCAGATCAGTGCCTACAGGTGGGAAGAAGGTAGTTGACATATATGTATACTGTGAGATCATGTGCAAGGTGTCCATCAATGTGCTGGGATCCAAATACACCAAAGATGGCCTGGAGGAGGATGTAAAGCGGAAGCAGCTAACTTGTCTATCCATCTGGTGAGGCATGCAGCAGTAAAGGTAGACACAGGGCCCTGAGACATGGTCATCTCGAGCTCTTTATCTTATTTAAACACTGCTGGGACAGATTGCAATGCCAAATGTGGTAATCAAAGTTGAATTGTGTTGCTCTGAAATGCTTACACTAAAAAGACAGATTTCGATTTCGATTTTGGTTTCAAAATCGGCCGATTCTGTCCTATTGTACTTAACAAACCTAAGCATCGTCAGCATGTGACGAACGTCGCGATACAAACTGTATGGTCTACTTTGACAAGGCCTGGCTCTTGCTATTCAGTACCAGGACTCCAAAAATTATTGCTTACTCACCGCCTTCGTAATCTCGTAGATCCTCCTTTGTCCCGCAAATAGAATGGCCGCTGTGAGGACACTTTGCACAAGCTTGCTCCCGACACCCTTGTACAATCCCTCAACACCCTCCTCCTTCAGAATGGTGAGCAAACCGTCAAGCGAAGACTTGTACTTGAGAGCGTTAGGGTTGCCCGCCTGAAGTCGACTTTTTACTACACTAGAAGAAATCCCTGTCAGCTTATATCGAGAAAGGTGTCAATGGACAAAGCTAACATGTATGGGTATGTCGAAGCAGTTGCCGCTGCAAAGAAACATTAGGAATTGATAGGAGAGTGTGGTTGTCATCATACCAAGTTTGGACAAGGCACCGAGGAAGAAGAAGTCCCAGTCTGACAGCACCGCAACGGCAGTGGCAAGTCCGGCAGCTCTCATCTTGTTCGTCCGCCGTGCTACCAAAAAGTTCTTTAACTGCTCAAATACCGTGTACTGCAGCACAGGATTGATAACTAGAACTAAGGCGGGACCAATTCCACGCCAAAAGGCTCTAGAAGTATATAAGTTCGGGAGAGGAACATGGATGTCTGTTAAATCTCACCCGACGCCATCTTTCGCAAGCATGGTCTGAATTGTGTCAAGAAATCCCAGTTTCTTGAGAACAACCTTCGGCTGCGAAGGATCTGAAGGTGAATAATTCAAGGTGCGAACGGCTTGCGAGGTCTGGACAACCCAAATGGGATTGCTGATAATTGTAGTCGCTGACCCTAGTCCTTCAAGTTAGAATAAACCTCCCCCAACGAGAAAAACATACCTGCGATAACTCCAGTCAAAATAGATTCGGGTGTACTCAGCCCTTTACTGCGTTGTCTTGAGTTAAGAATGATACCGCGGGACCGCTCATAAAAGTAATAGTACACCCTTTATAATGTCAGAACTCAAATTCCGAATCATGATTCATGAGGCATACCCATTCGTAACCGCAATACCCAGCAAACTCGAATTAAGACCACTGTACAACCCCAGTACACCTTCCCGTTTGATTATATCCACGACAGCTTGATACACAGACTGCAGTCCACCAGGTGTTATTGAAGTAACGTGGCAAACCCCAGAAGCTCACTTTGCATTCGTTCCTCGTCTCGACAGCAGCTCGTGTGGACAAGAAGATCAGGGGACTGTCACGATCAGTCAGAATGCCAGCGAAAAATCATTCAATGCGAAGCTCACTATGTAGCAGACATGGCAACAATCCCACCAGCTGCACCAGCGACAGCGTGGATAACGGAATCGCTCATTGTGTTTCGGGAGGGTTCAAAGGAGGCGAAGGACTTTCAGGATGGCGTTGTGGAGTTGGTCTTGATGGCAAAACCAAGATCTCATTCTAAGGGTGATCGTAATAAGCGTATGCCAAGATTTATTCAATCACATGCTGGCAGGAATGAATGTGATAAATGACACCCGGAAAGCGTCGGGACAATGTACACAAAGCCGTATTAATTTCATATGAGCTCTCCAGATCAAGTACTACTGCTTGGGCCACCTTCAGGTAATTGCTTCAAAATTTGCTTAAGCTCATCCACATCCTTTCGGAACCCACTCGAACTTCCTCCGGCGTCCACTTTCGTCCCATTGTATCCTCCATCGGCGGTAGTTGGGTTGCCATCATCCTTCGTAAGCCACTGGTCAAGTTGAGCGGTAATGGGTCGGGCCTTGAGCCGGAAGTGGGTGCGAATGATATCACCAAAGGGCTCGGGGGGGTTCTTGAGATTCCCAAGCATCTAGAATAATTGTTGAACAAGGATAACAGAATTAATATGGAAGAAAACATACCGCTGTCTTCACCACCATCCGCCGGACATTCGCCGAATCTGTAGTTGGATAAGTGAAATTGCTTGGAACTTGCGCATTGTCTTACATGCGTGCGACTGGGGTGTACCACCACTTGAAGCCCATCCCGGTTCATTCAAATAAGGCTCTTCGCATAGGATCATTGATTGGATTGAAATGAGAACCTGCAACATACTTTTAAGTATTCATATTTACACCACGCGGGATTCGACCTACCTGTAGCAAGGTGGATTTGCCGGAGACCCAACCAGGGCCCGACCACGTTCCCAATAAAGAGAGGCAGACCTTGCCATCCTACTCAACGTCTGATGTTATTTGATAAGGAATTGATAAAAAATTGAACGGCACGTACAGCATAAAGATTGGGGTTGAAACGGAACTTTCCACCATTCGTCTACAGTCAAAAAGTGTTACGGTTCATGTCCATCAGAGCTGGCACACTCTCACCGTCATATATTTGACACTGGGGGGCGTTTGGTTGTAGCTAGGTCCTAGGAAAATGTCAAACAAGTAACTGCCATGAGATGTCAGTCATTCAGTTCTCAAGTCTCCATTGAAAGGAAAGGGGATCGGGGGCGTACCAGCCATTGTAATAGCTTGTGAAGTAACGTGAATGTGACAACTCCATTGAAGAAAATATAAGAACGTACGGAGTCCCTTCCGGCCCCGTGATGAGCGCTTTGATGACGTCTACACGACTTTCATCAACTCGTAAGAAGATTGATGAATCCCATGCTACTGGCAAGTTTGTAGTGAGAATGGCGAGCTGTGTAGAAGAAGGATATGGGTATAGGAAACACAGGAAGTTTTTAAAGAGATCACTTCTTTAGCAATAGCCAGCGATCTTTTCGGGATATCGGAGTTGGCCAACATTCGAGCTTCATTGTTGTAGTAAAACTTGTAGTGGGGCAATTCGTCTTCGTCATTCTTGGTAGCCGAGGTCGGAACAGTCAGATCGCAATACTCGAACCTTACGCGAGTGGCCCATTCTATGTAAGCCTTGTGTGCGCTTTCTTCGGTTGCGCCAGGATCGACATGGATACCCATTGAAGACGACGAAGTAAGAATCTTCGGAAGAGACGCGTGTAGGCGATTGACAAATGCATCTCCCTTCGTTTCACGCAAGGATCTGTCGATGGCATTTGCGGTAGCAAGGATGCGGCGACAGAAATTGAGCAACTTCTGGTTCTCGTCAGAAATGGGGGCCACCGGTTCCTTCGACTTGCCTTTCGTGTCCCTCGTCGTCATTCGTTTCTGTTCTTCAGTCATCTCTTCGGTGATGGCATCTGGGAGTTTGACTCCTTCCAGGCCCTTCAAAGCGGCTTGCGCTTGAATAACTATCGCTTCTAGCAGTTCCCGAGGACCAGAGCTGCCTTCGTAGACAATTGTGCGTTCCCGAATGTGCGGATTATCTCTCGACGAAGTCTTCTTGGCGGTGACTGCCTTGACAGAAGCAACAACCATAATGGGCATCGCCATCATGCTTGCCAAGGCCTCATGGTTGGATATTGTCTGTGCAAAAAAACATTAATCAATCAACTTTAACGTTGAACGTGCGAGTAAACTACCTCAAGCCATTCCAACAGTTCAAAGTACAGCACTGAGCGGTCCGACATGTCGGCTAGTGAGTCATTCCTAAGAAGGGTACTACAAACAAAGTTGAATCGTCGTCGAAGGTGAGCCAGGGCCGTTGGGTGTACAAGATAGTCACTAGTCTGACCACCCCCTGGACGATGTAGGGAAGGAAGATAAACACGTATGGCCGAGAGGAGTTTCCCGATCCTTTCATCCTTGGTGCGTTGAATAGCTTGAGCTTCTAGTTGTCCAGAATTCTAAGAGGAATGAGGATGTCTCGAAGTGAACATTGAATGGCTAGCGCTCACATCCTCTCTTTGATCGCCTGCATAGCCAACTCCACCTTTAGCTTTCTTTCCTTTGATGTTGGCATAGTAAACGTCGTCGTCATCGTCAATGTCTTGGGCTGGAGTGGAATTGGAAGTGACGTCCATCTTCCTTCTCTTATTATTTCGAGCTTTATGATCTTGGTTGTCTGTGGATTGTTGGCCTTGTTCAGAGAACAACTGTTCGAGCATTGAAAGACCAATGCCGAGGATAACGCCTTGCAAATTTGAGCAATGAAACAGAGGATCGTTGCCTGAAGCGGCTGCAGGTCGCTTGACTTTTTCCGCAGAAATGGGTTCACCGCAGGCAAAACAGAAATCTGAATGGCAACGCTGGCATGTTTGGCGGACGACCCTTTGTAACTGCTCAACGTATGTAGAAAATTCGGACTATGTGCTTTGATCAACAGTTAGTGAGGACTGTAAACTTTAGTCGACTCACAAAGATAACAAAAAAGTCGCTCTTTTGCCGAGTCACAGAAGCGCCGCATTCATGAGGGCAAGGACATTGCCCTTCACTCAATTGGGAATAGAGTCCAAACAAGAAACTTTGCTCTCCACCTTCTGGGCAGCCTTTCATCCATTGACCTTGGGTCATGAGCTTCACGCGCTCATTCACCTGAGGAATAAAAACAACCTCGGGTTCTTCTTCCACCTCAATAACTTCTTCTCGACGATCCTTGGAGAAGAAGATGCCTATTTGTAGATCAAGCATTTGTGAAGGAGTCGATATGAGTGGACCGCACCAGAATATGGATCTACATCGGTCACCGCTCTGTCTGGATCTGCTTTGGTTTCATAATCAGAGTCGTAATCCACGTAGTCGTCAACTGTTACAATTGATCCATGAATGATAATCTTGATCGCAGTCTCGCTTAGCATACCGTCGTCGTCTTCGTCTTCGCCGTCATCGTATTCTCCCTGTTCATCATCATCGTCGGCGTCGGGTGTCTACACCAATATATCAGCATTATTTGTAATACAGCGTAGAAATTACGAGTTACATTTAGTCTGGGTATCCGTTTAACCTCCCTGGTGGTAGATGCCATATGCACGTCCCCATCTTCATCCTGTACATTGTCAAACTTGCCTTCAAAAATTTTTTCTGCTGCCTGCATAACGTCTCTATGTTGCCTCAGCGCAGCTCGAGCCTGCATGACTGTGGCGCCCTAAGCGTCAAAGGCCAACAGTATGAGTGAAGATATTCATGGATTCGGAGGATAACTTGAAAATCGAGCACCATTTCTACAAGTTGTTGAACCTCTCTGTCCATCACCGCAGAATCAAGCGAGAATCGCGATACGAGATATCACGGGGGGAGGCGATTTCAGAGTCTTCAATAACAGTGGTCTGAGTCAGTTCGAGGCTTCAGTGAGGGTCCATTACGTAAGACATAATCTTTATGTCACGTGAGCTCGAGTAGCCAGTTTTGATCATGCTCATCATCTATGGATCCGGAGGCTGAGCTGCTTTCATTTTGTTTTCTTTCCATTCCTCTTTCGTCTTTTTGTACACCCCGCTACGTCCCATACCGCGTTGTGGTTTTATTATCCTGCAAAGCTGCCCAAGCATCGCCTACCTCATCGGCAACGTTCCAATTGATTGCAATAGATCGATAAATTTCCAGCCAGGTAATAATTCTCCTCCTTGTGACACATAAAACATCTATGAACTGGACCGGAATTGAAAGCCTAAAGCGAGAGTGTATACTATAAACAATCAACACACAAAAACTCTCAGTAAAGAACCAGAAAGTAGCTCAGTTAGAGAGAAGTAGAGACCTCGCAAGCAAGTGCCGGGTATAGAGCCTGAATATATGGACTAATCACAAGAAGAAAGCCCACAAAAGAAGAATCCGGTTGAAATAGGTCCGGGGCAGGTCTGGAGCAGAAGGCTAGTACTGTGATTGTACATAGAAATATCCACGGGGCTTGTTTAGACCCATAAATGAAAAGACAAAAAAGAGATGGATGGTATTGGTGATTGAAAAAACGCGTAACCAAAACCGAGAAGGTGTTTTCAACTTAGCTCTTGTTGGATGCGGTGATGCCATCCCTACTATCCCGATCAAATCCAAGAGGATAGGAAGACAGATCACTCGTGATCGCAAGCGTGTCCAAGCTCGCTCTTTGGCGGCCGTTGAATGCGGACGGAGATGTCGCGGTGTCTGAGCTATTACCAGAGTCAATGTGGAAAGGGAATGAACCCAGACCCGACGACGCAGTCGAAAATTGGGAGCTTGTGGAGAGCCCCAGCATACGCCTATCGGGAGGTGCAGGAAGTTCAGAATCAGATACTTCACCTGCACCTATGGCTTCTTTTGAAGAACGATTGCCGCTGAAGGATTGGGATAGCGGTGTGGTTGGACTGCCGCTGAATGATTGTTGGGCTAATGGGGAGACGGGGGGAGTCCGAATAGGCCTATCAGAGATTGGGGAGGGGGGAACGAAAGGGAATGACTCGAGGATTGAGTCCGCCCGCGTGGATGTAGAAGACAGTACCGATGAGCCTGAAACTCTCCTATCCAAACCCTGCGCTTGTGCCCGCGCCTGGGCATGAGCAAGAGCTCTTTGTTGTTGCTCTTGCAGGGTTCCCAAGCCACTCGTCGAGGGAGAGACCAGTTTGCCCATAGTGTTTCTGTACGGAGAGCGAGGAACGTCACCAGCACTTAGTGGGGAACTTGCCATCGCATACCCTCCACTTAGTCCATGTAAGCCGACATTTACACGGGTAGCGCTGCCAATATCAACAATGGATCCAGCTTGGGTGCTTATACTCGACGGACGGCTTAAGTCGTCGGAGCGTGTCCACGGTAAATTCGGCCCATTTGGAACCCAGTCGGAAGTAGTGGAATTGTGCGGCGGCGGTAATGGCGATGCAAGTCCGAAGGTTGTAACGGAAGCCGAAGGGGAGGACACGGGGCTGTGTGTGGTGGAATGTTCATCACCAAAGGGGTCACCTTGTATGTGGCGGTCCCGCCCATCATCACCACCTTCCTTGACAACATCCGCCGGACCGAATGATCCTGACGCTAAGGGAGAACCAACAGATGGCCGAGAAGCTATGGGAGGTGGTTTCAAGCCGTTGACAAAGGAGGGCGAGTGCGGCCCTGGCGTGTTGATCACCTCGGCCTTGACAACACCCACAACTTGACGAACAGCACCCTTGGTGGGGGCCATGATCATGGGTGCCTCGTGGAGGAAATCACTTGAATAACTCGCGGCGGACATGTAAGAAATTCGGGATGAGACGCCCGAAATACCTGAACGCTGTGACGGAGCGTAAGGCGTCGTCGACTGAAGTGAGTCACGAGAAACATTGACATGCTCCAGGTTAAGATTTAAATCCGGGGATCGTGCGGGGCGAATGGGGGATGTGGAGGTGGTCTCCGGCTGTGAGCGGGCGGAGAGAGCGAGGTGAGACTCTGGGGACACGAGAGCGATGGGGATGACGTTTGTGCCTTCGGTTCCGGCAGTCTGGATAGAGTTATTGTCATCGAAAGGATTCTGTGTTGAGCCTCGTGAAGGACTATAATGTGCTGCATGAGGGGACGAGTTCTGAGACTCGGGATCTAGGTCGATAGTGGTGCTGGATGATGTGGAGTAGACTCTGACTTTGCTGGGCTCCGTAGGCGAAGGAGATGATTTCTCCGTGGGGTCAGGCCTGTTGAGAACAGTCTCGGCGGGGGCGGGAATATCACTTTTTCCTTCTCGCCCTGTCGCATCACCTCCTTTCCGGAAGAATGCGAGACGACGATACCATAGAAACAATGAGATGGCAAGAGCAAGAAAGATCAAGGAGCCAATGATAGCGCCCGCCAGAGCACCTTTGCTGACTCCACCTGATTTGCCAGTGTTGTCGGTGCCATTGTCCTGTGCAACACATTTGAATGAGCTACAGGAGGTGCAATCCCTGGAAGTTACAAGGTCAGGAAAGGTACGATGGTCAGTATGGACAAAGAAGTACCGACCTATTTATCTGGAAGCAATCCTGGTTGGCAGCGCAGTTGCAGGGAGGTGGGTCGGGGCAAACGATACAATTAGAAGCAGTCTGCCTCGAGAGGAGGGCATCGAGACGCATGAGGAGAATAATGGAAAAAGAAAGAGTGTATGTATGAGTTAGACAAGGGCCCTGTACTGAGAGCCTGCAGCGTCGACTGAGTGTCGGCGACGAAGCAGTGCAGGACGAAGAAAGGAACAGGCGGTGTGAGAATTTTGGCTATCAAGACGTTTCATGTGACACATGTGGAACCGAGTTACCACGAGTCGAGACTGAATAGGTCGATGGGTATATTTAAGACCAAGTCTAGACTCTCCTCTATACCCATGGCCATTTCTGTATCAAACTTGACCTACTCCCATATTCCTTTATCGACCCCTTCACTCTCCAATATTTCTCTACATTTGCAGCCAGGCTCACGGACGATACTCGTCGGCGCTAACGGAGGTCAGGACATCAGGCAGCATGTGATCTGAATCATTCATTCATGTCTGCCCTCAGCTGGAAAATCTACCTTGTTGCAGATCCTTGCTGGAAAAAGGTTGGTAAGCACACAAAGTGCTGATATACGAGTAAAGGGGCGAGATGTTTTCCGCGATTCCCCTCCTGGGGTTACGTTTTTGGGAACGGAATGGTTTGTGATTGTTCCAAATCTATTTCTTCAAGTAACAACTGTCCAGGGCTCTAAATCCTGTGGTGCGAGGCGACATTGTCGTCTCCGCTTTCTTGGATTCCGTCGGCGGGTACAGACACAAGGAGAGAAGAGACCGTCTCCTCGATATCTTGGACGTCGATCTCGATTGGCACATGCACACAATTTCCGACGGCGAGAGACGCCGGGTTCAACTTTGTTTCGGTCTTATGGTGCCTTGGGACATACTACTCCTCGACGAGGTGCAAACATTGATTCATCGTGCCAGAAGTGGTCTTACGTTCCCCTCCACTATTAGGTTACCGTGGATTTGGACGTACTTGTGCGTGATGACCTGCTCAATTTTCTGAAAACCGACAGTGAAGCTCGTGGGGCTACGATTGTATGCAAGTATCATCGTGTTGTTGGATGTACCCTTTAGCTGAAAATATCGTAGATGCAACCCACATTTTCGACGGCTTGAGTAACTTTCCAACTCATATCGCCCATATGCGCTTTGGATCATTTGTCACGCCCCCGACTCCCTGGCCGCTTGCTTCTTCTTCCCCTGTTACCGTCCCATCTGGATCCTTCTCCTCGCTGTACAGCGTCGCATTGCACTGGCTAAAGGAAGATCGCTATCATAGACGTGAACTGGAGAGGCAAGGAAGAAAAACTAGAGGGGCAAGGAGGGATCAGGTTCATTACTCATATTATCATTTATGTGCTTGTACTTACCCGCCGTTTACAGACAGTTCCCACTGACTCTGAAACATTTTACAAGAAGTTTGTTTTATGTTCAGTCTTCCTTGTTCTCACGACGTTACCTGCGTTTCATTTAGATACGACTACAGTCACTGAAGAATTCACCGGTCACGCCAGAGCTCAACCTCACAGTGTGATCTATTCCTTGTTCACGAAGCCTTGTATATTCCTTCCACCTTGACCACCGATTCTATCAGGACCAACAGATGCATTAACTTATTGTTTCAACAACAATGTAGCCTTCCACACCTGTCTCTTCTCATTCAAATATATAATGCCGTTCGACCACATCTGTGTCTCTACCCGACAAGGCGCAAATAGAAGCCTGCATAAGTGAGATGTCTACTTCGCCGCGGAGTTCAAAAAACTTGGAACTTCCAAACTTCCAAGTTTCGGAACACAGTGACTGGCCCTACCACAACAGCGAATACGACCAGCACTGTAGATGCCTGTATGCCTGCATGACTCAACCACAGGCACCCGAAATCATCGATCTTACATCTATGCCGTCGCCCGAAATTTTCGACCCCGATTCCGACGAAAAAGGCGACCCAGAAACTACCACTCATTTTGTCCTTACCTCAGGCTCTGGACATGAAAAGCAAAAGAAAGAGTCGAGCAGGCGAAAGAAGTGGAAGCGGTCTTTGGTAGATGGTGAAGGTCAGGGTAGCTCGGCGAATACGAGGGATAACGAGAACGGTCGGATGGATGCAAGGAGCCCTCAAAAGCGAAGGGATGGCTCACACAATGGTTCTCGTACAACTAGGGCTGATGAACCCAAGGAACAATGGAGGCACCGAACCAGAGACCAACATTCGCAAGGCCAAAGTCTTCCGGCGCGTCCTCGTTCGCACTCTCCACGTCGTCGTCGAAAGCGCAGTGCATCTCCTCAATCACCTAGAGATACATCGGATCTCTACTATATTGATATCAAACCGGCCCAGTTGCCTTCAGCTGCCCAGTTCGTCACCACACACGGCTCGGAGCAGGCCGAAGGAACGACAAAATTGTTGCTGCCGGCCCATGTCTCGGTGTTTGGAACTGTCCCCGTGGAGATTCTGCCCCCATCAGTACCGGACTCGGATGAAGAGGATTACATTGACTATATTGACTACGATGACCGCAAAGTCGGTTTTCTATTCCAATCTTTCTCCCTTGTTTACCTGAAATTTCGTTTATGTAAAGGATTTGGTACGATACTTTGACGAGCAAGTGGACGACGTAGCCAAGCCCAGCCGCACCGTTTGCAAAAATTGTGGAGCGGAAGGAGAACACAAAACAATGGACTGTCCAGTTTTAATAGTTCGTACTTGCTGTACAACTTCTACATTTCTCTCAACATTGTTCACTTTTTGGAAGTGTCTAACATGCGGCGCGCGCGATGAGCACCTCACTCGATCCTGTCCCATTAGCAAGACGTGTTATTCATGTGGAATGAAAGGCCACATTAATTCGGTGCGTCTGACCGATGTCGTGCGATACATCGTTGCAAATGATGCCGCCAAAATAGAACTGTCCCAATCGACATTCCGCTCGTGTTGCCAATACCAGTAAATACGATGACTGTGATAGGTGTGGTTCCCGGGTTCACATAACAAACGTTCGCATAACAGTGGCTACTTTAGTACGGGTAAAACTGATATTTGAATAGGAATGCCCGACTTTGTGGCGGTTATACGATTACATGACGGATGATGAAAAATCCGATTCTATTCGTGTACGGGAGGAAAAGAGCAAACTCAGCCTCGGGCAAGGAGGTGAAGGATACATCGCCGGAGATGAATGGTGCTACAACTGCGCTGGTAGCGGTCACTGGGGGGATGTGAGTTCCCCTACTTTATTTCTAATCAATGATTCTGACGACCTTGAAATTCAGGATTGCAATGACCTTCCACATAGGGCCGACCATCCTCGGGAACCTTCGGCTTTCAGCTCCTATAACATCCTATCGGGACCGTTTTTCGATCCTACTGCTAAACCGACTCCGAAGACCTTTCGCCGCCGACAGCCTCGAGATTGGGAACAGGCTAACGATCTCCCTGAAGGATGGGGCAACCATACTCCTGAAAATATCGGGAAACAAGGCCGGAGGAAAAATATAGCAAAGATGGAGAGGAGGGAGAGGCAGCAAGCGGTGGATGATGATCCCGATGACTGGTTCGGCAATCCCAGAAATGCTAGGGCCCGTAGCACGATGTCGGTGCTTTCACAGCATAGCGGAGGCAGTGGGAAAGAGCCACCTACTGGACCTAAGAAGTTGACTTTTGGCTCATCTTTGAAGGATGCAGAACAACGGTTCCGGTCAAGGCCGTTTACGACAACCAGTCTCTTGGACCGCTTGGGAGGTGATGACGACCGCTCCAGCTCTCGTGGGCAATATAATGAGCGTCGTTCAGACCATAATTCGTCGTGGGGGACATCGCGGAGTAAACATGATCTCGGAAATGATGCTCACGACAAGCAAAGAGATGGATATGAGCGGGAAGGGGATAGAAACAGGCATCGCCCACGGGACGAACCAGGACCTCGTTACAAAGGCGGCTACCGTAGATAATAGTATTAATACATCCCAAACCGTTAATATTACTAGTGCTCTTCGTCATCATGTGCATACCGCATGTCGACGCGGTTGGGGTCTGGTCATACCGTTGTAGATGTAGTGAGGTCCCCCTACCCACCAGGCCTCAAGCCTCAGGAATCAGGGAAGAGCCTGACTCGGAGCTCTTCACTGAGTCACTGACCAGTGAGAAGTGCCAGTGGAATTCGGAGTTGAGTCTAGTTCAACGTTGAGTGGCAATGTAAATTGCACGTGATGTCTGTCGACAGACTTCAGTTTGAAACATTGAATACCATCGTGATATTGCAGCTAAAACCAACTCTAATAAGTACTGAATCCAACAAACCTCAATTGCAATTACAAGGCCCATACCAGAATATGTTGGGTGCCCTGGTGACGTCCCCCACGATAGATCTGGGCTCCGGTTCGAAGTCAAAAGCACGGACAACCTCACATCGACCTTGGCCTTCAACAAGTATGCCACCAGATCCGACAGCTACACCGGTTGCACGTACTGCCGTCTCCCTTGAATACGCATCATTGCGTCATAAGGAACATTGTCCTTTAGGAATGTATGTAGTTCCATCTGTTGAAAACCTGTTGGTTTGGGATGCCGTATTCTTTGTGCACCAAGGTGCGTAAGCAAGATAACTTTTCAACTTATAGTAAATTGTGAACATCTCTCCGTGCAAGGTTATTACACGGATGCTATTCTAAAGTTCCGTCTCACTTTCCCTGCTGGCTATCCCGATCATCCACCGGCGGTGCAGTTTCTGACCGACGTCTTCCATCCATTGATTGCCCGAAATGGCGTATTTAATCTTACTCCGCGATTTCGTCCATGGCGGTGAGGTCTACAGCATTGAAAGATGCACAGCTCACTAATTTTTTTAACCAGACCTAAAGAGCATCACGTATTTGACGTGCTTCACTGGGTGAAAGCCGCATTCAAGAAGCATGCTCTCGACCAGATCAAAGAATATGATTGTCTCAACAAAGAAGCATACCGGTGGGTTTGTTCCTCGTTTCCTCGATACTATACCATTCCTCATTTAAGACGTGGCTAGATTGTATGGTTATTTGGTTCATGCTGGTGCTACACTGATACCAAAATCGATATCACTACAGATACCACGATACAACATCATCGTTTGCTGCCCTAGCCACTCAGTCCTCCCTGTTGTCGCAGTCTTCTTCCACTCTTTTCGACAGAGACCACCCATCCATGACAGGAAAACCCCGAGATGGGATGCTCTTTCGGGAGCTCACACTAGAACAATTACGAGAAGGAAGATCAAAGATTGGCCTACAAGAGTGGCTCGAGGAATGATTCAAGACAACACGTGCAGCAATGTGTACAATGTCCTCCTTTACAATAGGGCCTCTTATTCGTCTATGTGTCTTTAACTTACAGGTCTACAGACTATCTGTTTACAATAGTGGGAGCCTGCATTGTAAGGCTCCGCCTTATAGATCATCACTGCTACTGTCGTTTCGGACCGGGGTGCTTTCAATTGTGTCAAACGGCATATCTGGGTCCATATCATCGTCCTGTTAAATGCATGTCAAATTCAATATTAGCAAGTTCGCGAGGACCCAATGCACCTCTATGAATCTATGGAAGTGTTTGGACAATTTTTCAATTACAAGGCTATATGGTAGATGCTGCGTAAGTTTTCTGGGAGAAGTCGTTCAATTGAAGAATTCCGACACTCGGTACAAAACGTCACGCTGACCTTCGACCTTGGACATTCAGGGAATGCCTTGCATCCAAAGTGGAATCAAGGACATTGGAAGAGTGCGCGCCTTCACTTAAGGAGAGCTTGATTGAATACTCTTTGTCGGATTTGCCTCGTCCGTGGTTCCGTTCGTATAGCTCGAAGGTGATATGCGACTACATCAAAGTCAACACCAAACCTCTATCCCAAATGACGGAGGATCGATAATGACTCACTGCATAGTCAAGCTCTGGAATCCGGCGATTGGCAATCGGCAATCCAGACAGTAATACAAGGTTCACTAGGGTATGGATATGGCTTTCCTTGGTGAAGTATGATGTCAAAGAGCTGCCTCCGTTATTACGAGCAGCCTCCAGGTCTTCCACCACATTTCGCAGTAGTGGTAGGGAGGTTAGAACACCAATTTCCTCTCTAAGGCAAAAACTATGGATGAGAGGGGGCTGGACACTTGTTTCATCCCTACAACGCACTTTTCGTCTGGGTCGATGCCATATTCTTGGGGAGCAACGAGGTCGAAGAGAGCTTTAGCTCGGGCATATAATTCGTGTAATTTCCGATCATGAGGGGGTTGGAGGGAATCTTTACGGCCCTGCTCATCAAATATAGCAAATAAGAAAGTCCGATGATGGAGAGCACAGTACTTGATAGTATCATAAAGTTCGGAGACCTAATGATATTTGTATCAGCTCTGTTCCTTGATATTTCCTCAAACCACTCACGCGAGATGGATCGAATTTTTTCTGCTCAACATCGCAAAAGTCTTCGAATAGTTTTTCCCACCGCTCTCGGAAAAGCCATGGTTCATCGCCACAGCACCTGCCAACAAAAGCTCAACGAAATAATCAGGGCTCGAAAGAGAGATGAGCTTTACCATCGTTCTTGTATTTTGTCGACATCCAATGTCTCAAAATTGTGACTCATGGTGTCTCGGAACGAGCTCAGAAGTTCAATAACTTCCTGTGGATAAGGCGCAAATTCAAACTTACGGTTTCTGCAACGGACATCTGATATACTGACCTTCACCACTTCAACGGGTTCCTTCTTCATGCTCTTTGGCCACGTAAGCTCGGGTCTTTTCTCTGACTCGCCCGGCCTCAATAGGATTTTGAGGCGTTTTTTAACGTTATCCATAAGGTCTTTGGCTGCATTCGAGTCGTCCAGAAGATCCTTACGAACTATAGGTATGAGGGAGGCTGGTTTAGGTGGTGTTGGTGGTTGCGGCACATTTTTGTTGATAAATCCACTGCTTCCGCCGTCTGCGGATGACCGAGACGAATGAGAGCTGGAGGTGGAAGATGATACTGAATAATGCTGAGGGTCCAGGAGCGCAGCGGCGAATATTTCTGCCGAAGCTATCACACGCCGTTCTGAGGAAGTAAAGATCTGCGTGGAAGGAAACCATTTCGGTGGGTAAAGATCCACGAGTTGTCTTTCTAACTCACTTTGACATTGTGGAGGACTTCCTTGTCTGTTTGGATAAATTTGGTAGTCAATCCCCGAGTTCGCAAATCGACAAGACCTACTCATGATGGATATGTCTTTCTTCATATTTTCTCCCAAATCTCGAGATTGATATCGAGCCGAGTGTGTGAACTGATCGATATTACATGAACAGTCAAGTAGAACACGATATCAGAGAACTTACCTCGCCGCCCCATTTGAAAACGAGGGTCAACTTTGTGAGGTTCCTGATTTTTCCAGCTTGACGTTTGGAATACACTGGTTTCAGCTGCGCCTTGGTCCCAGGCAGGTCAATCTTGCTGAAGAGTGCGTTATTTAGCTGTGCCAGTTTTGCAAGTTCTTCCCCATCCGCGCCAAGACCCTTGGCATCTTTGACTGCAGTGGCTATCAAACTGAGCTGCTCCTTTTCGCGGAGGATGATCTCCTCCTTCTCGCCATTAAGAAGAGTTACGAATGGTTGGGTCCAAGGTTCATCGATCGGGAAGTTAAATTTCAGTTTCTGCTTGGGTGTGCGGTCTGCGTGGCGGAAGACTGTCACGTTTGCTTTCAACAGCCAAGTTGGAGCCTCTTGCGATGTCGCTTCAGCGGCTGGAAGGGGACGATCCGGTGACGAAGACAATCTCATGCACAACGCTGCGAGGATTTCGGCGGCTTTGTCTGTGGAAATGCAAATCGTGAATCGACATGTGCCATGGAAAGCATAGCTGATAGACACAAATAAATACCATAGTAAGTCTCATTGCCTTTCACAAAACTCCAACCATTCACGTCGATGACTTGGCTTCTTTGACCATTGTCACATCGCAACATGTCATACCCACACACTCTCTGACCAAAGCCTTCACAGATCTTAGTTGCCCAAGTCTTCTCCTCCTCGTTTAGCCTCGTGATGAAGCTAAACAAATGCGGATTGAAAATGCTTCGTTAGACAAGAATGTATGGTTATGGCGAGCGGACACCCTTTACCGGATTTCTTTGCCTTCAGTATTCCTCCGCACAACGCCGTCAACGAAAGGCGACTTTCGAGTTTCTGCATGGGTGTACTCTTTGCCAACTGTATATACCTTGATATCCTCTGAATTATCGACGTCGATAAACTGTTCGTAGATGTAAGATCCGTCTGTCCTAGGATGATTCAGAGTGGAATCCATATCACTGGACTTGTTCCCGACCTGTTATCGTAAATATGAGCGTCAAGAACGAACCTGCAGAATATATAAAGACACCTTTCTGAACAAACGACGACCGCCTCCACCACGAAAATATATATACACGTTGTGATCTTCACCACTGACGGGCTTCTCTACAAAAGGTTTCTCCAGAATTTGTCCATCAATTATGATTGCATCGCCATCCTCCCTGAGAGTAACCTCTGGTGTAACTTGAAATCCTCCGAGGATAATGCCTAGCTTTTGCTGCATAAGATTTCCAAGTTCGCTATCCACTTTTGGACCTCCATCTCTGGAAACCTCAATGCGTGCTGGAGTTGGTACTCCAAGGCAGTCAAGGACAGCGCAGACCAGCCGACGATCCCAAAGAAGAGCTTGAGGCGCAAGATCATTGATACAAAATGGATTTCGGAGTTTTACATAAGAAATCGCTTTGTCGAGCGGAAAGTCAGTGGAGAAGAAGGAAATGAGAACGTCGCATCTAGGCCAGTTCTCGACGTCTACAGAATTCGGGAGTCAGACAACCAATGCGGCTAAGAAGATATCCGCATGCCTTCGTCCAAAATGACTTTGTCACCAAAAACCTTGACTTCGATGGCTCCCCGAGCTCGCTCAACCAATCTCGTGATAATCTCCCTCATAGCTTTGGATCTGGCCTTGATGTCCATCGCACAAATGCCCAAAACTACTCGTGTTCGCCCAAATTTGCCATTTTCAAGAGTTGCAGCTAGATCAGAATGAGAGCCTGTAGAAGATGGGGAAGATGACCTGGTAATATAAGAGCTGGAACGAGGAGAACCTCTTTCCGGAGAATTAAAGAAGGACGAGATACGTGACTGCCTATCCCAGTACATGTTAGCAGAACGAGTGGGTGAAGTAGTGGCCTGAGACGTAAGATGATGATGAGGGGCTTGGAACAAGCCGCTTTTCGAGCTATGAATCAATGATGTGATATCGATGATGTCTTGTCTTGGCATATGTTGTCTTCAAGCGTTCGTGCATTGCTCACTTGTGAATGGATGGCACTGTGGCACATTTACCGGTACTTATACTAGTAGAAGAGAATATATTCAAACTTGGAGTTCAGTTTAAGTGGAAACACGAAGAATGCCAAATGCGGCCGCCGCACGTGGTTATCAAGACTCAACCGATCTCATTCAAGTTCCTAGTAGGATCGTGTGTCTTTCGCCGTTTCCCTCATTACTGTAACTGAGTGCGATACATCCTGAGACTTGTTTTACGACATTTACGACCCATACACGAAATGGACCGCTCAAATTCAACGTCTTCGACCACTTCCAAGTCAGGGGCCTCTGCCTCTGGTCCATTCGCCTACCAGACCAGACTGCTAGAACGTACTTCATCTCGTGGAGGTGGGGGATCACTATCACGCAACAATTCACAATCGGGCATGGGTATCTTAACAAATCCGAATGGATCATCGGCTACTCCCACCAGTACCAGAAGGTGGACGCCGTCGCATCGTGTTGGAAGCAGTTTAGATGTTGTGCGAGGGAAATGGGAGGAACGCGCAAGAGAAACTTCTGATGAAAACCCCATCCTCCCCAGTTCACCGATGGAATGGTCCATGAGCAGGCCACCGACCCTGGGAAACACTTTCCAAGACACCGAAATCCCTTCCACACCTCGATCATCAGACCATCGACCACCAACCCCTCCCTCGAAGCCAACGGTTAACATTGACCAGCATAGAACTCCAACTTATCTGAAGCGACATACCATGCCCACCCCCATTGTCGCGTCACCGTTGTCCCCTAACACCACGGGTGTCACAGTTGAAGCTGATTCCCCTGCATCCTCCTTTGTCACCCCAACTTCCCATCGCATTCACTTGCCCACATCCACAACGTTCCAGTCTTCCTCCATCTCAAGTATCAAACAACTCAGTGGTTACACTCATTCTTCGTCACAAACAATTCAACCATCGCCACGCCCACGAAATCATCGTTTTAACACGATGAATTCTGTTCCTACCATGCGGGCGGGGTCTTCCAAAGATCCTGAAATATCACCCCCTTTATCCAACATACCCTCACATTCATCTCACACACAATCTTCGCCGCCGACCACGGCCTCTCCGATCCAGCGGCGACCTTCGTCGCTTTATGGATCTCTTGATGCAACCCCAACACCTCCCGACAGGGACCCTTATCGACTGCTGTCAAGCTCGGCCACTTATGGGAACGCATCAAGCTCTCTTGAAATGCTTTCAGACCGTACACTTCCCGCGGCCCCTCCATCACCGCCGTCTTCCGTTATGTCTCCAAGTCCTTACAGGAGTTCATATATGTCTAACAAGAAATCCTCCACGTATGGGAGCAATTTGAATGCGAGGCGTAAATTAGGAAGGCATCTCCCGCGCATCGCGAGCGGAGACGGAGATGGTGATTGGGATACAGAAAAGAAGGAACATGAAAAACTTGGCCGTTTGGAGAAGCGAGAACGGCAGACACGAGATTGGGATAGTGATTTAGATTTACCTCCGGAGAAACCTCAAAAGCAAGACTTGGTTATACCAGGCGTAACTGATGTGGATGATGTTGCTGGGGTTCCCGGTCGATTACGGCTGACGAGGGATAAGACGCCCAGTGCTCCTTCGTCACCCTTGCCATCCTCCCGTCTGACGAGAGGCCTCTGGGCAGATGCGCAAAGACATCTTCTCCAAGCCTACGAGTATCTGTGTCATGTTGGTGAAGCGCAACAGTGGATTGAAGGGTGTCTTGGGGAGGAGTTAGGATTTGGAGTCGTGGAGATGGAAGATGGTCTGAGGAATGGTGTAGTGTTGGCAAAGCTTGTGAGGGCGTTCCAAGGCGAAAGTGTAGTAAGGAAGATATACGAGGTACGCAGTGCTCGACCTCCCACGCCTTCCTCTGAACGCGATCGAAAACATTTCCAGGCTCCAAAGCTTGATTTCCGTCATTCTGATAACATCAACTACTTCTTCAATTTTGTTAGAGATATTGGCCTTCCCGAAGTAAGTGTGCCCACAGTCTCGTCGAACAGCTGAATTGAACTGGTCTAGGGGTTCATTTTTGAGCTCACAGATCTGTACGAGAAGAAGAATCTCCCGAAGGTCATATACTGTATCCACGCATTAAGGTATACTGGCCCATACTAACCTGTGCCCCATGTTGACCCGAACTTTGTATCTAGTCATCTTCTTGCACGCCGCGGAATGGCGGAACGCATTGGAAATCTCTTGGGCCGTCTCAATTTTTCTGATGATCAACTCCATAGAACCCAGAAAGGTTTAAAAGACGCAGGAGTTATCATGCCTAACTTTGGCAACGTTGGTAGAGAACTAGCCAAAGAAATTAACGAAGAACCCGAAGTTGAAATTGAAACCGAGGATGAACGTGAGCTATAAGAATCCCCAGGTTTTGCTGACATTGACACGTATTGAGCATCTAGGTCGTGACCGCTTACTGCTCGAGTACGAAGCGTCAATCATTGCAACAGAGTCTCTCGCACGTGGCTTCCTCGCTCGAAAAGCCCAAGCCACCCTCCGCGTCCGCATGCGTCTCACGGAACGTCATGTTCCAAAATTGCAGGCGCATTGCAGAGGGATGTTAGTCCGAAGACGATTGGAGCAACATCGCCAAAAACAAGATGATCTCATCCCTTGGGTTGTGTCCTTGCAAGCAGGTGTTCGCGCTATGATCGTGCGAAGGCAGTGGAGGTCACGTCTTCGTCGAATGAGAAATGCTATCGGTCATGTCATCAAGGTGCAAGCTCAGGTCCGCGGTGTTCTTCAACGACGCCGCTTTGCGCGCCTAAAGGCGGCGCTGCGAAGTAGTAATGTCTCGGTTACGAAGCTTCAATCCATAGCTCGCGCTCGAATCATACGAAAAGCCCACAAAGAAGTCGGAAAGACCTTCGCTAAACCAGCCGTCAATGTTTCCATCGTTGCCTTGCAGGCCCATGCTTGGCGTGCTTTGGCGACAAAACAGGCTATCCGACGGGTGAATAGACTGAGACGTCATGAACCCGATTTCATCGCCTTGCAAGCCCATTGCAGAGGTGTCCTCATGCGGAGACGTATGCGAACACAGATGGCGAAACTTGAGGATGTAACTCATGTGGTTGTTCGAATTCAGGCAGCCGTCCGTACTTACCTTGCCAGGAAACGCATGCTTTCGCTCATTCGTGGCCTTCGGAGGGCAACTCCAATGGTCGTTGGCTTTCAAGCTCTCGCTCGTGCAAATCTTGCACGCCAGCAACATCAGAACGTCAACAAGGCGCTTTCGGAAGTCAATACCGTCATTTCTGTTGGTGGCTTCCAGACATTGGCACGGGCAACTTTGACCCGTAACCGGCACCGCGAGCTGAGTCGACGCCTCCAATTCGTAGCGCCTGATGTAGTTGGCTTCCAAGGTGCATCACGTGGAGCCCTCGTTCGCCGAGATTACCACGCGTGGAGAGATCACCTTCGGAGAAGCCAGCCCGTCGCCTTGCTGTTACAGGCGATGTTGCGAGGAGCCTTGCAACGGCGAAACTTCCGGGCAAAGATGGAATATTATCGGGCTAACCTTGGGAAGGTTGTCAAAATACAGTCCCTTTTCCGCGCAAAAGAAATGAGAGAGCAGTACCGCCAACTGACTTTGGGCAAGAATGTCAGTGTCGGGACCATCAAGAACTTTGTCCACCTCTTGGACGATTCCGAAGCGGATTTTCAGGACGAGATCAAAGTCGAGAGACTTAGGAAGAAGGTGGTCGAAAATATTCGAGAAAACCAGGCCTTGGAAAATGACGTTAGCGACTTAGACGTCAAAATTGCTCTTGTGGTACAGAATGTAAAGAGTTTCGAGGAGGTTATCAAAGCCCGGCGGAAACATGGGGCTGATAGTGCAGCTGCGCACGCTGCAAGAGCCTCCCTTCTGGCCGCTCATGGTGACCCGTTTTCTGGTCCGAATACTCTCGATCATGCTGCCAGGCGCAAGCTTGAGTTGTATCAACAACTTTTTTGGCTATTGCAGACACGAGGCGAGTATCTGGCTAGGCTTTTCCTCCGAATGTCCGTCGACAACACGCCGGAGAAGAATAGACGGTTTACCGAGCGAGTGGTCTTGACTCTATTCGGTTACGGTCAAGACCGAAGAGAAGATTATCTCCTTTTGAAACTGTTCCAAGTCAGTTTATAGACACATCTCTAATATTCCTGGATTGATGTATTCACCCCAGCTTGCCATTCGGGAAGAAGTCGGTTCTGCCACCGACTTTGCTGAGATCATTCATGGCCACCCTATGTACATCAATATCGCAGTTCACTACGTTCGTCCAAAGCAAATGACATATGCCCGCGAAGCCCTTCAAGTAATCATTCGCGAGGTAGTCGAATCCAATGATCTGGATTTAGAGGCTGACCCTTGTGTGGTATGTACAGTGACAAACCTCTAGAACATGGTGAATTTACGGCCGCCATGCTAGATCCACCGCAGCAGGATCGATGTTGAAGAAATGAGATCTGGCGTAGCCAGCTCAAAGCAGAAGGACGTCTCTTTTCGTGAAGCATTAAAGGATCCTGACACCAGAGCTGAATACATTCGACGTAAGTTCCCCCTTCTACGCACCGTTCTGCCAAATGTGTTACTAAGCCGAGAAGACCTTCAAGTTCTTCAGTGGTGGACTGAGGCATTCGTGACTGCCATCACACAATCGACGAAAAAAATGCCATACGGTATGCGATACATAGCCCGGGAAACACTCGTCTTCCTCCGAGTAAGCTTTATACTACATGAAGGGCATCTAGTGCTCATCAAATTCCATCAGGATAAGTTTCCGAGTGCACCAGAAGAGGCTTATGCCGCATGTATCGGGAGATTAGTATATTATCGATACATCAATCCCGCCATAATGTGCGTTTCCACGGCAAGATTTTATTTCGGCCCTGCTGATCATCTCAACTACTAGTACGCCTGAGACATTTGACATCGTTTCAAAAACTGTCGATCTGGCAGCCCGCAAGAACCTTGCTCAGATCTCAAAGATACTCACACAGGTCACGAGTGGCTGCGAGTTTGATGATGATAACCCAAGTTATGTGCCCATTAATGATTACGTGCGAAAAGCGATCACACAGATGTCGACATGGTTGATCGAAGGTCAGACCCTACCTGTCTTTGCGATGTTGATTAACCAACTCTCATTCCCAGTGGCCAATGTTCCGGATGCCGAAAGCCAATTCCATGCACACGAGTTCCTGGACGCCACAGTACAGCCGAAGCCCATTTATATATCTCCAAACGAAATCTATGCCGTGCATGGAATGCTGTCGCAGCATCAAGAATACGTTGTGCGTCTTGCTCTCTTATTCTTGCTGTACATTCTTTTACTTAGAAATATCCAAAGGCACCTGGCCATGACGACACCCTGAATGTCATTCTCACTGAATTGGATGGTGTACCAAATTTTGGTAATGAGGAATTGAAGGATGCCAGAGATAAAACCATCACACTCGAGCTCACAAACCGATTCGCCCACGTCCGAGGTGAGCTATTGTGTCAATTGCTTGAATAGACCAAGGCTAACTCTACTTCGAGATCCACACGCCGATGAAAAGGCCCTTTGGGTCCAAGCCAAACGTGGTGTTCTTGCCATTCTCCGCGTACAACCTGCCCAAGACCTCGTAGAGTCGCTGATGCGTCCAGTTACGGAAGATGATGAATTACTTTGGGAGGTGATCTTGGAAAATGAAATGGAGAACGAGCATGTCCGCCAAATTCCCCGACGTCAACCCTCAACCACGGCAGCCGAATCAGCATATCGCCTTGAAGACATCCGATCGTGAGCATTGCCACCTATCATCTCCTGACAAGCGACATATCATTTTTACTGGTTAGACTAAAGTTCGGGGCCGTAAAAGCCCTCGCGATTTCCTTTCTCCTGGAATTGGAGAATCAGGGAAAGATCACCCGCAGCGATGGATTCCAAGGCGTACTCAATGCTATTGCGGGCGACGTGCGTAGCAAGCATAGGAAGCGGCTTCAACGCCAACAAGAAATGGAGAACATGAATGACGCTTTGCGCCATCTGGCAGAACGCAAGAAATACTTCGAGGAACAAATCAATAGTTATCATAACTATGTCGAAACGGCCATGAATACCATGCAACGTGGCAAAGGGTGCGCAGATGTCATCTGGCTTCTGATTGCAAGTTTTTATTTGCCCACAGGAAAAAGCGCTTTGTACTCCCATTCACCAAGCAATACTTTCACCTTCGCGATTTGCAGAAGTCTGGCGAAACCCCGCAGTTTGGCTCGTTCCTATACACAGCCAAGTATCTCTACGACAAGGGGATCTTGTTGTCCATCAACCAGTATTCTCCTCGGCAGTTTGACAAAATCCAACTGACTATGTCATCAAATATGGCTGGTGTTTTCACCTTAATTCTCGAATCGACTATTTTGGGTGTAGCAACCCGCATTGCGGCCGATGATATACGGATGGACGACCTTTTACAAGCCAAATTTGAGAAACGTGCATCATTGTCTCTGTTTAACGGCATAGTCAAGGTCAACCTCGACTTGTTCATATATCAAATAAACAAGAAGTGGGTCATGTTTCTTGCATTTTCTATTGCTGACGAACCTTCGGACAGATTCTATGTATGATGATGGTTAGCGCTTGCAGCGACCTCACCTACAATTTCGCTTTACGGATATCAAAAAACTCTTACACAAAATCGCACCACCTGCAAGGCGGAACAAGAATCCCGCATGCCGGGTGGCTTGCTTGTAGGCTGAAATCATTTTTGAGGTATATGGCTTATTTTGGCAAGATTTGAACCCAAGACTTCCGAAGCTCATCTTAACGTGTATATTGGCATGTCGTAAATGTATTTGTTTGTGACTATGTACCATTTCGATCAATTCGCCGCGGGATTGGAAATTTTGAAAATTTATGAACTCCGATCTGGAGCGAAAGACGAGGTGACGCGTGACCGGCGAATCGAATGAAATGGTACAATATCTTGTTGTGACTGTGCGTCACAATGTGTGATGATGTGACATCCCATTGGAGAAGCGGTGACTTGCTAAGACGCATCATGTAATCAATACATCCCTTTTATGGGTAAAGGGTCGACCGTGACGCGTGACTAGGCTCCGAAAACAAAAGTCTGAGGGTATATGATTTTCGCGTTCCGCCACCGTGACCACCTGCGTATTTTCCTTTCCCCATTAACCCTCAATCTCATGTGTATGTCTTTCCGCATATTACGCGAGAATTGTCGCTTTGGATAAGCAGTAGAACCACCAGGTAACGGCCTGTTTGCACAAGCTACAAGAATGTCTCAAAATGTCAGCCGGATGTAAGTAGTTACATATAACTTATTAGTTACTTAATATAATATAACCATTCGATAGGCCAAATTTGGATATTATCATACTGTCATAAAATCAAAATGTCTGCGACGGCATTCTTTCCATTGGGTCCTCCTCCACTGCCAGAAGGGTGGACCGAACACACCGGTATATCCGCAATTGGAGTTAGGGAGCTTGGCTGTACTTACATTTTATCATTCTAGGTCCGGGCGGTCAAATTTATTATCACAACCTGCAAACACAGGAATCCACCTATATTCGCCCCCTTCCCTCATTTCCTGCCCTTCCCGCACCGCCGAAGAAGAAAAAGGAGAAACCTCTTGTCAAGACGAAAATACCCGGTACCGACTGGCTACGCGTGAAGACCACTGAAGGGAATGTGTTCTATTCTCACCAAGTGAAGAAGCAAAGTATCTGGACTGTGCCGGAGGAAATCAAAGACGCTGTCGAGTCGCTAGAGGACCGAGAGAAGAAAGAACAGGCCCAGGGAAATGCAATTGTGAACGAGAAAAAGGAGAAAAGGGCTGAAGATGAACGCTTTCTCGAGATTGAAAGGATAAAATTGGAGGTGCAGGAAATGGTGAAGCGGAAGGCAGAGAATGTTGAACCCATGGACGAGGTTGTAGTCACCAAGAAAGCGCATATCGAGAAGGAGGGTGACAAGGGTGATGATAGCGACGAAAGCGAAGAATGGCAGCGGGAAGCGGCTGCTCAGCTCGCTACTGAGGCGGAAGTGGAGAAGAACAGAGCTAAGCAGGAAGCTCAGAGGGCGAAAGAGGCGGAGGACAAGCAGGCGGAGGAAATCCTGCAGATACATATACCTGAGAGGGTGGACCTGTCGCTCGACGAGGCAAAAGCTTTGTTCAAGGTGAGCTACCCTTCGTATGGACGTCGTGATCTAAGTATGAAGAGGCTAATGTTTCTTCCTCTCCACACTTTACTGCAGACCCTGCTAAGGGAAAAAGACATCAATCCTTTACATCCCTGGGACACCTCTCTACCCAAGTTCGTATCAGATCCTCGATATGTGCTACTTCCATCGGTTTCGGTCCGTCGCGAAGCCTTTGATGAGTATTGTCGCGATCGCGCACGTGAGCTACGGCAGACAAATGTAAAGAAGGGGAAAGATGCAGCACAGCCCAGGGAGGAATTTGAGCGACTTTTACGAGAAGAGGTGAATAGTACCAGAACTACCTGGACTGACTTTCGTAAGACGTGGAAGAAGGATCGGCGGTTCTACGCTTGGGGTCGGGATGACAGGGAAAGGGAGAAGAGATTCAGGGAGTATATCAGAGAACTGGGGGAAAGTAAGCCTTCCATCTCTCAGGTTCTTAGGACACGGTACTGATTTACATTATCATATTTGCTTGATCCAACTAGAAAAACGTGCTGCGGCGCGGAAGGCCGAAGCAGATTTCTTCAGTCTCTTAAGGGAGCAGGGTTCTGTAAAGGAGGGTTCTGTTTGGACCAATGTGGGTCGATTATTCCCGGTTTAAATCAACGTCGTTCCAGTCATTCACATCCCTCCAGGTGAAACGCCAAATTTCAGAAGATCCACGTTACGGTGCGGTTGGGTCTTCGTCACTCCGAGAAGAGCTCTTTATCACATTCCTGAAGGCTAGCGATTCAGCGTCTACATCTGTGCCTGAAGATACCATGAAGGAACAAGACATCGTTGAGGAGGATGAGCATATGGCGGAAATAGATGAAGTCGAGCAAGAACAGAGATGGAAAGAAAGAAAGCAGCGAGCAGTGAAAGAGCGGGAAGATAAAGTTAGAGTGGAACGTGGCCGCTTGGAGGCTGAGATCGGCCGGTCGAGAATGGGTCTCAACAAAGAAGAGGGGGAGAGAGAATTCAAGTGCGCCCTCTATGTTGATTTATCGGAATCTAATAATTCTGTGGCGCTCACCGACGTTTTTCAACAGAAACTTGCTCACGGATGCCGTACGAGATCCACAGGTACGTGGGATAGTCATAGTCGGAGGGGAGTACTTTCTGACCCCTTAATTGAATGCTTCACCTGATAGATAAGTTGGGATGTGGCCATTCCGCAACTCAACACCGATCCTCGTTTCAGAAATTCGCCCCTTTCCCAAAACCAGCAACTTTATCTTTTCCATGCTCACGTTGGGCATTTACATTCCAAGCATATTAACAACCTGCACGCCTTTTTCCAGTCCCATGCCCCCTCTCTTGCGAATCCGTTTACCTCATTGCCCCTATCCTCGTTGCTCTCCTCCCACCCCGTCAGGAATCTTGGGTTCGACATGGATTCTCTGGAACACGAGTTTGAAAAGTGGCAACGGGAACGCACTGCCGAGTCACGTAAAGCCTTTGATGAGATGCTGGCTGAAAATTCATTTGTAGAGTTCTGGGGACGATTAAGCAAAATTGGGGGAGAAGGGGTGGATGGTGGAGTCAAAGCGGACGACCCTGAGGAAGATGAAGGAGAAGGTGGTGGCGGCAAGGTCGACATGAAGGCACTAGCGAGGAATGTCGATGTGGAGGAAATGGAAAAGGTGTTAAAGGCGGGCATTTCTCCCCACATTGCGAAGGACTTCTCTCTGATCATGCTGTGTAGAATGACAAGAGATATATGGCATTTGATCACGTTCCTAGCCAACGAGAACGGTGGATACGGGTGCGCAGTCAAGAGCTGGACCTCATTCTTCTATTTCTGATTGAGTTGTTACAGGATTATTTGTCGCAGTTATCAGCCCCAAAATTATCTGTACATTTACAATGACCGTTTAATATTTCTCCATGGTAGTTCTCTCGAGTCTCCATCATATCTTCTGTGCACGGTAGTCCTTCCGAATCCTGATCTACCGGAACTGCACATGATGACACTTCTTGGCTGTTTCGAAGTGTTTCTGTTGTGAAGATTAGTACTCACAATGACTGTCAGTCTGTATTAGCCCAAGCATCGTTCACCCATTTCTGGGTTTGAATTTCCATCTTTCCGAGGTTCGAGTTGGGCTCGAGCTAATTCGAGTAAAGTGTCACCTAGTAGTAACGCGCGATCTCATGACCGTAAAAATAAATCACGTGGTCATTTGTAAGCACCAGATTGACACGTCACTGGTACATGATATAGTACCTGACTTAAGCACAAAAGCTTTTACCACCAATCCCGCGGCTCAATAAATGCGACTCCTCCGCCCATTCGTTTTATCCTTAACAGTCCTCTCCTCCTACGTCCGTGCCCAGGACTTGGATTACACAGATGTTCCGAAGGAGAAACATGACTATCAGGTGCGTCAGCATAGAAATATGGGAGAAAGTCTATAAATCAATTAGGTCATCAGAGCGACGTCGCACGTATGCGCAAGATCGTGATCAACAGTCTTTACTCCCACAAGTAAGTGCCTGTTCCTTGAATCTTGATTCCGTCTCCAAACTGAGTATCAGAAAAGGGATATCTTCCTCCGTGAATTAATTTCCAACGCGAACGACGCACTCGAGAAGCTTCGCCTTATTGCCTTGACGGATAAAAATGTGTGGGATGGCGCGGATCCTCTGAACATTACTATCAAAGCCATTAAGAATGAGAGTGGAACTGGTGGTCGAATTATCATCGCTGGTATATATTTATCTGCATCTACTTATCTGTACCTGCTCAAATAGTTGTGCAGACACTGGTATTGGGATGACTCCAGAGGAGTTAACTACAAACCTAGGAACACTGGCAAAATCTGGAACCTCAGATTTCCTCGCCAAAGCCGAAAGTCAGGATGGCATTGGTAACGGAAATCTCATCGGTTCATTTGGACTCGGATTCTACAGCAGTTTCCTTGTTGCGGATAAGGTCTTCGTCTCGTCTATCCCTCCCAAGTCCTCGAAGTATCCCAATCCTACCCAACACGTCTTCAGCTCAACCGCTGATGATAGCTCCTTTGAAATCTTCCCGGACCCAAGGGGGAACACGCTGGGTCGCGGAACAGAGATAACACTCATAATGAAAGACGACGCTTCAGAGTATCTCGATACCACCGCGATCACTGACCTGGTGTACGTGTCGAGCAACCTTTCTTGTCAGCATGCGCTACTGACTTCAAGACAACAGAAACAAGCACTCTTCCTACTCTTCCGCATTCCCGATCTACTTGTTCACTCAGCGGACGGAAGAAGTGCCCGACGCTTCCGCTATGGAGGAACCTCCCTCTTCCCCTGCTGCCGAAGCATCAGAATCGCCAGAGAGCGACAATGACGAGGCCATCGTCGAGGAAGTTCCCAGTGTTGCGAACAAGAAGGGGAATGAAGTTATCCCCCCGAAGATGAAATCTATTGTCGTTGACGAATGGATTCAGCTCAATTCTCAGCCACCCCTTTGGATACGGTGCGCCTCCTGCCCCTTTGTACAACTTATTTTGATTCTGAAGCAACCACTCGTAGTGATCCCAAGATCGTTACTGACGGTAAGCAACTCTGGGCGCTTCGCAAGCTAGCAGGTCTCTGATCCCCTCGCGATAATAGAGGATTATTCTTTGTTTTACAACGCATTTTTTAAGGATTTTTCAAAACCCTTTGCGTGGCACCATTTCTCTGGCGACTCCGGCTCTGGTATCTCTTTTAAAGCCATTGTCTATGTTCCTTCCCGATTGTAAGTACTTGTGGTCATCTTCTGTAATCTGGCATGATCAATCTTGCATCCCACAGGGACGACTCGTACTGGCAACAACCAGTAGCATCGATGTCTAAGGATGTCAGGTTGATGGTGAAACATGTTTTCATTACATCTGACCTTGGTGATGGCGGATTGCCGAAATGGGCCAGCTGGGTGAAGGTCGTGGTTGATGGTATGTCCCGATCTATTTCCAGACTGCATCTGATACTCTAGTTATTCAGCCGAGGATTTGCCTTTGAATGTTTCTCGCGAGACCCTTCAATCCACACGCTTCTTGAAACAAATAAAACAAATCATCGTCAAGCGTCTTATTCAACTGTTCACCCGCATAGCCGAGGACGATAAGGAGAAATTCGAGGAGCTTCAGGTGACATACGGCTCTGTCCTCAAGCTTGGTTCTGTTGAAGATATCAAAAACCGGGACAAGTTGATATTGTTGACTCGGTTTAATACAAATCAGAGGAACAACACTTCTCTTGACGAGGTAGGCGGCCAGTATGTCCATCGGGGACGTCATCAGACGCTGACGTTGTTATGTGTATTCCAGTACCTCGAAAACAAGAAGAAAGGTCAGAAACAGGTGTGTCCCGTGGTGTGTCCTTCTGATTGATATTTCTAATCCTTGGCAAGATTTTCTACCTTGCTGAACTGGGCAAGTCTCCAGAGGAGCTTGCCAAGAGTGTCTTCGTTGAAAAACTCGAAGCTCGAGGATACGAAGTCCTTCTTTTTAATGAGCCTTTGGATGAGATCCTAGTCCAGAATATCCGTCAATTCAAGTGAGTAGTACATGTTAAATTCATTCAAGCCTTCTGACGTCGTTCTCCGCATCAGAAACATACCATTCCAGGATGTTGCAAAAGCTGGGTTGAAATTCGGTGATGAAGGCTCGCAACCAAATATCTGTTATCACCAAGCTTAAGTTGACACTTCTGTCAATTTCCAGAACTGGACCCTGAAGAAGAGAAGGAGAAAGAGAAAGAAATTACGGAAAAATTCCAACCCTTGTTGGACTGGTTGAAATATGAAGCAAAGGATGTTGTCCGAGATGGTTTGTCAGCCTTCACGAAATAACGTGGTAAATGAGCTCATTTTTACTTCGATTTCTAGTAATTATCTCCAATAGGCTAGTTTCGAGTCCATGTGCTGTTGTCGCAGACACCCACGGATACACTGCTAACGTACAAAAACTGATGGGTACGCACCTTTTCACCCGTTGTCCAGCTACAGCTACTCAGTCTTGATTGTCAGGTTCATCGAACTCCAAGCGAGATAAAGGCTATATGCATGAGTTTGCAATGAAGGCCAAGTTTTTAGAGATTAACCCTCGGTCACCCTTGATCGAGGGTCTACTTCGTCGAGTGGAACAACTTCCTTCTGAAGGGGAAGAAAAAGATCTTGAAGCCGAGAACGAGCTCAAGGAGATAACCTCCATCCTCATTGATGGGGCTCTCGTACGCTCGGGATTCGAAGTACCAGACTCGAACGGGTGAGCAATTCTGATATCAGGGTGACGGAAGCTCGAACTCATAGCCCACGCAGCTTCTTTACTCGGGTCGACCGTGTTTTGAGACGTTCGTTGGGTGTGTCCGAGATGGCTGTTACTGATACGACTGTTAAACCGGCGCCACCTGTTGATCCCGGACTATCTTTAGAAACTAGTAATGAAGAGCCAACGGTGGAAGATGACGGAAAGGTAGGTGTGATAATCCCGGACGAAATGAAGGATAAGGTGAGATTCAGCATGATGAGCACTTGTGTTACTAATGCTCATTAGTTCTTACTAGGTGTCGATTGAGATGGAGGAAATCGACGACCACGACAATCCAGTAGTCCACGATGAACTTTGATATTTTGGATGCCTAAATGCATTGTCAAAAATTACTAGTTACTAGTAGTCACTATCCGAGTCCTACATCATGCGCATCATGCATCATGATTATACTACTGTGACATAATTACGTGTGAATATTATTGCAGAATTAAAGTTGCCACTTCAAGTTAGCTCAGGCCAGTACTAGTAGTCCTCAACAATCGAGCCGTCGCTGTCGAAGGAAAATGGCCGCTGCCTTTTCCCGTCTACAATTGGCGGCTGCATTGCTTGGTACGCAAATGCAATTATTTCACAATCGTGACAACTGCTGAATGATTATAACCACTCCGTAGAATATGACAACGACCTTACGAATCCCGAAGCACCATACCGTTCGGCGCACGACAGTGCTATCTTCGCACACCTTCGCCGGAATTTTGGTGTTCGCCCTCAGCGTTCAGCTCGCAACAGCGATTACCTCGGAGTCTCACTTCCCAGTGACGCAGGCAGTTTAGGCGGTGGAGAGTCTGTCTTGGACAACAGAAGGTCAAGAGGGTCTATCGATGCCCTCCGAAATCCGTTCGGCACTGACGACACTCTCGACGGTGAAGATGAAGGTGAGGAAGAGGGGCTGGAAGTTGACCTTACTTCTTGGGGCCTCGACGCCTTCATACCCAAGGATCAAGGATCCAAAACTGCCAAGGGTAAAGCGAAATCGGCTGCTCTACCTAATCCTCACCCTGTATCATCCGTACAGCCCCACCAACCACATACCAACAATGATTCAATTGGGACAGCACCCAGACGTGCCGCAGGTGCGAGATCGTTGAGTCTGGGAACTCTCGACCATATTGGAATGGAGGCACAATTTTCGACCAACACTAATGATAACCGACGACGCTCCATTGGCTCACCCATTGGCATGGAACCATCCCAAGTAGATTTTCAGCGCCGCCCTGCATCATCTCATGCTCTAATAGGGACATCACCCGTTCCACCTCTTCACTCAGTTCCCTTCCCAGCTGGTTCCGTTCGCTCTGTATCTCCACTTCCCAATGATCGTTTCCGGTCTTCTTCTCGTACTTCACGATTTGATCGAAAAACTCGTCCTCATGAACGGTCTCACTCTAACCCCAGTATTGATTCGAGAATGCTTCTACAAGACAACCATGCAGACTCCACACCTACAATGTTGGAGGGGATGACTTCACCGTTGACTGCTGATGATAATCCATTTGTCCTCAGACCCCCATCTCGCGCTTCTCGATTTGATCCTAAGGCAGCAGCACATGCACGCACAATGTCCAACGCGTCCATTGGTTCGCGAATACTCCTGGATAATGACGGTACCTCTGTTATAGCTGGACAAGGGCAGTACCGAGAACGCCCTTATTCCACGATAGAGTTGCTTCGGCCCAAAGTCCTCGTTATGCCTAGTCCATTGCAACCAGTCGCGGTTCCTGTGTCCGCGCCACCTGTCAAGGCCAGAGATGGCTTCCAATTATCAACAGATGGTCCTCCTTTACCTCCGGGTGCCCGATCCTCTCGCCGATATTCTGGAACCCTCTCAGTAATTGAACCACCATCATCTATTCCAGCGCCCATTCCTTCCAACTCCTTCACACCCAATCCGCGGATGGATCTTTCTTTATCCCAATTAACTTTCCGCAACACACTCATGGTGGGAGGTCAAAGAGATGTTGCGTACGCAGACATCGATGGAGCTCTGCCTCGAGCGACAGAGGATGGGGAGCAGATGCATCCTGATCCCGCTTGGGAAGAAGAGGAGTTACCAGTACAAGGTCCTCAAATTACGGAGGACTCTTCCAAACCGGGACGTCCCGCCGGTAAACTGTTTGGGAAAAGCCTCATCGACGACCTTGAAAATCGTAAGGCGCAAATGCGGAGCAAGCAGCGGTAAATGTCCGTTGACCAGATCATCCGAATTTGTAGATTGATGCTCTATTCTAGTGTATTCACAGGCGATCAGCGACCGTCCATGATGGCACGAGGTCAATTACAACGCTCCAGTACGCTGATTGACCCAGCCTCTCTTCAGACAAGACCTGTCTCTCAACGCATGAGCTCGTATAAATCTCAAGGATCTCAACAGCCTTTGGGTCGACGGAATTCAGCCAACGTCAAACCGCTTCTTAGTTTTGATGATGATGAGAAAGTCCCACAACCAAACCTGTCTCCCAATGCTCGAATGCCAAACAGCCGTTCTGTTTTTGGAGTGGATACCTTGTGGGAACGCGAAATGACTAAATTGCGGGAGATCGAAGCCCAGGAGAAGGTTGAGGCTGAAGAGAGACTGAAAAGGGATGCAGAAGAAGAGGTTCGAGAGCTCAAGAAAAGAGGCAGAAAAGGCAAACGCAAAGGCAAGTCGAAAACTGCGGACAATGTCGATCAGGAAGTAGAGATGCCCATCACAGAGTCAATAGCCAGGTCGAAAGTTTCTGCAGAACCTCCCGTTCTACCTACCATCCAACAAGCAATCAAACGTCCTCCTCAAGTTCAGGATGATGATGACAGCGAAAGCAACGAAAGTGTCATCGCGGGACCTTCACAGCCACGTACTCGCGGTGTTATTGATCCCGGAACTGAACGCTGGTTTGCTGGGTCATCTGACGACGATGGAGATGGACCTCGACGCACTACTGGTACTGGTCCCAGGTACCCGAACAGGTCTCGACGTCGGCAGGCCGAACTGTCCAATGAAAGTGAAGAGGATGTTCCTCTCGCAGCAACTCTTGGTCGGGCGGTACAACGGGCTACTCGGTTTCAATCTAGTGCCGGGTCAGACGACGAGGGAAAACCTTTGTCAACGCTGCTCCAAAAGACAATATCCAGTCTTCCGTCTATCAATTTCGATAATATCTCGAACTCGAAGGGGCGAGCCGACGACGACGACGACGACGACGACGACGAGCCTCTTGGTCTTCGTGCATCGAGGGTGGTTGCTTCGTCTTCTCAAGCATATGATTCCATTCATCAGGGGGGCGATGACGACGATAGACCTCTGGCGTTCCATCCTGAACAGCAGCGTCGCACACAGTATCAAGCGATCGCTCAGCAGCAGCAACACCTCATGATGCAGGCACAACTGCACAGTAGTATGTTCTTTACTCCCCCTTCGATGATGGGATCGGGATTCTTTGGTCCACCAATGGCTGCACCCATGATGATGCAACAACTGCCAATGCCAATGCCCTCGCCTCCTCCAATCCATGATGCGGCTAAATATGGTCGAGTTGACAGATGGAGACGTGATGTGGCCGTGGAAGGGGACCCATGACATATTCTACGCTTTTTCTTGCATTGACAATAATATCTTAGCTTGTTGACATGGTTTTGTAGCTTTCATCGATAGACAATGGATTACTTTTGCGTGCAGAAATACAGCGGAATAACGACGAATGTTCGCATATCTATGTTTTAGGATATATGCTCCGAAAGATATTCGTTTTGGCATCAATGATTAGACAAAGGAATGCGTGTACAAAACAACAGAAATGACTGGCCGTGATAAAAGAAACATGCAAACTCATGAAGGGTTGGCGATCCACAACTTGCGTTTGGGTACAGTAATGATAGAAACATCGCGTCTTCCCATCTCTTCTTCCATCCTCCTTTGCCTGGTATCTTCGTCTTCGTCTTCCACATTGTCATCGGTCTCCACGGTTCGCGGTGCTCTGGGCGAAGGATAGGTACCATCATGGCCGACAGACAAGGCTGCATGATAGGGTGGTTGATGGACGTAAGGACCTCGAGTTGGACATAGAATAGGGTCATCAGCTGCTGGCGAAGGGTGGGACGTCGACGGATCCAATATGGGGTCAGAGTTTGCCCACCGGGTTATCATCACCGCGAGGATTGAGTTTTCGCGCCTGCGATTCCAAGCTAAGACAAGCATAGTAATGTAAAAAGCAAGTGACCATGCGAGGAACACTGCGAATGTAGCTCGCGGTGCTCGTGACCACAATGCCGCGAGCGAGAGGACACATAAAGCCAGGAGGAATACATGGAAAAGGGAACTCAGGATCATGTCAAATGGATGTATTGCAGGATGTGACTTTGTTGGTGTCAGCGTGGGTGCTGGTGTCACCAATGCATCAGCTGTGCTGGGTGTGGGGGGTGGGTTTATCTTGTTTGCTTGAGTGATGGCATAATCAAGCTCTCCCTAGAACGGTTGATAATTAGAAACGAAGCTGCGATAATAGCTACAAACAGTACCACTGTATTCAGACTTCGTCGGCGCTGAAGCCAATCAATATCTCCCAAGTTCCTAGATTCAACGCGCTGAGACAACGCTGCAGAAGGTACGGCAAGCCAACTTCCGCTGGCCTGGTGAGGCCGAGAAGGGCGATTGAGCACCTCAAATCCCCTCTGCGGACTTGCAGATGGACTTGCAGATCTCACAGACTCGTCACTGGATAGCCGTCCTTCTTTACGTTTTTGCCACAAGCTTGAGGGGCCCCAGGAATGCGTGCGAGGTCGGGGGGAGGGAGGTGGAGATGGACTGATGATACTCTGCGGTGTACTTCTGGGCCCACCTTGCGATCCCAACATCTCCGAGCTGTCAGTCGAGTTCGTGTGTTGGCTTGATTCCTCATTCTTCTCGCTCTGGTCATCCTCTGGAGAATCATGAAAGCGTCGGAAGCACAGCGACAGAATGACTAGTAGGGGTATGAAAGCGTAGAGGCCGATAAACAGTGCCAGACCCGCTTTGCCGTGTCCAGTTTTCAGGGTGGTATTTGGCGATAATGAAGGTGATGAACGCTTCGTGACGGACGAGTTGGATGAGGCGGTTGTGAAGGATGTGGCTATTCCAGCAATGCCAGAGCCGTAAGCAGCAATTGCGAGCACAGCGAAAAGATAGGTCCAAACAGAATGACGCCTCCGGTCGTTAAACGAGGGCGATGCCATGGAAAATAGAAGAACAGCGGGGAACAACAAGGCCAATGATAACGGGGCAAGAAGCTTGTGCACTATCGATGTATCAAACAGCTGAACGGTTGTGGAGTGGGACGCAGAGGACGAAGGTGTAGTGGTCGAACTTGGCGAGCTAGGGTTAATATTTGCTGTTACACATTTCGTGACGTATTGGGTGGTCACGCCAGCTCCATTTGCAGTAGGTCCAGTCTGCAGTTGGCCATTCCCGAATCCAGACCATGTCGGATTTGATGGAGAGATAACTCCTGTGTATGCTCTCAAGACCCACACTTCTGAAAGATAGTTGCCAGAAGCATCTTGGCCACCAAATACCTACCAAAGCCAAAAAATCAGCGAGCCAGGAATAAAAGGACCAAATATAGCAAGGCTTACAATGGTGTCGGAAGATGTAGTGCGTGATTGACCCACAAGCGCCAATGGATACGAGAAAGCCGCAGAACCAAGTCGGGGACTGGGAAACGTAGGTTGCTGAGATGGACCCGGATCACCCGAAGGTAGGATTCTGCTCCAAGATCCGGTGTTGATGTCTAGAACAGACTAGAGGGTTTTACTGTAAGGACTGGAATGTCTGTTATCGATCTAACATTTCAACACACACCACTTCGCCCTTCTCCAGAGCACCATCATCCTGCCAGATAGACGTATTGAAAGTCCCTAGAAGAAGGAAGACCTGAGAGGAGAAGCTCGGGGAGAATGTATTGACATTCGGGACAAGAGATGGGCTTAATCGAGGCGCAATACAGGCGGGCGGAGAAATCTCTGAAAGCCGTTGGGTATCAATGACGTATGAATCTTGCTGGGGACAATCGACATTAGACAAGGTTGTATTGCATCCACCAGCCACAATAATTTGGTGGGATATGACAGTTCCTGCTTGATCAACCTTGGACGGTAGGTTGCCTATTGTTAGACGATCCCAACTCCCTGACGAGTTATTGGGAAGGTTGGAGGAAAGTGTGCCAGACATATTAAGCCTCCAGATATCGGACAAGGAGCTGGGTGTTGTGCCATCGAACCCGCCGGCGAGATAGAAGGTGTTGTTTGGACCAGGAACTACAGGATCCTGGATGGGCATGGTGCGAATGTCGATACCACCAGCGGAACCCCAGCGAGCCGAGGGACCTCCAGGAGATAGTCCCACCTCGGACCAGAACTGGTTGTTAAAATCGTACTCCTGCAATGGAGAAATGTTACCTATTAAGAGCAACCAGAAACGCGAATGCTCACCCAAACATCTGACAACGCTTGTCCGTCAGATCCTTTACCACCTATGACTACGAAACCATGCCGACTTGAAGAGCAGTGAGTTTCAATAAACTAGTGTGTATACCACACATACTTGCTAGCAGCGAAATCACAGCCACCTAAGGCAGCGCTTCTTGCGGGTGGAGTGCGTTGAAGATTTGCAGGAGGCGAAGGTGTTGACCAAGTGAGCGTATCAAGTTTGAGTCTGTCATGATCAGATGAAGGTGGTTGAAAAAATCCTCATAGCTCTAGAACGTACAGATAGGTTTGGGACTGAACAAAACCACCCTCAGATTCGCCTCCGAAAATTATCATAGACCGACTTCCGAATTTTGCAAATAAGGATAAATTTCTATCTCTCTCTTGAAGCAACTGACCTTGTCTCATCATAACCTATGGAAGCATCCTTGAGTGGTGGTGGTTGTGAAGATCCGTTGAGTAAACTACTGAGATTGATCCATTGGAGAGGAGGCACGGGTATGGTAGAAATAGTTTGAGCGTAGACAGCAGTGAGAAAACAGAGCACGAGAGTTGCGAAGTGAAGAAGACCAGACCTCCAGGCCATTTCGTCAAGAGGTCAGCAAAACAGCCCCAGGTCGGCCGTGAGGATCAGAAAGATACGACTTGAACAAGATACTGACAAGATAAGTAGTCTATGGTCTATTTTCGGAAATCAAAATCACTCGAACCCTCTTTTCGACTTTCCGCCTTGACTTTCCATTCGGATAGCTACTGCAGTTGTCTGTATCCTCGCATGTAAATGGGTTGGTGGAGTGACAGGTGTAATTTGCAGACCTTCACCAGTGCATACCCACAGTTTCTGTCGTCCAGTATCGTATATGAAATTTGTATTTCTGTAATGCTAGCGAACAGTGGGAATAGATCTGCACGCAGACATGGTTATTCTCTATAGCATATATAGTCCACCGGTCCCCATTTGTTTCACCATTCTGCCGGTCCATTACTTGGCCTTGAAATGACCTGCCAGAATGCTTGTGCATACCTATTTCGTCTTCGTTATCGGTGAACGGGGGACACGAGCAGTCGGGCGGAAAGGAATTCGAGCGGTTTACATCAGTGAGTACATGAAAAAGAGCTGAAATACCGGATGCCTCCAGCCAAGCCCATGTCAGGCTGTCATTCCGCATATGCTTGGCAATGCTAAGCTCTGCCCGAAGTGTCTTGCACTGAGCACGCACATTCACACAGCACTGTTTGTACTCAAGCCGTATTGTCTGTTAGTGTCTGTTGTTGTCATCCCGCCAAGCGACTAGTACTGGCCCTTGCATAGAATCGTCGGTCGGAAAGTGTGCCTAGAGCCACAATACCCCCGAACATGACCTTTTCATTGCAGTATTCGGAATGCCCTTGAGCACGAGGTGGAAAGAATTGTTGGTGGCTAGCTTAGCAGCCCGCCAACATCGCGTAACGTGGAAGTCCGTATGAGATGACGACTTCTGGCATTGTCGAACGATTCCGGACTCTACAGAAACCCACATTAGCTTGATGTGCGAGTTGGGATAGCTCTGGGGTTGAGACGGAATCGTCCTGCTTGATGTTATGCCGTAGAGTTGAACGCGTTTGAGACATGAAACAGCTCGAGTTTGTGATTGAAACCTGAGTCCATATAAAAATCTTTCAGCAGGGCTTCCCAAGAGAAAGCAACAAGGAGATCGTTACCTCAAGCCTCCTAAACAACATATTATCGCTGGTGGGTATTCAAGTTTGAAATTTCGTCTAGAGTGATCTGCCCAAAATCGGCCACATCATGATAGGTCTATAGTATAATCAAGAGATATGAATTGTAGGCAATGTGTGAAAAGCAGCGAGCTAAAGGCAAAAGGAATAGTATAGAACTCGGACTCGGTGTAGAACGTATTTTGATTTCCGAAAACAGACCGTGGA
>Ga0210387_10000211_pt1 | contig 42696 bp, 64 predicted proteins | sample IncBWC7OmetaG_FD_160108 | JGI IMG/M metagenome (GOLD analysis project Ga0210387, IMG submission 160108) | Forest soil microbial communities from Barre Woods Harvard Forest LTER site, Petersham, Massachusetts, United States - Inc-BW-C-7-O ... | reverse complement strand
CGCTAGACTTGCCGATACTATGCGAATACGCGAGGCTTCGGAAAAGCACGCGATTAGGCGCAAGTCGATAGGACGGCAAAATCCCTATTCACGCGCAAGGTATGTGGGGAACGGAGCGCCTACGGCGCTCGCTGGCATGGGTCTAAAAATCTAGGCGCCATGATACCGGACAAAAAAAGGGCGCCGTAAAGGGCGCCCTTTCGTTTGCGGTGCGGTGCGGCTTAGGCGGGTATCAAAACCTTGTCACGGAATAGGCTCTGATCCACTAGCGGGAAAAGCAGGTTTATCGCCTTGCCTTTCATGGCGTCACCGCTCCCAAACGTGCCACTATCGAAACGCCCAACAGTCTCATTAGGCGCGTTCCTGACCGTGCGGTCATGGTCGACGTAGCGCGTCACAGATTGCAGAGCCGTCCAAACGTCATTGCGGTCAGTGTTCCGCTCTCGCTGCGTCTTGCGGTAGGACGCGCCTAGGTCCGCCGCAATGTTCTTTGTGCGAGTGGAGATGTCCGCCACCTTGGCGTCAACTGGTATGCCGAGCAATGACGTAAAGAAAACTTCAACGTCCTTTTTCGTCATCTCCGTTTGCGCCATGGCGTCACCCATGGCCTTAAATTCCGCGAACGATTGCGCAATCTGCCCTAGTTCTTTGGCCACTTGCCTACCGTCAAAACGCGTGTTGTGGCGCGTCTTGACAAGCGCTTTCGCCGACATGTGAGCCGCGCGGAGAGTGTTCGCGCACACAACGCGAGTTAGCGTCGCCTCGTTTCGCGTCGCCTGACTTGCGTCAAAGCTTGTCGACATCAAGAGGCGCGCAAGGTGGCGGTCCCCTGCTACCTCAAGAGAACCGTTGAAACGCGCCGTTGCCCATAGCCTTTCGCCATTGCCGAGCACTCCCGCCGCGTCAATGTGGAAGCGTTCGTCAATGGTGATGTAATCCTTGAACCATGCCCAAATGTCGGCGGGTTGCACTGTCTGGTAGCCTTCGCCAGCAATGCCCAACACGTGCCCATTGTCTTGACGAACGGTGAAACGCTTGTCGGTTTCAACGAACCTCTTTTCTGGCGCGATATGATCGAACTCCGCGCCGTTCAATGACGCAATCGCCGGAACTTTTTCCACGCGATAGTCAAACCCGCTAGCCGTGATCCACTGCGCCTCACTCGCATCATGGGGCAGCTCCTGCCCTAGGCGGTGCCAAATCTCTGACCGCTCGCCAGTGAACGCGAAGGAATAGACGCCGTCACGGTTTTCAATGTTGTGTGCCATTTGGATTGCCTTCCACGTAAAAACACCGCCCCGTCATTGGGGCGGTGTCAATCTATTAGCATGACACTTAGGCGGTGTCAACTCCAACGCAGGACAATTAAAGTCAGCGCAATTCCTCCCGTCTCCACACGCGCATTGTCTCCCGCGCGGTAATCATGCTGGTAAACTCTTCAACACCCGTCAAGCAAATCACGCCACCCGTGTACGAAAAATCATGGTGCGCGCCATAGGGGCGGTAAAACGTGATTATGTCGCCTTCGATCTTGCGAACGATGGCAGTCCCATAAGGGCCGGAAAAAGCTTCCACGCAATCGGCAAGCTTCAACTCAGTTAGGGGAAGTTCTTTCCCGTTCAGATATTCGGTCATTGTGGATTGCCTTCCAAAAGAGAACGGCGCGACACAAGCCGCGCCGTCAATCCTAATACATGACACATTGCGCCGTGTCAAACACCGTTCAGTGTCCCGCGCCACATGTACGGTTTGACTTGAACGCGCGACAAGCCGCGCGGCGGCGGCGGCGGAAAGGCAATGCGAAGGTTGCGCAAGAGCGCGCAAGCCGCGCTCGCCTCCCACCCGTCATGTTCGCACGATTGGTAATCGAGGCAATCAATCGCCGCGTCGATTTCCGGCCCCGTAGGGGCACATGGGGCATATTCGTAAGCCTCGACATCGCCCTCGTATTGGGCCAGCTCGGTCGCGTCACGCGTGGGCAGATTGTAGCGGTATGAGACGCTGATGACGTTCTCACGCCAAAGCATCTGACCTTTTTCGGTTGCTTCGTCCTCGCCGAACAATCGGGCGCGTAGGGCGCCCGCGATCAGCGTGTCAATGGTTTGGCTGTCGACTACATATGCAGACATCGGTTTTGCCTTCCGTTTGGTTTGCGGCGCAAATGGTGCGCCTGTCATGCAGGGTACATGACAGGCGCAAGTTGTCAACCGGCTTGTTTCTGGACTGCTTTGATGCGAGCGTTTTCCGCCTCTAGCGCCTTCAACAATTCGCGCAGGCGATACGGCGTCACGTTCGACGCGATGACTTGCGCGATGAGTTTGACGGCGTCCTGCTTTAGATCGAACAAGCTTCCGTCTTTCTCCGCCTTGTGCTTCCACTTGTCGCGCTCGGCTGCGACTTGTTCCAGCTCGCGCTGGATGACATCGGCGCGGCTTTCCTTTTTCCCACCCGTAGGGGCAACTTTCTCGCCCGCCTTTTGCGACTTGTCCCAACGGCGGCGCATTGTCGTTGGGTGGTTGCACGTGAGCCGCTGCGTCAGACCCATGTTCTCGCGGAGCCGCGTGCAATCCTCCAAATGGTCGATGCACCACATGGCGTGAACGCGCGTCGCCTTGTCGATGTCGCCGATCCACGCATAGGCGGACATCCACTCGGAAAACGCCTTGATGTAACGCGCGCCGATTGGTTCGTTGGTCCCGGCCCTCAACATCGCCTTGTTGCGGCCGATGTTGAGAAACACGCCGATCTTGACCCAATCGTCCCACGCCTGACCGCGCTTGAGCCTGTCGGCGGCCTCGGCCGCCTCTTGTGCGCGTGCTTCCTCGAACGCGCTATCGAAGCCCTCTTGCGTTGCGTCAGTCATTGGCCCGCCTCCACATCAAGATGCGGCCATAACTGGACGGGTCCGCCAGCGGCTTTACGTTCGGCCGCCCATTGCAGAACTTTCTCGCGTTCGACGATTTTAGTGAGCGCGCCGATGCGCACTTTGAATTTAGCGCCGTGCTTGCCGATGACGAATAAGCCGAACGGCGGCGGCGGTTTTGAGGGATCATAAGTCATTTGGTTTTGCCTTCCGTTTAGAAACGTGAGGACCGCCGTGGCGATCCCCACCGGAAGCATAGTGTCATGTATGGGGGTTGACAGTCAACCCTATAATTCGAGGATCGATTTCAAATAATTTCACATAAAAAAAATGGAGTAACTACGCGGGCCAGACGTGAATTTCAACCGTCACGCCCTTGAGCGTAATCCCGTCATCGCTGGGATACTGCACCCCAATCGCCGCGCGATACCGCCCCACCCCTTCCGCTGGCGAGACGTAGCCAACGGAGCCGTTCTCCTGATAGCGGCGACGCGTTGCAATCTCCGCGATCCGTTGCGCCGCGCTCATCGCGTCGGCGGCCATGACGGGCACCACTGTGAACCGATCCTCGTCCGCGCGCCGCGCCGACAGCGTGACAACCTCTGAATGGAACCTTTGCATTGCCTTCCCTCTCACTAAGACGCCGTGCCGAAGGGCGATCATCAACCGTTCATGCGGCGTCATGTACAGAGCTTGACACATTTCGAGATTGGGCGCAAGGGAGAAGGCGCAACCCAACGGAGGCAAATCAAAATGTTCACGCCAATCTGTGTCCCGTGCGCTCGCGAAATGCGCTGCAAAAAGAACGGGTACTTTTTCAAGGACTATCAGGGCGTCGCGATTTGGAGCGGCGACTTGTACGCGTGCGGGAGCTGCAAGGCTCAAGTTGTCGTTGGCGTCGGCCGCAAGCCGGTCGTTGAGGATTACGAGCCCGCGTTTGAAGTCGCCGCGAAGAACAGCGGCTTTGAGCTGACGCGATGAGAACGCGCGAGGAACACCTTGAATGGTGCAAGGAGCGCGCCCGCGTCTACCTCAACGAGGGCGACTTAGCGAACGCCGTCGCCTCAATGGCGTCGGACATGGAGAAGCATCCCGAGTGCGGCGTGAACGCCTATCTTGTCATGGCGGCGATGCTGCACGTCACGAACTACGACGAGCGCGAAGTGCGGCGCTGGGTGGAGGGCTTCCGATGACGCACCCGACCGTCCTCATTCTCAACGCGCGCTATGCGGACCCGAACTTCGTCGGCTTCATTCCGACGTTCCTCGACCTCGACGATCCGCGCCCGGCGAAAGAGCAATTCGCCGGGCGGTACGCCTTCGGCGGCGGCTGGCGCAATCAGTCAGGCTTCACCACTCGCGACGGGCGGCCGACGCTGTACTTTCCCGGCGATCCGCCGTTTGAGCCGATCGCCGTCATGCGGCTGCGCGACGAAATGATCTTCGTCTACCTCCACGGCTATGTGTCAATCTTCCAAGAGGACGGTACGTTCGAGGCGTGCCGAATGGATTGACAAAACGTATGTAAAGCGTATGGCTTGACAGCCTACAACATGAAAGGAAGGCAAAATGAAAAAGTATCTATTCGTCGTTGTCGCGCTCGTGCTGGGCTACGCTGCCCCCGCGTTCGCCGGTCAGCATTGCCGCCAATGGTGCGACGCCAACGGCAGCGGAAGGTGTGACATCTACTGCGACTGAGATAAGAAAACGCCGCCGGGTGGGGAGCCCGGCGGCCACTGACTTAGCGGAAGCTGCTACGGTCCCCCGTGACGGAACCGTCGCAAGCCATTGTTAACACGGGACACGCCCATGTCCAACGTCGACGCTCCCTCCCCCGACGAGCTTACCTCGCGGATCGACCGCCTCGAACACGAACTGGTCAAGCTCCGCTCCGAGTACGAAACCGCGCTCACCGGCTGGCCGAACGAGCCCACGATAGCGCAGGGCTTCCTGACCGGGCGCTGGCAACGCCGCGACGGCGACGGCTACACCCAAGCCCTCGTCAACATCCCCGAAGCGCCCTACGACAATAATTACTACGGGCGCTATCAGTACACATGGCAACCCGTGGTGGAGGAAGCGCCCGGACTGACCGCGCGCCGCTCGACCTACGGCTGGGCGCGGGCGAGCGCCGGATCGGCGATCACGTGGATTTCGCTCGACGACATCCTCGCGAATTTCCAACCCGCCGGGGAATACGCGCCCGCCGGGAACTACCTCGACAAGTCTGGCGGGCAGATGACCGGCCCGCTCATTACGCGGGACGGCGGCAGCTTGACCAATCCCGGCCTCGCGATTGGCGACAACTCGACCGGCTTCTATCGCACTGGCGGCAATCTTTTGGTCACGACCGTCAGCGGCGTCGGCGTGATGCAGATCCAGCCGACGCTGGCGGCGTTCTTCATTTCCGTCAATTTCACCGGCAAGCCGCTCAACTCGGTCGGCGATCCGGTCCTCGTTGACGACGCACTCAATCTGCGCACCGGCGATGCTCGCTATGCGCCGATTGGCGGCGGTGGAAATTTTCTCCCCATCTCCGGTGGAACGCTGACCGGCCAGCTTGTCACCCAACCGGGAACCGGCTCGCGCGACCTCGCGATCGGCGTTGGCGACGAGACAACCGGCCTCTATCGGCAGGGCAATGCGCTGAGTTTCATGGCTCAGGGCTTCCCATTGTTTCTCTTGGACGGAAGCAATCGCAGCGCGGCTCTGATCGGCCCGCTCAACATGTCGGGCAACGTGATCGCCAATATCGACGATCCGGGCTTGCCGGGCGACGCGCTCAATCTGCGCACGGGTGACGCGCGCTATGCGCCGATCGACACCGTTCGCGCCAGACCGATCCTCTACAACGTCCCCGCCGACATCAACATTCCGGGCAACGGCGATTGGACGCAGATCGCCAACATCCCCTGCACCTTGCCGCCGCGCCCCGGCGTCACGTCGATGCTCATGGTCAGCGTCAATTGCAACCTCAAGGGCGTCAACAATGTCGCTGGCGTTGGCGCTCGCGTCCCTATCTCGCCCACGCCCGAACAGCGTATCTTTGGCTTCGGCGGCACTGCTGCCGACCCCGCCGCCGGGTTCTCCGTCAATTTCTTTGTCACCCCCGCCGCTGGCGTGACGACGCTCAATGTCGCGGTGCAGTTGAACGCCTTCCCCATCACCGGGGGATCGCCGGTTTCTTACACGGTCGCTGGCGGCAACATCCTCGCAATCGACCGCTCGCAAATCGCGATTGTTGACCTTGGACCCGTCAGCTAAACCCCACTCAAAAAAGGAGGACAAATGCCTAAAGCCAAAGTGTCACAAGCCGAGCTGGACGCCGTTAACGGAGCCACGCTCGACCCGATCATTGACGCCCTCTTGGAGCATTTGCCCGCGCCCGGCGACTATTGGTCGAAGGAAGATCGCTCGCTTTGGCTGCGCATGGTCGAGCTGTCGTTCGAGCTGATTTACGACGACGAGCCGCCCGCGACGACGGCCGAGCCGAACGAACCGGCCCCGGCGCGGCTGGGCCTGCATCCGCATGGCGGCTAAACCGAGCATCCGAGAGATCGTCGAAGCGAACAGCATCCCCGAGCCAAATTCGGGGTGCTTGATCTGGCTTGGGTGGGTCGCAGGCGGGAAGTACGCAAAGCGGAGCCCGCGACATGGCCACTAAGCCGAGTATTCGTCAGGGCATTTACGACCTATTGCAGTCTGTTGAGATCGATACAAAAGAAGAAGGTAGAACCCACGTCGAGCCGTGGATGTCGCAACGCATGGTGATTGACGCGGTAGCCAAGGGGCTGACCGAAGGCGTCCACGAGTTCGTCATCCTCAAACCGCGCCAAGTCGCCGTCACCACGACGTGCAGCGTGATCGAATTGTTTTGGGCGCTCGCCAATCCGGGCGTGCAAGGCGCGATCATCGCCGACCGTACAGACAACCTCGAACGCTTGCGGCGCATCTTCGCCGCGCTGCTTGAGACGCTGCCGCCCGAGTGGCGCTCGACCGAACACCGGCTGATCCAGAACAATCGCAACGGCATGGCATTCGCCAATCGGAGCGTCATCGACCTCATGGCGGCGGCCTCAAACCCGGACCTTGGCGCGTCGCGCGCCCTCAACATGATGCACGCGACCGAGTGCGGCCAATGGAAGTCGCTCGCGGGCGTCGAGAGCCTGAAAGCCTCGCTGGCGCGCCAAAACCCGCACCGGCTCTACCTGTGGGAGAGCATCGCGAACGGCTTTAACTGGTGGTACAATTTCTGTCAGCAGGCGAAAGCCGACCGCCACATGAAGTTTATCTTCTTGGGCTTCTGGTCGAACCCGACCTACTCGATTGACAAAAAAGACCCCGACTACAAAACCTATTGGGACGGCTCGCTTGACGACGAGGAGTTAAAGCGGGCGCGTGACGTGCGAGCGCGCTACGGCGTGGTCGTCAAACCGGAGCAAGTGTCATGGTGGCGACGGGAAGCGGAGTTCAGAGACGAACAGTATATGCACCGACACTATCCATGGAACGAGCGGGAGTGCTTCATCGCTTCGGGCTCGTCTTTCTTCCCATCAGCGCGCACGTTAGAGCTGGCGGAGACGCTGGCGGAGGGGCCGCCGTATCAGGGCTACAAGTACAACTTCGAGGACGCCTTCCTTGGCTCGTCGATCGTGCAGACGACGAACCGGGAAGAAGTCATGCTGCGCGTGTGGGAGCCGCCGGAGCCGGGGGGCGTGTACGTCATCGGCGGCGATCCGTCGGGGGGCGGCGGGGGGGACGCTAACGACCACGCGTTGGAAGTCTTTCGCTGCTACGCCGACCGATTGGTTCAAGTCGCCGAGTTCCAATCGAACCGCCCGCTGACCTATCAATTCGCGTGGGTTCTGTCGCATCTGTGCGGCGCGTACAAAAACCACATGGCGAACATCGAAGTGTCAGGCGTCGGGGCCGCCGTCCTGCCCGAAGTGCGCAACCTCCGCCAGCTCGCGCAGCGCGGCATCATCCAAGCCTCGAACGAAGCCGACAGCATCCTCAACATGGTTGGGTCCGTGCGATGGTTCCTCTACAAACGCGCCGATACCATGGGCGGCGTCGGTAACGTCATCAACTGGAAGGCCAATCAGGACAACAAGGCGTGGATTTACAGCGAGCTGCGCGACAGCCTCATGCTGCGCTCGATTGAGCTGCGCTCGATCCGGCTGGTCAAAGAGCTGCAAGCAATCGTCGAAGATGAAGGCTGGTTGGGCGCGGGGCCTGACACCGGGGAGAATGATGACCTTTGTTCTGCCACAACCTTAGCCCACCATACGTGGGTCGAGTTCCAACGTCCGAACCTAATCGCCAGAAACCTTACGTGGGATAGCGTAAAAGGTGAGCCGCCACCCGCCAACGCGGGGACCGTGTTGAGCTTCGCGTTCTCGGAGCATATCCGCGCCATCAACGCGCGAGCGGGGAGGCGCAAGGAGGTTTTTTGAGCGCACGCGCTGACTTGAGCGGCCGACGATTTGGACGGCTAACCGCACTGCGCTACTCGCACAGCGATGACGATGGACGGGCGCTCTGGCTCTGTCGCTGTGATTGCGGAGAACCGGCGACGGTTCGCGGCAAGGATTTAGGCAAGCAAACAAGCTGCGGCTGTCAGAAGCGCGAACATGTGCGAGCTTTGAAGTTCAAGCACGGGCAGCGTTGGACGGCGCTCTACACTTGCTGGCTGAACATGAATGATCGTTGCCGCAATCCTAAAAACCGGCAATACAAGGATTACGGCGGACGCAGGATCAAGGTCTGCGGCGAATGGGAGCCATCGTTTTCTGCGTTCTCCGCGTACATCCTCGCGCATCTCGGCGAGCGTCCGCCCGGCATGACGCTCGACCGCATTGACAACGATGGGAACTACGAGCCGGGGAACGTGCGTTGGGCCACGCGATCTACGCAAAGGCGCAACCAACGGAGGATGATCCTAAATGGCGACAGCACCGAAGCCGAAACCGAAGCCCGAGCCCGAGCCTAAGCCCGACGATGACGACGCGGCTGTGATCGAGGAGCCGCCTCAGACCGACACGAACGCAAGCGGCGACTCTCTCTCCGACCGCCTCGACGGGCTGTTCAACAGCCAGATCGAGCTGATCGAGCGCGTCGAAAGGCTTGAGGAGCGCGTCAACGCGCCGCCAATCGGCATAGGCAGGCGTCCGTGAGAAGCCCTCTCGGCATCGTCGTCCTCATCCTCCTCATCCTGATCTTGTTTGGGGGGTACGCCGGGCCGCGCTTCAATCCGAACTGGCAGTACGGCTATGGCTACGGAAACGGGGGCTTGGGCGTGGTAGGCGTCATCCTCGTCGTGTTTCTCATCCTATGGCTCATGGGCTTCGTCTGAATGATGGCGCTCCGCCAGCTCGTCCGTTGGTTCCAATGCCGCAACGGCTGGTGCGGCGGCCATGTAGTCTCTGGCACCCACGGCGGCGTGATCTGGATCGGCTGGCAGTGTGACCGTTGCGGGGCTGTGCGCCACTACGAGCCGTCGAGGTACTGATGCCGATCATGCGGACCTACATGTGCGGCGAGTGTTCCCACCGGATGGAGGTCGTGCTTGACGCCGACCAATGGGACGCGCCGCCGCCGTCATGCGAGGCGTGCGACGCCAACACCCGGCAAGAGTTCAAAGCGCCCGCGATCGGCGGCTCAGTCAGCATGAGAGCGCATCGGCTGGCCGAGGACATCATCGCCAACGACTACAAAGTCGCCAACGTGCAATTCGACAACCGGCAGGGCGGCGTGCCGAAGGTCCGCTACAAGGATCAATCCGCCACTCAGTTGCAGGCGACGTGGGGCGGCCAGATCGCCAACGCCGTCGAGACAGCCGCCGCGATCGGCAAGCAGACCCGGCGCGAGAATGGCGGCTTCGACGGGCTCGACATGCTCAAGGCGAACTTAGCTTCCGGCGCCCAGGTCGATCTGATCGAAGCATCGAGAAGGCGCGCTATTAAGGTTTGGTGAGGTAATGGCGCTCAAAATCCCGTCTAGAACAGAAGATTTGAAGCTCTGGATCAGGGAGATGATAGATGAATGTATGGCCTCTAGTGAAGAAAGAGGCATGATATACTCGCGAGCCGCACAGTATTACTATATGGGCTCCACCGATAATAGGGCGGCCCTTTACAACAAAATCGGTCCCTTCGTCGATAAGCTCGCCGGTTTCCTCATGCAGCCGACGGATGTCCGCTTTCAGCTCGTCTACGACAGCGGCGAGGACGACAGCGTGCTCGAACGGTCGCAGCTCGTGGCGGAGAAATTGAGTTCCGACTTCCGCCAGACCGACGCCGACATCACCTTCTCGGAAGCCGTCGTCTGGTCGCTCGTCAACGGTTGCCAGATCCTCAAAGTCCTGCCCGACGGCGACAGCGGAACCTTCAAGACCGCGCCCGTCCATCCGCAGAATTTCGGCGTGCTGTCCGAGACGACCCTCAACCTCGACGAGCAAGAGGCGTTCTGCCACGTCAGTTATCCGACCAAGTCGCGGCTGCGCACGATGCTCCTCGAACACCCGCGCTATGAGGAAATCATGGCGGAAGTCGGCGACGAGCCCGGCCCGAACCGGGACGAGGAGGAGCCGACCTATTTCCACCAAATGGTTGTAGGCGGCCTGCAACCGTTGGGAGACGTTGGCGACGCCCCGTCCTCCGCAGCCGGGATCGTCAACGTCTTTCCCGTTCCCACCCCATGGCGCCCGCAGCGCAATTTCGCCCCGACTGTCAAGCACTGCGAAGTGTGGATCAAGGACCGCGACCGGGACGAGGATTGGACGACGATCCAAGTCATCTACGGCAAAGACCCGATCATCATTGAAGGCGACAAACAGCGGCGCAACCTGTCGCGCGTCCCCGGCAAGTCGAGCTTCGTCAAGGTGCAGGGCGTCCCGACGCCGGGCTATTTCTGGGGCCGCTCGATCATCGCCAGCGTGCAGATGTTGCAGGACATGCTCAACAAGCGGCTGCGCGACATCAAAGTGATGTGGGACAGAAATGTTAATGCGCCACAAGTATTCAGCGGGTTCAGCTCCGTCACCGAGGAACAATACTTTAAGATTGTCAACGAGGGAGGTTTCATTAACGATCCAAACCCTAACGCAAAAGCGACGAAACTACTGGACCCGCCGCCGGAAAACTACTTGGAAGAACTCGAATTTATTTTCAAACTGTTTGATGAAGCATCTGGGTTTTCGCCTATCATGTCTGGATCGGGAGAGCCGGGTGTCCGAGCTGGCGTCCATGCTCAAACCTTGGTTAGAACATCGTCCCCCCACCTCATCAAGCAAGCCGCAACGCTCGAACGGCAGCTCGCGGATTGTGGGTGGCTGGCGCTCCGCATCATGCAAGCCATGGACGCCCTCATCTACACCACAGCCGACAGTAAAATTGAATTTCTCCTCTCCCAGCTTCCAGAAAATTTCCAAGTCCAAGTGGACAGCCACTCCGCGTCGCCCGCCTTCGCGGAGGACAATCGTCAAGTGGCTATTGCGCTCGCTAGAGCGGGAGCGATCGACAGCGAAGATTTGATCCACATGCTCCACCCGCCCGGCGCAGAGCTGCTTTTGGCCCGGTTGAAACAGCGGCAGAAAGCCCAAGCGGCGCAGGCGAAGGAGGAAAAAACCGAAGAATTGATGAAGGGCGTTCTCGGCATCGGCGGCGGCGGGAGCCGCCGGAAAGCGGGCGGCGCTGGACAGACCAAACATTGAGGGTCTAGTTTCCCGCCGTCCCAGCCCTACCCCCTAGGGCGGCCCACACAAGCATGGGATGACCGCCCCCGTTAGAATTGCCCCCCAAGACGCGGGGGCGGCCTCTGGGGTAACAGGAAGATGGCGGACGTAACCGACGACGATCCCGAAATGGGGCAAGACCCCAGCGGCGGCGCTCCGCCCGGCGGCGGTCCTCCTCCCGGCGGTCCTCCCGCTGGCGACAGCGCGCCGATGCAGGGCGGCGACCTCGCAGCCTTCGCCCGGTCGAAAATGGGCGCGGCGCCCTCCGCCCCCGGACCCGGCAATCAAGCCGACAGCATGAACCTCATCATCCAAGCCATCCAAACCTTGAAACAGGCAGGGCTTGGATTGCAGCCGGGGAGCAAGCTGCACTCCGACGTGTTCCGCACCATCAGCCAGCTCTCGCGCCATCTCGGCGGCGCTGGCGGCATGGGACCGGCCGTCGGCATCCAAAAGACGATGATCGGCGACCAGCTCAAGCGCACCATTCAGAACGCGCTCCTGCAAAAAATTCTTGGGGCGAAAGGGCAGGGCGGACAGCCCGGCCAAGCGGGCGGCGGCGGTGCGGGCGGCGCTCCGATGCCCTCAACCCCCTTACCGGGGAGCTGACCCCCGTGCTACGACCAGCACACGCTCAATTTCGAGCAAGGGGAACCGCCGCAATGAACCGTTTACTTTTGGCCGCCGCCGTTTTTGCGGCAAGCGCCGTTCCAGCCGCCGCCGCGATCGAGGTCAGCGTCGAGAACATCGGCTCGATCTTCAACGAAAGCTTGGCGCTCCCGGCCGAGGACACGCCCGGTTCGGGCATCGGCTTCCAGCAGTTTTTCGAGTTCTCCCTCCCGGTCAAGGAGGAAGTCACGATGTCGGTCAGCGACAGCGGCATCGGCAGCGAGAAGATCGTCGGCGGGGTGTTCAGCCTGAACAACCACATCACGACCGGCCCCGGTCCCCTTTTTATCCCGGCCGGTTCGCTGATTGACAGCTCGCCGCTTTCCAACTTCGCAGGCGGACAAGAGGCGATCGTCGGCCCCAACACCTTAGTCGCCGGGAACTACTTCGCCGAAGTCAGCGGCGCGAGCGGCGCGTCGCCGATCCATCTGGCGATCGACGGCACTGTGACCGCCTCAAGTGCGGTCCCCGAGCCTTCGACTTGGGTGATGCTCGTCATCGGCGCGGGCGCAATGGCGTGGGGCTCGATGACCCGCCGCAAGGTGCGCGAATTGCTAGTGTAACGTGTATGGGTTGACAGTCTAACTTAGACTTGGAGGAAAACATGGCTCAGAACAGGTCATATGACCCGCCAATCACTTCGCCGCCGGAAACGCCGCCGAGGACGATCCTCCAAGTCGACACCCAATCGGAAGTCAGCGAGTGGGGCGCAATCCCCAAGGTCGTGCCTAAGCCCGAGGGTGGCGTCCCCTTGCAGCCGAGCGTGACCGGCAAGACGAACAACAACTAAGGGCCGCCGATGCCGCGCACGATCAGCGACGAGGAATATCAGTTCCTCACGAACAAGCGGATGACCGCCGACTTCGTCGAGAGCATCTACAATGATCCGCAGCTCAATAAGGAAGCCAAGCGGCTCATCAAAAAGAAGTACCCCAACCTCGCGATCCCTGACTTCGACATGGAGCAGAAGATCGAGCAGCGGTTCAGCGCCGAGGACGAAAAGAAACAGCGCGAGGCGGCTGAAGCGGCGGCCCGCGCCGATCGCGAGGCGTGGAACGCCAGCCGAGCCAAGGTCCAGAAACAATACGGCTTCACCGACGAGGGGATGAAAGACCTCGAAAAGTGGATGCACGAAAAAGCCGTCGCCGATCACGAAGTAGCGGCCGAATACAGGGCGAGCAAGAACCCGCAGACGTCAAGCCCGACCTATGACAGCCAATTCTGGCACCACGAAAAAGCGCCAGAGTTCGCCGAAATCGCCAAAGACCCGGAAGCGTGGGGACGCAGAGAACTCTTGGGTGCAATCCACCGTGACGAGGAGCGCGCCAGAGGGAGATAATCCATGCCTCTGCTTGGCGCAGGCATCATCCCGGCAGGACCGATCGGGCTGGAGCTGCAAGCGACCGTAAGACGCGTTTTCGCGCAGATGGTCGTCATCTTAATTTACAAACAAAACCCGCTCCTCGCGCTCCTCCTCCGCAATGCCATCCGCGCGTCAGGCGGCGTGTCGCCGTACACGCAACCCGTCCAGACCGGGCAATATGTGCAGTCGAGCTGGATAGGACCGGCCGGGCAATTCAATCTGCCCCAAGACGTGGCTGCGACCGTCAACGCCGAGTTCAACATGTGCGCGCTGGCGACGCCGGTCAGCTCGCTTGGCCTCGAACAGCTCGTGACGCAAGACGCGATCGCCGTCGCCTCGCGGCTCATGCTCAAGCTCAACGATCTGAAAAATTCGAGCTTGCAGGCGCTCACGACCGCGCTGTTCGGCCCGCCCGTCACCAACGTCCTACAGATGTTCAGTTTGCAGGACGCCTACGGCAACGCGACTACCGCGCCGACCTATGGCGGGTTAAGCCGCGTCACTTATCCCGATTGGCAGGGGCTCGTCGTCGCTGGCGCTGGCGATATTTTAACGAGAGCCGCCTTCATCCCCAACATGCTCGCCGCCGTGAAAAACTCAGGCGGCGAGGCGCTGGATTTCATGGTCTGTTCGGTCGAGGATTGGACGACCCTCCTCACCGACTTCATGGCGGTGGAGCGCTACAACAATGACCCCAGCTCCCGTTGGGGCAAGGATGACCCGGTCAATTCCGGCTTCCGTGGCTTGCTGCTAGGCGACACGCCGATCTTCTTTGACTTGAATTGTCCGCAGGGTACGGCCTATGGCTTCAATTCGAAGTACATTACTCTGGTGGTGCATGAAGATGCCAATTTTGCGTGGACCGGCTGGTACTCCACCATCCCGCAAGGGCAGATTGCCAGCGTGGGTCTCTCGATTACTGCGCTCAATCTGGTCTGCTCTAAGCCATCGACCGGGATGCAGATTACCGGGATAACGGGAGGAGCGCCGTTCTGACATGCTGCCCGTTTCGGCATGGCCGCCCGGACCTCCCGGCGCTTCGCTGTCGCCGTTCGGAAAGCCGCGCCAAGTCGCCGTCCCCAACTTCGGATTTGTGATCCCGAAAGGCGCGTGGATCGTCTCCACCGGCTCGAACCAAGTCGTCATGTTCTTCCCGCCGGTCGTCCACTCCAACCCGCCTCGAACGCCGGGGACCGGACTACTTCCGGGCCAAACCCCACCCTGTGGATGTCCGCCGAACGACGTGTGGCGCCCACCGTTCCGAAAATTCAATGACACGCCGCTGCAACCGCCCGGCCGCCGTCCTCCGAATTGGTTCGGCTGGCGGTTCGTCTGCGCTCCGTTCTCGACCCTTGTTCCCGCCGGATCGACCGGGCAACTCGTGATCGCCGACGGGCAGAACGTCGTCATCACCGGGAGCGGTTGCGCCACCATCACACAGGCGTATTCCGTATGAGCAACGGCACGCCCCCGATCCAGCCCGCGCCCGTCCCGCCGTCGATCGCGGGCATCTCGCAACCCGTGTTCGGCAGCGGCAGCGCAACCGTTCCCGCCGCCGGTCCTATAACCGGCTCGCCGATCCTGCCGCCGCCGCTCATCACCAATCCCCCCGGCACGCCGGTTTTCCCGCCTGTCACGCCGAACACCGCGCCCGTTCCGGTCCCCGTCGGCCCACTGGTCGGCCCGGCTGTTGCACCCGCGCCCGTACCTCCCAGCGTGCCCGGCGTACAACAGCCGCAGTTCGTTCCGCCCGGCAGCGCGACCGTCCCGGCGAGCCTGTTCCCCAGCTTCACCACGACGCCGCCCTCGCCGCCGATCGTGTTCGCCAACATCTTCAAGATCGGCGCTATCCCGCCGCCCTTGCCGTCGACGCCCGGCCAAAACCCGCCGCCAATCGTCATCTCAGCGGTCCCCACCATTCCGCAACTGCCGTGGAACCCGCCCGCCACCCAGCCGCCGCCGGTCAACACCGTGCGACCCTTGGTCACTGGCACGACCGTAACCGGCTCGAACCTGACATCGACCACCGGAACATGGACGAACGCGACAACCTACGCTCGCGAGTGGACCCGCGACGGCTCGCCGATCGCAGGCGCGACCGGGGCGACCTATGCGCTCGTCGGCGCGGACGAAGGCGCGTTAATCGCCGTCAATGTCACCGCGACCGGGCCGGGCGGGGAAGCAAGCATGTCCAGCCTGCCCGTCGGGCCAATCGAGCCGCCGCCGCTCGAAGAGGAGCCTCCCGACGATCCCGAGCCCTCGACCCTGCCCGCCCCGCCGCCGCTCGTGCGCCATGGCTCGATCCCGAAGGCCAAGTCGAAGAAAAAGCGGTAAAGATGCCGGATGCTCGCGGCTTATGTCAGTGAAGTTCAAAGCCACCTGAACGACACTCAGGGGCAATTCTTCACGATCCCGCAGCTCACCGCTTTCATCAACCGCTCGCGCCGCCGGATCGCCGCCGTCTCAGGCTGCATCCGCCTCATCCCGCCCGGACTGCAAACCAAGCCGAGCCGCGAGGTCTATCCGTTCTCCGAATGGAACGCGCTTGTGCAACAAATCTGCCCGCAAGCGCAGTCCATCCTCTCCTGCCGCTCGCTCGCCATCGGCATCGGCGGCCAATGGCAGGAGGATGTCGACGGCATCTGGTCGATCACGGGCGGAACATGGAAGCCGGTGTGGAAGCGGATCGTGTGGACCGACTTCCAAGGGCGCTTCCGCATCTATGGCGGGACGTTCTATGGCACGATCTCGCAGCCCGGCTGGTACGCGCAATATGGTTCCGGGCCGCTCGCGGCGCTCTACCTCGCGCCGATCCCGTCGATCGCCGCGCCGATGGAAGTCGACCTGACCATCATCCCCAAGCCCCTCCTCACCGACAACGACCTAGAGCCCATTCCCTACCCGTGGACCGACGCCGTGAGCTATTGGGCCGCCTGTCTCGCGCTGACCCAGCAGCAGCGCAAGGAGGATGCGCAGGCGATGGCGGAGCTGTTCAACAACGATCTGCCCATGTGCGCGGCGGTCGTCTGTCCGCAGATGATCCAGAACGTGTACGGCGCCACCATGAGGAGCGCGTGATGTCGAAAGACGTGCAGTCGGCGCACGGGCTCCACCAGCTCATGCGCTCGTGGTTGCTGGCCGAAGATCCCTACGGCTTGAACAACCGGATCGAGCCGACCATGGGAACGATGACACCGCCGGGTGCACCGGCATCGGGAGGGGCAGGGAGTGCACCATCCGCCCCCGCGCCAAGCGGTGATGCATTGCGCGCTCAGAACTACGGCAGAGGCGCGGTGCAGCGCGAGCTGGAAAAGCCGACGCCGGTCAACGTCAATAGCGAAGCCTTTCAAGGCGAGCGCAATCCGAGAGCGCAGGCATGGGGCGAAACGGCGGTCGACCGCGCCAACGCTCCGTCGCCAACCGCCGAAGTCGACCGCACCCGAGGGCAGGCATGGGGAGAAGATGCAGTCGACAAGGCGCTCAACCCGCCGACCGGCAGCGGCAGCGGCTTTTGGGCGCCGGGCGAGGCGGCCGACACGGCGAGCGCCGTCGGCCAGCAAGCCGTCGAAGGCGCGTTGGCGAAGAAGGCGCGCGGCAAGATCGCTAAGGGGCGACTGACCGACCCGCAAGACCCGGACGACCGTCAACCCGAGTGAGTGACGTAACGTGCTGGGCTTGACACATGGCGATCCAATCTGCTAACCCATTCGACCTAGTCACCATCGAGCAATGGAAAGGGCTGAACCAACAGTCCGAACGCGGCTCGATCGACGATCAGGAAGAATGGTGGGATGAAAACTTCTTCGCGATTGGCCCCGGAAATCTGCGTACATGCTGGGGACCGAGTGCTGCCATTTACACCGCGCCCGCAGGCACGACGATCCTTCGGATGTTTTTTGGGTTCTACGGCAATCAGACGCCTCAGTTTGGCGCTCCTCCTCCCGGTGCCATGGGTTGGATGTTTCTTTCTGATGGCACTATTGACGAGGTCGATCTTGCTTCGGGGATACCGACGGGTCTCCGCGCAGCAGGCCCGAGTTGGGGCCCTCTCGGCTCGCCACAAGGCCCACAGTATTGGGCAAGCGCAAAGGTCTGGCGCCCGGCGTTCGTAGGCTCGCAAGTCGGCCAGCAAGGCGGCGTCCTGTTCGGCAGCCCGTCCGGGCTGTTCGCATGGGATGGCGTCACCCTCTCGCGGCCCGGCGATCCCGCCCCCGATTGGCTGACCGACCTCGCCGAGACAGATCCGACCGCGCCGATCCCGCCGATGCCATCCGGGCTCCCCGGCATCTATGGCATGGAGGTCTACAGCTCGCGCCTTTGGGTCATCGGCAAGGATGTCGTCTCATTCAGCGCGCCCTCGAACGGCGCTGACTTCTCGACCGCCAACGGCGGCGGATCGTTCGGCTATTTCGGCGACCGGCTCGTGTACTCGTTCATGGACATCGTCGCCTCCGCCGGATACCTCTACCTTTTCGGCGACAGCTCAGTCGACGCCATCAACAACGTCAGCCTGATCGGCACGCCCGGCCAGCTCGCGCAGCCGATCACAACCGACTTCAACTATTTCAACGTCGACCCGCAAGTCGGCCAGCGGTTCCCGCGCCCGGTCGGACGGCTGGGGCGCTATTTCCTCACCTTCACCGGCGCTGGCATCTCCATCCTGCAAGGCGGCGAGAGCGTGCCGGTCGGCGACAAGGTGACGAACATCTGGAACACGCTCGACACGTCGCACTATCTGCCGACCTTCGCGCCCGCCAACATCTTCGGCTTCCGCGTCATGCTCCTCAATGGACGCTTCACCGATCCGTTCGGCGTCACGCGCTCGCTGTTACTCATGTTCCACCCGACCAAGGGCAACGAGTTTTGGTCCGTCGCCAGCCAAGGCTTAGAGCTGACCAACATCGGAACCTACGAACAGGACAGCATCCTCACGCCCTACGGGACCGACGGGACGCACCTGTACCAGCTTTTTGCCCAGCCGAGCCCGACCCTCCTCAAGCGGCTGTCGACCAAGAAGCTGCGCGGCGCGGCGAGCAAGCTGTCGGCGCTGACGATCAAGAACCTCAAGCGCGTCTATGCGGAAATCGACGATAACGACGGGCGCGGCGTCTCGATCACCGGGACCGTCACGTCAGGCGACGGCGGCATCCCCGGCGGCGCGGAAAGCATCGACTTTGAACTGCCCAGCGGAGTTGACTTCAAGATCATCCCCTCGCCCGTCCACGGCAGCGGGATTTGGTCGACAATTGACATCCAATCAAATTCGCCTGACTTTGTGATTGAGCGGCTGCATCTGGCCGCCGAAGAACGCACCCTCTTTGGGGCGTAGAAAGTCGAAGGTGACGCCACGTCGCGTCAGCCCGCCGCGTGGCCTTGCTGCAACAGGAGAGCACCATGGGTCCGAACACGCATTGGGACGACTTCACCGAAGATCGACGTGGCCGTCGGCGCGGTCGAAGGGGACGCAGGCGGTAAGCCCATGGCAAGACGGCTAAGACAGACCCGTCGCGCTAGGCGCATCCGCGCACGCAGACGCCGCTAGGCATATGCGTCGCATTGGCCTCCGCAACACGCAAAACTTGCAGAGGCAGCTAAGGCCCAAGGGGTGGCGGTTGCCCGCGTGGCGACCGCGCCTCAACTCGTACCGCAAGGGCAGGAGGATGTGATGGCTAAAGGCGTGAACCTTGGGCCTCGCTCCCGCGTCGACCCCGTTGGCAAGCTCCGCACGAAACGCCCCACGACGCGCGTCAAGCGCGCCCGAGGTCATCGGCAGGGAACCGGCAGGGGCCGTCGAGGGCGGAGAAACCCATGAAAGGCGGTCGCTGTTCGCCGCGTCCGGGCGGCCGAACCGGACCTGTCAGGCGAGGCGGCCGACGGTGATAATTCTCGGCGTCGACATCGGCGCGACCGGCGCGCTCGCCGCCTTGACCGACAAGGGCGAGCTGGTCGACGTGTGGGACATGCCGACGCTGCGCGACGGCCCGGCGAAACGGAGGTCCGTCAATGCTCCGCTCCTCGCTGAAATCATCTACAAGTCTCACGCCGATCGAGCCTTTGTTGAACGCGTCGGTCCTCGACCTATGGAGGGAGCTGTCGGCGCTTTCGCCTTCGGACATTCAGCGGGTGTTATCCGTGGCTGTCTCGCTGCCGCAGCTATTCCCGCTATCCTCATCACCCCCGTCACATGGAAGCGCGTCGTCGGCGTCCCGCCCGGCAAGGACATGAAGGACATGGCGCGCTCGAACGCCATCAATCGCTGGCCGAGCAAAGCCGAGCTGTTCAAGCGCAAGATGGACGACGGCCGGGCGGAAGCTGCGCTGATCGCGCTCGCCGGGCTCTTGCGCTTCAACGATGTCGTCGAACTGATGCCGGTTGACCTTTTGAAGGCCCGCGCCGCAAAGGGGTAGTCTGTGCTGCGCACCGCCCTCGACCCCGCGCTTTTCCCCGACAACGCCCACGCCGTCAGGCTCCTGACCGAAGATGACCTCCCTTGGCTCGTCAGTTTGGGCCAGCGACGCTACTCGACGGCGTTCGACGCCTTCTCGACGGAAATGTGGTTCCGCAACAACGTCCTCAAGTCGCCGCTGATCTTTTTCCCGGCCCGCACCGATCACGCCTTCACCATCTGCATGATAATCACCGATGCTTGGCTACCGGGACTGCGCATCTGCAACAACTTGTTGTTGAACTCGGAGGCAGGCGCAGTTTGGGAGGAAATCACCCTCATGCGAGCGGCGGTGGAATGGGCGCGCAAACGACAGTGCGCCGAATATCGGATTTGGTCCGACACCGAAGTTGACCTATCAGCGGCGGCTGTCAGAGTTGGCGCGCAACCGACCGCCGTTAGACACGCGGTGAAGCTGTGAAAACCGATTTTCTTTTCAACGTCTGTTGGAGCGGCGGCGGCGGCGGTGGCGGCGGCGGCGGCGGGGGTGACGGTTCCAGCGGTGACGGATCGTCTGGCGCATCCGACAGCGGGCCGGGCAGCACGACCGGCGGCGTTGGCTCACCGGCTGGCGTTTCTGGCGCTCCCGCCGGAATGGGCGTCAGCGGCGACGCCGCAGCTCCCGCAGGCACAAGCGCGACCGCGCCGGGGACCGGGCCGGGAACCGGAACAGCAACTTCTGACACGGGCGTTGGCGGAAATACCGGCTTCGGCGGCGCATCCGCGACCGGCTCAAGCGTCGGAGTAAGCGGCACTACAGGCGGCGCCGCAGCTCCGGGCGGCGCAGCTCCCGGCGGAGCGGGCGGTACGGCTGGCAGCGCATCAAGCGCAGGCGGCAGCGGAACGAGCGCGGGCGGGAGCGGCGGCGGGGGAGCTGGCGGAGCAACCGGCCCCGGCGCTTCAACCGGCGGCGCGGCGACCGGCGGCGGAGCTGGCACAGCGGCAGGCGGATCAGGCTTCGGCGCTGTCCGGGGCATGAACCCGGCCGTCGTCAACAAGATCATCTCAGCCGGGCTCATGGGGCTTGGACCCGGCGGGGTGCTTGGCGGACTGAACAGCGCGGCTCCGGTCGGCGCGGTCGAGACTTCGGGGCTCACCGGCATGGGCATCCGGGGCGTTCCCGCGTCGGTCGTCACCGCGCTCAACTCCGAATTTGGCTCGTCCCCCTCAACCGGCGCCACGCAAACCGGCGGGATTTCCACCGCGCCAACCTTGGGCGGACAAGCGCCAACCGCCGCCGCTCCCGGCGCCATGGGCGTTCCGGGGGTAGGGCTCGCCGTCTCTCCGAGAGGGAATTTCGGGCCAAGCAACGCCTCCCCGGTCGGCTCGTCGATCGGTCAGGCGACCGTTTCGAGCCCGTCTGGCGGCCCCAACGCGCCCTCCGCCATGGCGACCAACGCAGGCGAAGGGGGCGGTGGCGTCTCCGGGCTCGCGTCGGCCGCTCACGCCGCCGCCCAGCAAGGAACCCCGGCGGCTCCCTCGACCGTCGCCCAAGTCCAGCAATCGACGCCTGACGTGGGCTCCATCTTCGACCTCATCATGAGCCTCGTTTCCGGCGGCGCGGGCGGCCCGCAGCTCTCGAACCTTGCGCAGGCGGCGGCGCGACCGCAGCTTGCCCCAGCCGCCACCACGGGAGGATAAGATGGCGCGGCAGACCCGGTCGCAGAAACGAGCGCGGCGGAAAAACCTACGAAAAGCTCGACGGAGAAAGAGGAGGTAACGATGGCTAGACGACGGCGCATGGTTCTCGTTCCGGCTTCGCGAAAAGCGGCCCGCGCCCGACGGAGACGGAGACGATAATGGGAACCGAACGCGAATGGCCGAGGACGCGCGACGACGGGACGGAGCGGACCAGCCCGCGCGGCTTCTTTCAGAGCCGGGATGGCGTTCTGAGGTCAGATCGCTCGTTAGGCGGTCCTTTGCGAACCGGCACGTCGCCCGACGTAGGTCCGCGCGCTCGCTCGCGCGCCGCAAGCGGCGAAGGGCGCGATAGCGACTTCGGCACGGACCGGATCAGCCCGCGCGGCTTCGACCCGATTGGCACGCCCGATGATCGCATCGGCCCGCAGCCGTCGAGCGACCTCATCACCGAGCAAGTCCGTAAGCGCAGCGACCGTTGAGTATCGTCAGCCTCATGCACTACCCGGACACCGAACGCGGTCAGGCGGCGTTCGTGTTCGACCATCAGCAAGAACATGTAAAACTCGTCGCGCAGATGGGCAGTCCGACGCCGTTCAACCTCATCAACTATCTGCTCGACCCGATGCCCCCCGGCGCCATGGACGGCGCCAGCCTTTGGGACATGAACCATCAAGCGGCTCATGATGATGCTTCTAATTGGTTCGGGGTGGTTCCGTCATTGGCCCTGATTGACAGTCCGACCCAAAGAGCGGGTCCGTTTCAATGGTTTTTATTCGCGAACAGCCAAGAACACGTGGCTCTAAATCAAGCCGCGCTCGTTGCCGGGCATGACGCTCTTTGAGATGAAGCCGCATGTGTTCTGAGTGCGGAAGCCAGACGCAGTTTGCTTTGGAATAGCCCTTGTCGTTTTCGACCCGATGGAGGTCGCAGCCGGGCGGCTTTTCGCCCATGTCGCCTAAAATTTTTTGGAAAGAAAACCAGCTTGGGTCATCGACCCCGATCCCGCGCCCGCCGTAATTCTTGTAGTCCTTGTGTCTCGGATTGTAACAGCGGGCGAGCATGTTGCGCCAACTGACGTAAGTCGCCGTTCTGCCCTGCCGCGCGTGTCCGTGAGTGGTGCGCGCAATGCTGCGCGCACTGGTAGCTTCACGAAGAAGGCAACCGCAAGATTTTATGCTGCCGTTTACGAGGCTGTCTCTGCGCACGAGGTGCCCGTTTGCGCAGTCGCAGCGACAGAACCATAATACACCGCGATTTCTGGCCCGGCCTTGCGGCTCCAAAGCGACAAGTCGACCGAAGCGCTGACCGGCTATAGAAAGGGGTTTGGGCATGGCGACCTCCCTAAAGGTAGCTGCGTCAAGTGACGGCCCCGACGTTTCAGCGTCGGGCCGTCGCGCATCCTATCAGAAACCTCGCTTGATCCTAGAAGCCGATGTGCCTTGGATGGTTGATTTGGGCAATCGTCGCTACGGCAACCAATACGACAGATTTGGTACGGAGATGTGGTTTCGGAACATCGTTTTGCGTGGTCCGATGATGTTTTGGCCCGCCCGCACTGACAACGCTTTCTGCATTACGATGATTTCGACAACGCCGTGGCGTCCCGAAGCCGCCGAAGCGAATGTGACACTCGTCTGCGCCGAGGAGGGCTGCATGTGGGAAGCCGTCATGCTCCTGCGCGCCTCGATCGAGTGGGCCAAGCGCCGCAAATGCTCCCTTTGGCGACTGTCATCGGAGACGGATTTCGATTTAGCCCCCATGGCGGCCAAGCTGGGCGCCACCGAAGCCAACGTCCGGTACGTCAAGAGGCTCGCATGAGTTCGGTCGGCAGCGAGGTCGGCGGCAAGGTCGCAGGCAACACCAACGTCGACCAATTCCAGTTCCCCGACTTCACTTCGCCCGGCGGCGTCACGCCGCAGCAAACCGCCCTTGCCGATTACGACTACGGGCAGAACCTCACGCAAGGCCAAGCGCAATTCGAGGGCAGCGATCAAGGCGGCGGCGCCAGCCTGTCGACGATGGCGAGCCAAGTCGCGGGCGGCGCGAACATGGGCAAGGCGATCAATCTCGCCGGATTGAGCGACACCGATCAAGGCGCGGCGTACAAAGCCTTCGGCAATGCCGAGAACATCGACCAGCAAAACAACGAAAACGCCTTGGCCGAGCAAGAGCAATCCCTGCAACAGTCGACCAGCCTCGCCTCGCTGGCCGGGAAGGCAGCGGGCGGATCGGCGGCAGGCTTGCCGACGGGGACATCATGAGCAGCGGCGGCGACAGCGGCAAAGGCGGCATATCCGGCCTCGACACCAACCTCCAACAGGGGCAGTTCGAGTTCGGCCCGAGCCAGTTCGACCTTGGCGCGATCACCGACGCCGTCGGCGGCAACCAGCAAACAACGACCGCCCGTTATAATCAGTTGGGCATGGGCGGCTCGACCCCCGAGCTGCAAGACCTCGCCAACCAAGCCAATTTGGGGCAGGCGACGCAGGGGCAGGAACAGACGACCGACGTGACCAACCCGGCCTTCAACCCGGCGTTGCAGACCGCGCAGACCAACTTACCGACCTCCGCCGTCCTGCAAGATCAAGCGATCCAAGAAAAAGCGGGGCAGCAAGCGGGCGCGGCGGCCGGGCAAGTGGCGGGAACAGCGGCGAGTTTGGCGCTATCATGAGCAACGTAGGCGACGCCCTAAGCACGGGATCGACAGACGGCACTGGCATCTCGGACAGCACGTTCTCCGACGCCAGCCTTGGCGACCAGATCACGGGTGGCGACGGCTCGTTCGGAACCGGCGACGCCAGCGCCTTCGGGGCGGGCAGCGGGCCAAGCGAGTTCAGTCAGGCCAGCGACCTTGCCACCGCACTCAGCCCCGGCGGCGCCGGGGGCAGCTCGATTGGCGCCCAAGCCGCCTCCATGACCCCGCCCGCCACGGCGGCGGCCACGGGCGGCGATCCGACGGGCGCGGCCAGCGGCACGCAATCGAACACGGCGCCGGGCTCGACGCCGGATCAAAACCAGCAGCAGCAAGGCGGCGGGAAGCAAAACCAACAGAACCCGGACTATGCGCCGCCGCAGGCGGTCAGCCAGCTCAAGGCGCTCCTCAAGCAGCTCAACACCGGCAAGCCAGCGGGTCCGACCGGGCCGACGCCGCAGGGCGGGCAGGCCGCGCCCTTCGCTCTGCCGACGCTGGCCGCCGGGCAAACCGGAAGGCAATCGCCACAAGCGTCAGGATGGTTCCCGAACGAGGGCGGCATCGCTACCCTTCCCGGCATGGCGGCCGGGCAAACCGGCCCGCAATCGCCGCTCGCCGCCGTCGCCGGAAGCTCGCCAGCAGAAGCCTCGATCCCACCCGGCGCAGCCGCACAGCCGACGCGGAGCTTGCCTAATCAGGGCGACGCAGCCGGAACGCCAACCGTCGACGCGGACGGCAATCCGATCACGGCGGCCGGAACGCGCGCCGATCAAACGCCTCTGCCGCCCTCGCGGCCGGGCGATCAGACCGCCGACGCCGGGGGCGGCGGCCGGGACATCACCGTCAAAAAGCCGGGCGATGGTGGTATCTCGCCCCGGCGCGGCGACGCCGACCTCCCAACAGTCGTTCCACCCGGCTCCGCCGCCCACCCGCTGCCGACCCACAAGCCGGGAGCCTCGCCAGCGCCCGCCGGGCCAGCCACGTCGAGCATCCTCAACGACATCTCAGGCGTGTCGACCGGCAGTCCGACCGCGCTCGCCGACCTCGCGCAGGCGGCGCAGACCCTCCTGCCGATCGTCTTGCCCTTACTCGGCGGCCTCATGGGCGGCGGCCGACGGCGCGGCTTCGGCCGCTTCACAGGCGGCCGGTTCATGCACGGCTTCGGCGGCGGCCATGGCGGCTTCGGGCATCTGCACGGCGGTCAGCATCCGGCCGGGCGCGGCGCTTGGCCCTATCACCATCCGCAATTCGGCTGGCACATGCACGGTCGACCGCCCGGACCCGGCTGGCGACCGCTCCACCCGAGCGACGCGCAGGGCATCGTCGGCGGCGGACAGGGCGGCGGCGGACAGGGCGGACAAGACCCGAGCCAAGACCCGAACGCGCCCGATCCCAATCGGCCGCCGAAAGAGGGCGGCAGCGGCGGCGGCAGTTACACCGATCCGGCGGCCGGGCCGTGGAGCGGCAATTCGGTCTACAACACCCTTGTCGGCGCAGAGAGCGGCGGGCGCAACGACGGTGCGCCGGGGCAACCCGCCGGGGGCGACGGCGGCATTGCGCGCGGCTATTTCAATATCCAGACCCCGACTTGGGGCGACTTCAAGCAGAACGTACCGGGCGCAAGCCAATACCAGAGCGCCGATCAGGCTCCCTACGAAATTCAGCGCGCGGTCGCGAACACCATCCCCGTGGCTCGCTTCGGCGACCGCACCCGGCGTATCCTTCATTCCAAATTCGGCGACTTCAACGAGCGAATGACCGTAGGCGAACTCGCGGAGCAAAAAGGCGGGAACCTCTCGCGGGCCGCGCAGCTCCCACCGCCTCAGATCCCCGTAACCAGCCAGCCGATGGTTGCGGGATAGGTTAGACTGTCAACTGTATAGACTGACACATGAGCGACACTTTTGGAGCCACGGGCTTAGACGCAGACTTGCCGGGCCTTGGCCCGCAGACCGGGAACGTGCGCGGGCCGCCCGTCCAGCTCCCGAGCCAACTGCAAGGCTTGGTCAAGCATTTCAGTCAACTATCCGGCGGAGGGCAGCAGGGGCAGCAGGGGCAGCAGGGGCAGCAGCGCAAGCCGCAGCTCGGATCGACCGACCCGCCAGACCGGGACGCTCGCAGCATGGCCCCCATGCCCGCCAATGCGCCTCAGCCGCCCGCCAAGTTCACGCCGTTCATCAAATCCATGCCGCGCGAACCGGACCAATGGGGCAAACCCGAACAATTCCCACGGCTCCCGCAATCGTTCGAGCTGCCGGGCATCTATCAGCAACTCGGCGGCTATTTCGCCCAAGCGGGCTCGTTCAGGAGCGCGCCCATGGGCGCAGGCATGGCCGCCTACTCCGCAGCCTACCAACAGGCTTTCCAGAAGGGGCAAGAATGGAAAATGAAGCAGTCTTTGGAGCAATTGCAGCTCCATAGCGTCCAGTTGGAAGAACTCGAACGGCGTCAAACCGTCGAATACGGCGACCTTTTCAGCCAATATTCGGCAATGGGCGGTCAACCTGTCGGCGGCGTCACCCTGCACGACGCCCTCTGGCGCAAGGCGGTCGAACTCGGCGATAAAAACGTCATCGCCATGATGGAGGACGGCGCGAGCCCTGAGAAAGTGCGCCGCTACCTCATGGAGCACGAGGCGCGGGTCAACGATCTCGGCAAAGCCAACTCCAAAGTGGCGGAGCAAGACGCCAAAGACCGCAGAGAGTGGGGCGTCCCCGACGACGACGCCGATCCCGCAACGCCGACGCAAGCGCCGCCGCCGATCGACGCGCCGCCGCGCGGACCACCGAGCGCGCCGGATGCGCCCGCCGCGCCCGCAGGCTCCAAACCAGAGACGCAAAAAGACCGGGTCGCCGCCTTGGCGCCGTACCAACGCGCCGGGCTCGAATATCTGCGCGGCGGCTCGTTGGAGGGCGTGTCGAAAGGCGCGAAACCCGCCGTCGTCCGATATGCCGACGGCATCGAAGGCCAGATGGACGACCTCGCCGCCAAGGCCAAGGCGGGCGGAATGAGCAAAGAGCAAATCGAGGAGGAGCTGCGCAAGATCAACCCCGCCATCGCGGGCGAATTTGCCGACATCCGCGACCTCAACACCCCATTGCCGGGCGGCATGGGCGCGATCAACGCAAAGCCGTTCTGGCGCGATATTCAAACCTTGGCGGCGGCGAGCGTGCCGGGATGGCGCGCGGGCGACTACCAGAACATCTCCGACATGCAGAAAGACTACACGACAGGCACGTCGAGCCGACGGATGCAGGCTGCGAACAACATGGCCGACACCGCGATCCCGCTCTTAAAGGCGCTCAAAGACATCCCAGAAGGCGACGCCCCGCCCGAGAATTGGATCAGCCAAATCGTAGCGAAAAAATTCACCGGCGATCCAAAATGGGTCAAACTGTACAACGCGCTTCAACCGTATGTGCAGGAAAGTCAAAGCTTGGCGTCGCCAACCGGGCGATATTTCGAGGGCGACGTGAACCGGCTCATGCACGAGTTCGACATCGCTCAAGGGCCAAGAGCCATCCGGGCGGTTCTCGCCACCGACGCGGAGGCGGGCTCGCGCCGCATCCAAACCCTGACCGACGACTACCAAAACACGACGCACAAACAGTTTCCGCCGCACTACAACCCGAAATCGACCGCCATCATGAACGCGATCGCCAAGCTCGATCCCGACAGGGGATTTGAAGGCCAGACCGATTTGCCGCCTGATTTGCAAGGGCTTGGCATGGGCGTGACCGCAGCCGCCCCCGCTATCCCGCCCGGTTGGAAAGTAACGCCGATACAATGACATGCCGACATTCGAGCTGACATCACCCGACGGGAAAAAATACCGCGTCGAAGGCCCGGAAGGCGCAACGCAGGAACAAGCCTACGGCATCCTGCAAAAACAGCTCGCCGCTCAGTCTGGCAACACGCGCGGCGGCGACCTCGCTCGCGGCCTCCTGCACGGCGCGACTATGGGTCTGGCGGGGGACGCGCCGCCAGAAAACGCAAGCGGCTGGCGGACGGCGGGGGAAAACATCGGCGGCGTTGGAACGAGCGCCGCCGCTGGAATGATCCCCGGCGGCCTCGCCGTCAAAGGGCTTGTCGGGGCGGGCGTGGGGGCAATGCAACCGGCGGATAGTTGGACAGGCAGAGCCGAAAACGCCGCCATTGGCGGCGGCAGCGCGCTCACCGGGGGCGTGATCGGCAAAATGCCGCAAAGCGTCAAAACCGCCTTGGATCATCTGGCGGAAATGGGGCTCGGCGGGATGATAGGACACAGCTACCTTGGACCTTGGGGCTCTCTCGGCGGCATGTACGCCGGTCACAACATCGGAAGCCAGATCTCACGAATAACCGGAGGTAGGGGCCTTGCCGACCTCGTGGCCGCCGTCGCCCGCAATCCCGGCCTCGCTTCCTATCTCGGGATCAAGGCGTCGCCCTATGCCGAGAAAGCCGGGGAATACGTGGGGCAGCAGTTAGGGAAGCCGAGCCAGTGACCAAGTCAACCGATCCGCTTGACATCAACGGACGCCTCTATAAGCAAATCGGCAAGCTGCTCGACGATCTGGAAAGCGCCGATCGCGACGAAGTCATGACGACGCCGCAGCGCATCCAAGCCCTGATCGCCGTCGGCCGGATTTTGACGATCTTCGCCAGCCTCAAGAAAGCCGACTACGATTATGGCAACAGCGGATCAGCCGTCCGAAAATATGCCGCCGCGTTCGCGCGCCCCGATGCAGCTCGTGGCGGAAAAGGCGCTCCCCGACCCGCCCGCCAGCCTGTCCAGTTTGATAGCGGCGAACACGCCGACGACGAGTTCGACGCCTAAAGCGCCGACTGTTTCCCGTGAAGCAGAGTTCGTGACCCGCGCCGCTTGGCGAAACGGCGTCATGGGCGCGCTCAATCTACTTGCGATTGTGCTTGCAGTGCGGCTGGTACTTCTGGTTGCGGTTCTCGGCGCGCTCTGGCTCGCCAAACTCGCCCTCGACGTGCCTGCGCCGGTTCAACAAGCTGCGTTGGTGATGCTGGGCGTCTATTGCGTGACCGTCGTCCTGCCGATGGTCTGGCTCTCCAGCCGGAAATAAGCTGGCCAGAGCCTCCTGAAGGGGGCTCCAAGGCACCTCAGCCCTCCAACCCGTCGTAACGCGTTGTGGGCTCCGTTTTGACGCCGCCAGTGCGGTAGCCCTGACGACGCAGGCGGGCTAGATCCTCCTCGCCGAGTTCCCGTTTCTTGGCGATCCACAATTTGTCGCGGATGATTTCGGCTTCGGGCGGCGTCGGCAGACGATCGAGGAACAACAATCCCTCCATGTCGCCCTCTTGCGTCACCTTGGCGAAGGACATGGCTTCCTTAGCGAACGTCCAGCCTCTCGACGTGGATGGCTCCTCGAACTCGCCCGCACCGCGATAGTAAATCTGAAACCCCTCACCGGGCGGCAGACCGTGAACGGTCATGCCCGGCACGGCGTAAATACACCCGTACTTGCCGTTAATGCGCCAATCGCCGCACTCGTCGCGGCGGAGCGCGGCGTCGCGACACCCAAGCGCCTCGACCAGCTTCAACAGCGCCGGTCGCTGCACCGCAGGCGGATATTTGTCGGTCATCGCTTGCCCTCCAGCCACGTCATCAAACTGTCGCGGCCATTCAACTCATCTTGATCGACGTAATGCGCCGGGTCGCCAAAATCGGGGTTGAGCGGCCACGCCTTGGCGTCGCGAGCGAACATCCAACCGCCGAACCGGAACTTGAGCGCGTCCATGTCCGCCACGACCAGCGCAAACGGCACGTCGGCGGATTTGGCAACGTCCTTGGGCTTGACGATCAGCCGCCCCATTTCGAGGACCGTCGAGCGGACCTCAACCAGCCCGCCGACATCCCGGTTTTTGATTTCGCCGATCGTCGGCCGCCAGTAGAGATTGAGCATGAGGGATGCGGCAAATTCGCAATGCGCGCCGCGAACGTCCATTTCGGGGAAAATATGCGGCGGACCTTCCCCCGGTTCACGGTCCAGCTCGCGCGCGTTGGCGAACCTCTGTTTGCCAACCCACGTGCAGATGCGGCTTTCCCAATGCGTGAGCGTAACTTCGTTCACTGCCACCGTCGCCAGTAGCCGCGCGCCCGCTCCATCTTCGCCGCCACGCTCTCTGGCGTGTCGATCATTGCTGCGCCGGGGACCGCGCCGGGGATCAGCCGCAGCTCGCCGTCGGTCAGCGTAACCGACTTGCCGAACACCTTGGCGACCGCGAGCAACGTCGGAAGGTGCGGCTCCGTCACCCGCCCGGTCAGCCAATTGTTGATGGTCGCCTCAGAACACCCAGCCTTGTGCGCCACATTCCACGCGGACATTCCCGACCGGCCGATGAGCCGCTTCACCGCAACAAACACGTCGCTCATGCTTCCTCCCTTGGAATTTGACAGCCCAACAGCTCGCGCAGCTCCGCCTCCGCTTCCGGCGACATGCCGTCGCGCGCCTTCAACTCCTGAACCACTTCGCAGCTCGCGCAGCGCGTCGCTTCCAGCTCGCCGCCGAAGCTGAACACGTCCGACTTGCAGTCGGCGCAGACGAACTCATGCACCGGCGTCGCCAAGATCGCCCTCCTCCGGGTTGATGAGCCTCAGTTGCATGTACTCGTCGGACTGATAGGCGACATCGGCGGGCGTCTCGACCCGGCGCACTTCGGCGAACGCCCCCAGCGCCTTCGCGCGCTCCGTCGTCGCGTCGAGGACGTCGCAAAATTGGTCGAGCGCACCGGCGAGGATCGACTGATAGTCGGGATCGCGAAGAATGACCTTGTGGAACGGCGGCGTGCGCGGGTTGTAGGTGTAGAAATGGACGGCGTCGAACTCGTCGCCGACCAGCAAGTGCCCCTGCGTCTGCGCGATGTAGGCGTTATCCGGGCCTTCAAGCAGATATTGGAGCTGGGTCCATGGCGCGGGGCTCTTGATTTCAAGGCTTTCCTTGTGACCCTTGAAAATCCGATCCGGCGACGCCCCGACCCGCCCGTCGTTGCTCGTGACGAAGCCGCCGGGTTCAAGCTCGACTTCGTTGACGAACTCGAATTGCTTGACCGCGTAGGGCTCCTGTTCCTTGCCCTGCGCGACCCACTTCACGAAGCCGATTTCGTCATCCATCGTCTCGTGCAGGAGCCGTTCGGCCACCAGCCGGTAGAGGTACTTCACCGCTTGCTTCGACGGCGCTCCCAGCGGCGTCACGATCTTGTGGAAGTTGCTACTCGTCGGCTTGCCGAGGCGCAGCCGATACCACTCCACTGACCCCTGTTCGACCTGATAGAGCCGCATGTGCTTTCTCCATCGCGAGCTTCCGCTGCCATCGGGCGGCCCAGCGCTTTTCGATTTCGTCTTGGATGTCCCGTGAAGCCTCGCTCCGCTGCCGCCGATATTCTGGATCGTTTCGGTAGCCCAAGGCGGGATCGCTCCACGGTATCCACCGCCGCCGATGGCGCGTCATTGCAGCTGCGCCTTCAACGCGGTTGTCGCCGGGTCAGGATCGGGTAGAGGGATGTCGAACGACGGCCCCGGCGCCTGCGGGGGTGCCATTGCCGGGACCGTCGCACGCTTCGCGATGCTAACAACCGGGGGACGATTGTTTCCTCCGCATCGCTGGGCGTTCTTGAAGTGCCAAATCGAGTAGATGTGGCAGGGAGCCGCCGACGCGCTCGTCGGCAGGAGCATGAGCGCCACGAGAAGAGCTTTCACTTCGCCGCCCTCCGCTGTTTCTTCTCGCGCAGCGCCATGATGAGGCGCGGATAATCGCGCTGCCTCACGTCCTGCAAACTGTCGGCGCCCGAAACCATCATCTGGCGAAACGCGACCTCGTCCGTGTTCGTCGCTTTGATGAGGTCAAGCAGCTCTTTGAGCTGCGTCGCGTCGATCAAGGCTTCCATCGCGCCGCGCGCGTCGTCGTCCTTCCCCTTGCGCACGACGTTGCACAGATCGTCGGTCACATACCGCTTGGCGTAGCGCCGCGACGAGCCGCGCGCTTGTATCTCGTTGCGTCCCGGTCCCTTGTCGGGCGGCAGCGTGTAGGTTGACGAACGCTCCCAGCCCCAGCCGCTCAACGTCCCTGTCACGGTGACGCCGTTGGCGTTGTCGGCCGACGAAAACGAGATGGCGAAACCGTGCTTGGCGAGAAGCGGCCGAAGCACGATGTCCATGCCCTCGATCGTGGTGAAGCTGTAGCGCCCCATGTCGCGCCCGTCCTTCACCAACTCGACCGTGCCGTCGCGCTCGACTTGCGGCAGCTCCGCCGAGAACGCGGCGAAATGCTCCATAAAGGCTTCGCGCGCTTGGTCGCTCAGAACGTCGCGGCGCATTTGCGCGATGACTTGCAGCTTGTCGGCCGGGATGTCCGGGTTGCGCAAAGCCTCCATCAAGAATTGGCCGAACGCCTCCGCTGGCGCGCTGCGCTCGACGTGCTCGATGATCTGGCCTTCGCTGCCCGTGTCGTTCATCGGTGTTCCGCCATCTCGTCCGCGATCGTGTCGCACGATTCCATGATGTCGTAGAGCCGCAAGTCGAGGACGGCGATATGCGTCAGTCGCAGCGCAAGTTCGGGTTCAAAGCCGCGATCCTTAAAATCCCGGTAGACCGCGATCGTGAACTCGACGGCTGTTCCGACCCTGCTATCCTCCGGTCGCGGCTTCCGATGTTCGGTCATTTCGTCGGCTCCACAAATTCGACCAGCCCAAGCCGCTGCGCGATCTGCCCGGCGGCGAACGCCCACTTGTGCCTGTTCCAAAAGCCACGGCAGCAAGCCTTGCCGCCGCGCTTTTGCGAATGACAAACCCGATAACCTTTGAAGCCGACCCACCGATCGCGCACTTGGTCCTCAAGCGTGGCGATCGGCGTCCCGCACCACGTCTTGCGGTAGATGCACGTCGCGCAGAGCCGCCGCATGACGGGAAACATCAGTCGGTGCCGGTCAGGAGCGCCATGATCCGGGCGACCGTCGCGCTGTCCGTCTTGGTGTGGATCAACCGCCCGTTGACGTAGACCGCAATCGCGACCACGTCCGAACCCGCGCTCGTCTCACCAAACAGCTCCCGGCCGATTGCTTCCGTACTCGCCTGACGCGCCCGATGCGCGTCCTCCTCACGGAGATGTTCGTTCATTCCATTTTCTCCCGGTTGTGGATGAGCTATGACATACCCTTGACGTGACGGGGTGTCAACTGGTAGGAATTACACAAATGGACTTTCAACAGACACTTGCAACAGCCGTGCAAAAGGCGACGCTCCCCGCGCTCGCCACCGACCTCTTGGCCGTCGCCCACAAGCTCCGCTACCCCATGGCGGCGATCCTCGCCAAGGTTCCGGGGGATACGTTGGCCGAACGCGCCCGCCGGATCGGCGTGTCACGCCAGACAATGTACGTGTGGGCGCAGGAGCGTTTTCGGCCAAGCACAGATCAGGCGCGCATCATCGCCGACCTGACCGGCGTGCCAATCAAACAAATCATGGCGTATCAGGAGGGCAAGGATGACGGGACCAACGGCGCTGGAAAGACGGCTCGAAAGACGCGTGTCCGAATGGCGAAGGCAAGCCGCAGCCTACCGGCTGGCGCAGCACGATTGCGAGCCAAGCGAGGACGAGTGGCACTTGAACAAGGAAAACGCGGACACGCTCGAACGGTGCGCAAGCGAACTGGCAAGCGACCTGTCGGCGGGGAGAGTGTTTAGGCGCTCCCAATATGACCCGGTTTCGTCCCGATAGATGCCCGTGCGGCTTGCCGTGGGAGCTATGCCCGTGGTCAGGCAAATGCGGTCTTGGCGTTCTTGAGCGCCGCCTGTCGACTGTCGAGCCCGTTGTAACCGCCGTTCACAACCTTGGTCACTGCCCGCACGTCGTCCCGGTCGGCGTGCTTGTTGATGTCGTTCTTGGCCCAAAACCAGCCTGACACGATCGCGGCGGCCGGGAACCTCTCGACCAAAGCCGGATCGTCGACATAGGGCTCCCCCAGCGCCTTGGACGCCGCCTCGTAGTTGAACCGACCTGTGAGCTGAATTAAGCCGCGCCCGCGAAACCTCTCGCCGTCGCCCTTCTGCGTGTTCCCAAGATCGCGCCGCCCCTCATAAGCCTTGCCGCTGGCGTACTCGCGCGTCGTCTGGAAATGATCGCTCTCGTGCGCGCACTGCGCCAGAAAATGCTGTTGCCTCAACGGCGTGTCGATCCCGAACTTGGTCGCCAGCAGCTCCATCTGGTCGGCCAGCCCGTCCACGATCCAGCCCTTGCCGCGTGGCTCGACCTTGAGAATTACGGCTTTCCACTCCTCGAACGTCATGGCGTCCTCCTGCGTCAACCCCATTTTACCACGCTTTATTTAAGCGTGTCCGCGCCTAGAACTCTGGACCGATTTGGCCATGTGTCATGTGCCTGGGTTGACAGTCTAACCTACTATAACCTACCAAAACCGACCCGTTCCCCACATACCTTGCGCGTGAATAGGGATTTTGCCGTCCTATCGACTTGCGCCTAATCGCGTGCTTTTCCGAAGCCTCGCGTATTCGCATAGTATCGGCAAGTCTAGCGCAGTATAGCGTCTATCATCGCCGAGCCTCGTTACTTCACTCTACTTCGCGTTGCTTGCGCTCTACTCTCAGCCTTCGCCTAGCCCGCACTGTATAGCCGCAGCTTCTGGTTTTCCGTAGTACCTGAGCCTTCTGTGAACGTCTCTCGGACTGAGCGTGAGCGCCGCTTGCGCAGCAGGTCCGGGTTTTTTCCAAAGCTGGGAAACTTCAACCACCCGCTATTTTTGGAAAATCTGGGCCAAGTTCCCCGAAATTTCTTGGGGCAATTTGGGTGTTTTGGGGACGGCGATCGACCTCTACCGTACCCGTCTTATACAAGAGGGTGTACGCGCGCGATCCCTTATGTGTATATTCCGGGTAAGGGGTCAGTCGGGGTACTGAATTGTCCAATGATCGGCTCCGCCCTGTTTTTCGTCGCCGAACTGATCGATGTCGCGGTGTCTTTCGGCAAGTCCTTGGGACATAAGATCTTCCAGCACTCGGCGGACGGTATTTGTGGGCAGGCCCAATTTTATAGCCATTTCGCGAGTTGTACATTTATTCGGGGAAAGGAAAGAAAAAGCGGCCACACGCATAGGGGGTGCCGTATCGAAGGCGACTTTTTCGACCACATCGAGGGCAATTTGCGGGTCCAAACCGATGCCGCACAGACCGGCTCTAAGTTGAGCGAGGGCAATGGTAATTCGGCCCGGACCTTCGGGCGCGTGGATGTTTTCGATTTCGCGGGTTCGCCAGTCTCGTACAACCGTAGCGCGAAGCCGAACGATTTTGGTAACGATGCTCTCTAAGTGCTTCGTTTCGCTGTCGGAAAGTGGTGGCGCTTCGGCCATAGGCAGCTCGAATAACACCTTAACCGCTTCGGATAACTCCTCGCGCATGGTCTTGGCGGCGCCGCCCGTGTGCCGGAGCGCCATGTGGAATTGTTTCCCGGCGTGACCGTTGCCGAGACGGACGAGAAGGTTGCGCTCGCCCAAGCCCGCGTTGATCGAGGTGTGATCGTCGTAGGCTTGGGTGGCGGCGAACACCATGCCGACCTTGCCCGCCCAATGGAGTTTTTGGCCGCCTTCGGTCCCCAAGACGCGGGTCCACACGCCGTCATAGACCTCGCGCAGCGCGGCGATTACTTCGGCTTTCGTGTCGGGTCTGAGGGTTAGGATCGAGCCGAAGTCCTTCAAGACGACGATCCCGAACTTGCCCACGTCGCGCAAAAGCCCGCCTTTCGCGCCGTTCTTCCGGTCTTTGGTCGGCGTCCCCGAAAGCAGGCCCGCAGGCGTCAACGTCGCGACCGTGTGGACCGATCGCAGTTTAGTCAGAGCATTGAGGATTTCGGTCTTGGCGGAGCTGGGCGGCGCGATGATCCCCAGCCAGACCGGATCGCCATCCATGTAGTTCGCCGCAACGGCGCCGAGAATGGCGTAGAGCGGCGTCCGGTTTTCGAGGATCAGCCAGCGGTCGAAGGTTGCGAGTACGTGCTTGAGGGCGTCCCCGTTGCCGTTGTCAGGCATTGCCGGGCTCCCGCACCTCCGCGTGTGGATCGAGTTTGCGCCAGTGCGTGACGAGCATGGCGTGTTGCGTGGCTGGATCGAGCGCCGAACAGGTGGGGCAGAGGGCGCTTGTGATGGCTGGGTCGTCGCGATTGGCGAACGGGAAAGCGAGGACGACTGCAATGGGCTTTTCGCCCCGGCTAAACTCGTAGTCGCATGTCATGCAGAGCATTGTCTGGCGAAGCGGGTTGTCCATTCGCTTCGCCAGCTCGACGACGGCGCGCAGGACATCGTTAGCTTGCTGCGATGGCGTTTCGTTGCGCGCGATGGCGAGCGCGGTGCGGCCGAGAACGTCGGAAATCCGATAGACCTCGACCGAGTAGGAGTATGGGCCTTTGACCCACATGCGCTTGCGTTTCGCCTCACCCATTGGCCCGCCCTCCGTCCCGTGCGTCGTCGGGCTCCGCCTGTCCGAGACGCTTCACCAGAGCGAGAACTGACCGGGTGAGGATGGCGATTTGCTGGGCGTGGCGCTCGACGCAGGGTTGATCCCCGCGCTCGCAGGCGAGGGCGAAGGCTCCCCATAGGTTGTCGGCCATGTCGCACTGTTGGCGGAGTTCGGCATAGCGGAGGTTGTCGAGTTCGTAGGCGACGGTTTTGGCGGGCATGGTTCCTCCATGAGCATGTGAGCCCGGCAGAACCAAAGTCGGGGCTTGCCGACGCCGAATGGAGCATAGGGCGCGCGGCAAACCGCGCACGGATGATCGCCGGGATAAGGCTGATAAGGGCGCGGCGCGGGTGAGCCTTTCACGAGCGCGTCCAGCGACGCGCTGTGTAATTCCATCCGCTTGTCAGGAAAGGATTTTTCGCCTACATTCGGCATTGCCTTCCTCGTGCGCGCTGGCGGACCTTGAGGGTCTTTGGATTTGCCTTCCGAAGTTGGGCTCGCGGCGCACGTCGCGAGCCCTTTCATTTGATGCTACGCTCGCCGCCGCCACCCGTCGAGACGCAAGCGATAGTGTCAACATGTTCCTACGACACCCCAGCGATAGACCGTCTGTCGTGGTCGACCCGGCCGCTTTCGGCGTCGGTTTTCCGCCCCCGTCCGGGCAAGTCATTGGCCGACCGGGGCCTTTCGGCCGCGAGCGGGTCATGTCTGCGCTGCCACTCGATCCGGGGCCATGTCTGCTATCGCCACCAACCGTCGTGCGCGATGCCGGTTCGGCTTACCTCGCGGACCCGGATGGCGCGCTGATCGGGGAGGCGGCGGTGTGGGTCAACCGGATGCTGACCGCCCGCTGGACTGAGGACACGAGGAGGTTTTGATTGCCTCTCTCCCGCCGCTTCACTCCTGAACACCCGCCCGGCGAGAGTTGCAATTTCGGGATTGATTTCAGCTTCATCGTCCCGCCCGGCGTCGGTCTAAGTTCGGGCTCGCTGGCGATCTTCACCAACTCGGCGGTCCCGGTCCCGGCGGACGCGGATTGGCAAAAAGGCCCGGTGAACGTGCGCGGTCGCGCGATCTACGCTAACCTCTCGGGCGGCGTCGCCGGTACGGACTACCAGCTCAAATTCACGGCGGTCGACACGGCTGGGAACACGTGGCCTCGAACGGCGCTCGTCCTTTGCGCAGACACGAGCTGACCGATGCCTAGCGATGATTTAGTTTTGAATGTCCGCCAGATCGCAGGCTACACGCCCACCAGCAGCGCACCGCCGACGTCCTCGATCCTGATGCAGCTCGTCGGGCTCGGCGGCCCCTATGCGGCGATCAGCCCGCAAGATTTAGTCGGAACTGCGCTTTCCCTCCCCGGAGCCAGCATGGCGATCGGCGGGGAGCTTTTGGTCGCCGCTGTCCAAGGCGGCAGCGCCCAGTTTTCCAACGCCGCTGTCGGCGTCTTTAACGCGCAGACGGCGAGCATCCTCAATCTCTCCGCCACTTTGATTTCGCTCGCTGGCATCCCCGTCGCCACCATCGACGATGTCGCGGCGACGGTAACTTCGTTTAATTTCCGCAACGGCGCGGTGATGCTAGAACACGGGGACATCATTTGCGCAGGCGGGGCTCCGATCGCCTCGCCCGCCTTCGTCGGCTGTCCGACTGCGCCCAGCCCGTCGCCTAGCTCAAACTCGAACCGCCTCGCCACGACCTCGTGGGTCAATTCCTCGCTCGCCACTCTGACACTCGACTATGCGCCGCTCGACAGTCCCAACTTTTCCGGCGTTCCGACCGCCCCGACCGCTGCGCTAGGGTCCGCCGACGGGCAAATCGCCACCACCGCCTTCGTCATGAACGCGGTAAGTGAGAGCACGACCGGCGTCGCCTCGTTCAACAGTCGAACCGGCGCGGTGACGCTGACCACCGCCGACATCACCGGGGCTGGCGGCGCAGTCTTGGCGTCGCCGACCTTCACGGGCGCCCCCGCTGCGCCGACCGCTACGCCCGGAACTAGCACTAGCCAGCTCGCCACCACCGCCTTCGTCGCTGCCGCTTTGAGCGGAGTGATCGGCGGCGTCGCCTCGTTCAACAGTCGAACCGGCGCGGTGACGCTGACCACCGCCGACATCACCGGGGCTGGCGGCGCGCTCTTGGCGTCGACGGTCGCCACGTTCAACGGTCGCAGCGGCGCGGTGAACCTGATCGCCAACGACATTTCGGGAGCCAGCGGCGCGCTACTCGCCTCCCCGGCTTTCAGCGGCACGCCGACTGCCCCTACCCCGGCGCTGGGGGATAATTCGACACGGCTCGCCACCACGGCTTTTGTGGCGTCGCAGTCTGGCTTTGCGCCGCTCGCCTCCCCTGCTTTCAGCGGCATACCGACTGCCCCTACGGCGGCGGTGGGCGTCAACACGACCCAGCTCGCCACCACCGCCTACGTCCTTGCGGCGGTCGCTGCTTCAACCGCTGGGGTCAGCTCGTTCAACAGTCGAACCGGCGCGGTGACGCTGGCGGCCAACGACATTTCGGCGGCAGGCGGGGCGCTGTTAGCGAGCCCGTTGTTCACCGGCACGCCTGCCGCGCCCACGGCGGCGGTGGGCGTCAACACGACCCAGCTCGCCACCACCGCCTACGTCCTTGCGGCGGGCTTTGCGCCGCTCGCCAGCCCGACCTTCACCGGCACGCCTGCCGCGCCCACGGCGGCGGCTGCAACCTCGACGACCCAGATCGCCACCACCGCCTTTGTCCGAAACGGTGTGACCAACGGCTCAAACGCGGCGGCGGGGCAGATCGGCGAGTTTATAACGGCAAGCGCCAGCGCCAACATGGCCTGGAACTCGCCTGCGAGCCCCATTTCGATTTCGCTCACTCCCGGCGATTGGGACGTTTGGGGCTCGTTCTACATGGCGACTGGAGTAGGCGGCACGCTGGCGACGGAGATGGAGTGCGGGCTTTCCACGATCAACAACGGTTTCAACATCGCCTATGGCTACATCGGCCCCGCCAATCCGGGCGCCAACGCGGCGCAGGCGGCGAATTGTCACCCGATGCGCTTCAACGTGACGGCGACGACGACGGTTTTTTTCACCATCGGGCTGTTCGGGTCTGGTGGCACAACCTTGTCGACCGAAGCCTTCCTGTACGCGAGGCGGGTACGATAATGAGGAGGCTCGAACGATGAACGCTCCCCCCTTCCCAACCAATCCCCAAGTCGGGTCGCGCTACCAGAGCTGGGTGTGGAACGGCTCGCGCTGGGTGTGCTCGCCGGGTGGAATGATCGTCAACACCCAAGTGTTCATGGGGAGCGGGACTTACTCGCCCTCGGCCGGTCTAGTGACTGCGGTGGCGACTTGCGTCGGCGGCGGCGCGGCGGGCGGCTCGGCGGGGCCTGCGACTAGCGCGCTCCAAATTCTCGGCGGCGGGGGAGGCGGCTCGGGCGGCTGGTCGCGAAAGACCATTCCGGCGGCGTTGGTCTTGGGCGGGGTGACGGTGTCGATCGGCGCAGGCGGGACACCCACCGACGCCGACGAGTACGGCGGCTCGGGCGGACCAACCAGCTTCGGCGCGTTCTGCGTCGCCTACGGCGGTTTGGGCGGCGGCTGGAACGGGCTTGGCGGTTCAGCGAACGCTTGGGGCGAAGGGGGCGCGGCGGCGTCCCCCGGCATCGGCGACCTCGGCTTTCCCGGCGACGCTGGCTCTCCCGGCGTCTCCATCATTCTGTCGGCGGCGCAGAGCAACGCTTACGCGGTCGCCAAGGGCGGGACGATCTTCGGCGGGGCGCGGACCTATGCGTGGGGGCCAAACCAGATCCCCGGCGGCATGTCGTCCTATCCCAACACGGGCGCGGGCGGCTCGGGCGCGCTCTTGAACCAGATCGCCACCGGGGCGATCAGCCAAGGCGGCGTCGGCGGCTCCGGGATTTGCTGGGTTGACGAGTATTGCTGGCTCGCTGGCGGCGATGGCGACTGTGGCGACTGTGGCGGGCAGGCGCGGGTGGCTTATTCAGGGTGGAGGGGCCATGACCCCTTTGGAGACAGTTGATGAATGTCAGCCTCGACAATGACGAGTGGCAACGGGTGCTTGCGATCCTCGCGCAAGCCCCGTGGGCGACCGCCAATCCGCTGATTATGAAGATCGGCGAGCAGCTTCGGGTACGGATGGCGGAGAGTGCTTCGGCGGCGTCACGGCGCGGCAACGGTGTGGAGGCGGAGGTGTCTCCCCATTCGTGACGATTGCGGACAGCGTCGGCGACCTGATCCATGACGCGGTGGACGCGTTCAATCCCCCGCCGCAAGTCCCCTTGACTGCCTTTCCGTCGTCGGTGGCGGTGGCGACCGTCGTCCTGTTCACATGCGGCCTGCTGTTCGTTTCCAACCGCTATGACCCGACGCAGGGCGCGCTCACCATCTCGATCCTCATCACGCTCGGGATGCTCGGGGCGGTCGCCTACTGCCTGATCTTCACCATCCCGAACGACGACATCACGCCGGGCATCGTCGGCGGGCTCACGGCGGGTTTCGGGGCCGTCGTCGCCCATTGGCTCGGGCGGACGAAGGAGCCGCCTCCTCCGGGCCCGGACGATTGAGGATGTCGTCGCGGCTCAGGATGCCGTGGACGACGGCGACGGCGCAGGCTTGCGGTAAGTTGACGACGTTAAGCTTGTGGCGAGCCGTGTCGAGGTAGGTCTTGACCGACGCGTGCGACAGCCGGGTTATCAGCACGATTTCCGCATAGGTCTTGCCTCGGCAAGCCCAAAGCAGAATTTCCCGCTCGCGTTTGGTAAGCGGGTGGCGTCGGTCGGCGTCCATGTGGGGGGTGCGCCTGCGACCTTCCGGCCGCAGGCGTCTCGCGTTATCGCTTGGGCTGCGCCGGGGGGACGGGCTGGCCGGGCGCGATCGGATGACCGGGCTTCGGGCCTTCCGGCTTCGGCCAAGCATCCGGGTCGATGACGATGTAGTGCCAGCCATGCTCGGGAATGTGGGCTAGGACTACGAACAGCCCTTCGACCGGGCTCGACGGGCGCGGCCAGATCGAGCCGGGCGGGATCGCGGGCAGATGACCGGGCTCGCCGTTCTCCTCGTCAGGTGGTGCGATCGGATGCACCGGATGACCGATGGTCGGGGGCGGCCAGATGCCGGGGGGCGGGCTCGGCAGCTCGTTGTCGGGGTACTCGCCGCCTTCCTCGGGCGGATCAATATCGGGGTTCTCCGGGTCGACCGGCAGGCCGATGTCGGGATGTCCGGGGCGCTGGCGGCGGCCGATGTTGAGATAGCCGCCCCTAATTCGAACTCGCGTCATGAAATAATTCTCCTTGGGTTTTCGACGCGCCCTTATTGCATGTCGTCGTGACTTGTGGGCGACCGTCGCGTTCCTGATTTGTCGCGCCACGCGAACGGACCCGGAACTCGTACAGCGCGAGCGCCGCGTCCCTGATCGGCGGCAGTGGGCGAAGCAGCTCGATCCCGCCATGGCGCCACTCTCGGACCTCGCGGATCGTCGCCAGCAGCTCGAACCGTTCGGCCGCCGGGATGTCATTCCACTGCATGTCCATCGTGAAATTATGTTCCTTTGCTGTGGCAACTTTCGTCGCTTAACCCCTTGACAAGTAAAGGCATTCGGGGAAAGAATGGGGTTACTTTCCGGGGTCGGGTTGCAGTATTAAGTATTACAAGTATACAGTAATCAAGTATAAGCAAGTGTAGTAATACTAGGTTTGACTATCTATACTATACTGTTAATACAATCACAGACTGTTTCTGACAATCACAGGTTGTAGTTCAGTAGCTACTGAACTACAACCTGTGATTGTCAGAAACAGTCTGTGATTGTATT
>Ga0210387_10000210_pt1 | contig 42731 bp, 36 predicted proteins | sample IncBWC7OmetaG_FD_160108 | JGI IMG/M metagenome (GOLD analysis project Ga0210387, IMG submission 160108) | Forest soil microbial communities from Barre Woods Harvard Forest LTER site, Petersham, Massachusetts, United States - Inc-BW-C-7-O ... | reverse complement strand
CTCTTTCGACCTAATCTGCCACTGCCCGAAAGACGAAGACTTCGCCTCGCCAATTTGGACGATGGACCAGTGCCGCACCAGTGCCAGCGCGGCTGCCTCGTCAGGTGACGGTCCGGACAGTATGAAGTGGTTGTTCCCGTGTACCAGGATACCGACCATACGTTCTCAAGCCTCCAGGCGCGGGTCAGCAACCGGGTAACCGATTGCGAAATGGTAGACGACTTGCCCTAGCTCGGATGAGAGGCCCAGATATCGGTTCACTTCTTCATCAAAAAATGCTCCGATGCCTGTTGCCCCCAGTCCAAGAGCCTCGGCAGCGAGATACATTCGTTGGCCAATTGCTCCCGCCTCGAAATGCACGTAGCGATAGCCGCGATCTCCGTACCTGCTGGCAGCATTCTCAAAATCGCCGATCATGGAAAATGCCACGCAGGCATTTCCCGCCAGGTCTTGTCCCAAACTGAGGGCTGCTGCCACCAGGCGTTGGTCCCCTGGTTTGATTCTTTCCAACTCTGCATGCTCCGGCCAGAAGCGATAAACACCCGGCTCCAAGCCTTCGACGCGATGGACATAAAGATAAAGATGGACGTAACGATGTGTAGCGAAATCGGCGAACAGACGCTCCCTTGTGGCGGAGAGGAGAGTCGCAAGTTGCGGGAAGGAGATCGACTCGCGCCCACCCTTGAAGTCAATAGCAGAACGCCGTGTACGAACGGCGGCACCGAAACCGTGGTTTGTGGAGACAGGAGGCGGCAGGCTGACTTCCCCGCGCCCGGATACCTTCGGCTCGTCAAGAGAGGGGATGGTGGATTCTGTGCAGAGCTTCGTGGCAGAGTGAATGCCTTCGATCAGAGGGTAAGTTTCGTGCTCCTCCGACAGTCGGTTGGGCTGGCCACCAAACACAACCGTCTTGTCTGCATTCAGCTTGTTCACCGGAATGGATGGGCCGTGAAGCCCGACGATTAACATGGGCCACTCATCCGCACTGAGGAGACACGATTCCGCCACTCTGTCATCCAAAAAATGTCCAATAGCAAAGCTCTCGCTTCCGAGAGATCGAGCTGCAAGCGTAAGAGCCTGCCAAGCATGTCCGATGTCGTGTAAGCAATACCGATAGGCGCGGTCCCTGTATTTCCAGGCTTCGCGCCAGGCAATACTGGTCAGAACGAAAATGAGTGGGGCAGAGTTGTTGATAAGTTTCGTGCCAAAATCTCCGATGGCACGTTGTTCTGCCGTGTGGGATGAGGGACGGTAATGATAGAGGCCATCGGACCAATCGACCAGACCTCGCGTGCAGAAGTGAAATTCGGTCGGATGGAGATTACCGGAAGAAGGATTGACCCGCAGAGGGTAGATAGCTCCGGTGGACGGGACTCGCTTGGACGCGCTAATCGCGGCTGAATAGAACATCAACTGCGAAAGGAATTCCGCACCGTTCCTCGCCAGAGTATTTCCTGTTTTGCCCTCGAGCACTTCGAGAGCCGAAATCTGTGGAGCCGGCGGGTCGGCCACCAAATCCACGACCGGAACGCCTTCATAATGCCGAAACGGATTGGGCATATTGGCCCAATCGAGGTAGTGCTGAGTTCGTCGCAGCGACTCTGCACTGTGCTTCGTCAATTCATGATATTCGAGCCAGGTCATGTAGCGTGAATCCTGAGATCCCCATACGGGCAATCCAGACATTTGGGTAATCGTTGATTTCAATTGTCGGCCAAAAGAGCGTATCAAAGGATGGTTGCCGAACATGCTCGACTATAGCGTTGATCAGGAGTTAGCGTAGTTCGGGGAGGGCCCACTCATCTTCCTAGAACCCCGTTTCTGGCCAACTTCCGGTTTGCGCCACGATTCGGGAGTTGATGGCAATAAGTCCGTTTACCAGTACCTATCCTAGATTTCTCTCCTAACTCGCGCGGGAGATAAGTCGTTTAGCATATATCTGCTCAACTCTCGACCGTAGCCTGTTTTTCTGCAAAGTGCGCCGCCCGCAGCCTGACTTCGAACTGGCCTGTTCCTTCACGTGTCAGTCACAGTTGGGACAACCTTCGTTGATCATGTTCGCAATCAATTCTTTGATAGCAACGCCGCGGCCTGCGCGAACGAATACAAAGTCGCCGACCCCAACATCCGAACGTCGAAGAGCAGTCTGAATACCAACCATACAGCCATGCGCTTCATCAATGTTCACTCGGTCCCTCTGCATGGATTCGATTTCCTGCCCGTAGTAGCGGTCTGCTAGTCGAATGACAATGAAGTCTCCACAGCGGATCGTTGCTGAGGGATCTAGAACGACCGACGCAACTTGCGGCCGATCGAAGAACTTTCGGACAAAGCCAACGTAGTGGAAACCGGGGGGCTCAACGCCAACTCGACCAGACCGGATCAACGATTGTGAAACCTCCAGAAACGACCATAGGGGGGCCTCCACGCCTTTGATCAGCAGAAGTAAATCGACCGTTGTCACGATCGCGATTCCGCACGCAATTGCTGTTTGCATTGCGGCCTCGCTTACCGCTCCTTCGATGTCGCGCAACTGCCATTCCAGTCCGTTCTGGGAGTTCACGATCAGGAGGGCCAGAGAGAAGGTCCTTCCCTCCACCTTCAGCGCGAGCAGTCGGGCCGCGATTCGCTCGACTGTGTCTGCCTCTAAACTTTCATGACTGTCGTGAAGAAACAATGGAACGCGATCCTCTCCGTATATCAAGATGAGCCTTTCCAGAAAGAATGGAGAATTCCGTTCCGGAGCCGGAGTGTCGATCCTGCGATATCCAAGTTGGGAGACAGCCATCAGCGCGAACTTCTCTATGTCGGCCGAGCCTTTCTCAATCGCCGCAACGAGTTGCCGTCGTAATTCATCCTCCACGAACGGTGCACTCTTTGCGTCCGCCCACTGCAACTGCTGCACGAGTACGCCCGCGGGCGTGTATTCGTAGGCAAGCGAAAGTGCACCACCTCGCATTGAACCTTTTAGCGGGTCGCCCTCAAGGCGACGTCTTCGTGGCGGCGGAGATTCAGCCAGCCAGTTGAAGAGCCAAGTCATCGTCTCCATGGCCCGCTGCATCTGGCCGTGGAAAGGATAGGAGAGCCGCTCTCCTTCGTGCACGATCTTGTGCCGCAAATTTCGCACCTGCTCCAATTCCTCTCGGAGCCTGACCCCGTTTATATATGGAATGACCGAGAGGATCGGGCCGGGCAACCGTCTCCTCGAGGCTCGAATGTATTCTGTGAGCCGGGCCTGAAAGTTATTCCAACTTTCGTCCAGCCGCAATTCCACTTCTGCCTCAGTCACGCCTGCCTTGCTTAGATATTCACGAAGTCTGGCCTCTAGAAGAACTTCGAGGGAGGTTATCAATGAGCGGATCGCATCACTTTGGCGCCCGCGGTAGTACAGACTCCATGCATCCAACAGGTCTACTTGGCCGGGTATCTCCGGCAACTTGAGAGCTTCTTCGATGTCGTTGGCCTCAACGAAGGTAATCGCATTGGTTTCACCTGTTGGGGTAATAGTAACGGGTGGGCCTTCTGACCCTTTATAAGGTATAAGGGAGATTGGGATGAAGTTCTCATCCACATCGATATACCAAATCGGGATGTCCCACTCTGTCACCTCGGCAGTGAAGGGATCGGCACCTACTAGACGATAGGCGTTGATTGTCTTGTTCACGAACGGAAGATGTGCGTGCACGAATGATCCGAAGTACATCTGAGCATCGACGCGCCGCCGACCACCCTCTTGGATCGCCGCTATGGCATCTTCCAGAACATTCGTTTTAATTGATATGAGTGTTCGCGTCGTTCGAAGCGTAAAACCACTTTGCTTCATGTCGGCGAGGATAGCGGCAGCTCGGTCCGAAGGTTTTCCTTCGACCTTTTCGATGATGGCGGTGTTGGAATGAGAATCCCTGTATGCTTTTCCCCGCTGTATCTCAATCGCCCTGCCGGTGATAGAGAGTTCGAGCGTGCAGTCTCTGACGGTTACCGGGAGGCTGCAATCGGCCACCAGGAGCCAAAAAGGAAGCTCAGCGTGCAAAAGAATCTCTCGGAAAGGCGATCCCCAGTTCAACGTCATTCCCGGCCATACTGCTTTCGGGATCGCCACCGGCGAAGGACTGGAACTGCTTGATGAACTAGTCGAGGACCCTTCGGCGTCCTCGTGGCTTTGGGTGGTTGGATCGTCTGCCATTGAGGTTTTCTCGAAACAGTTCCTGTTCCCGACAGGGAGGTCAGGGCTTCTGCCCGTATGCACAGCATACATAGCAGGACATCTGCTTCGAGTGCCATAGGCATTTTGTACCCGCTTGCGCCCTCTAACTCCTGGATGAGGGCAACCCGGAAGCCCTTGCGGGCCAGAAGTCCGCTTGTGGGAAGTCTCACCAGATAGGTAACCAGAAACGCGCTTCTCGTCAGTGCTCGATTTCGTGATGCGATGCCGACAAGGCAGCAGCTATTTCCCACAACGCCGTTCCTGGCCAGTGACGGGCATTTGTCCGATTACGACCAATCAGGACTTGGGAATTGCTTCGTTTCCATTCCAAACTTGAAAAATCTTCCGATGAGGTTGAGGATGTCAAGGATGATCGCCCCATCGGCCCCGCATCCGAGCGATCGACCTTTTGGCCTCGCATCTAACCCTTTAGGAGAAGATTCGCCATGTCGCATCATTTCGATACGCCTACCGCAAAAGAAGACCCCCGCATCAACGTCTGCGACTTCTACTTGTTTCGCGGCCGCCCGGGCACAACGGTGATGGCTTTGACCGTGAATCCGAACGCCGGCGTCGGCGCGCCCGACACCTTTCGCGACGAAGGTCTCTACGCCTTTCGCTTTGACACGGATCGCGATCTTCGCGAAGACGTCGCCTTCAAGGTCCAGTTCGGCGCGCCCTCCCACGGCGATGGCGGCGAGCACCGGCACGTTCAGACCTTCGAGGTCCGGCGCGCCACCGGAGCGGACGCTCTGAAGGGCGCCGCGGGCGATCTCATCATTTCCGGGAATACGGGACGCGTCGTGAAAGCGGATCAGGGCTGCCTGGCGTACGCAGGCCTCGCGCCCGACCTGTTCGCCACCAATGGCGCCGGTTTCGGTGCCTTCAGAAAAGCTCTGTGGTCTGAAAACAGGTTTGCCCCGGAGTCGTTCCAGAATGGCCAGAGCTTCTTCGCCGGCAACAATATCACCGCCATCGTCCTCGAGCTCCCCAGCAGCCTGATCGGCCAAGGTCTGGTGCACGCTTGGGCTACCGTATCTCTCTACGGCCACGCGCCGGAGGTGCAGGTATCGCGTTGGGGCCTGCCGATGATCACCCACTTCCTGCTCTCCGATCCTTCGCTGCACGACGCATCGGAAAACTACAACCGCGCGGTCCCGGCGGACGAAGTGGCGTTGTTCTCCAAACCGATCCGCGACTTCGTGGAAAAAGTCACCGCGCTCGCCCACTCAGCGGCCGACCCATCCGCCTACGCTACGCAACTCCTCGCGCGCCTCTGCCCATCGGTCCTGCCGTATGAACTGGACACGCCCGCCTCATTCAGCTTTGCCGCCTTCAACGGCCGCGGCCTCTGCGACGACGTGATGGACGTGATTCTCACGCTGGTCACGAACACGGCCCTCGGCGATGGGGTGGCCCCCGATATGCGGCTGATGCGCCTGGATTTTCCCTATTTCGGCGAGCCGCACCCTACGGCGGCGAGTTCCGCTGAGCAGTGAGGGCGAAGGAGTGAGCGCGCGGACGACACAGCGGCGATCTGCGATTGGATGGATTTGCTCGCCGGCAGCGCGGAGCGAATCTCCGCCGTCTCCATCGCCGGCGCGAAGGCTTCGCGCCGGATCTGTGTGTGTGGCCAAGAAGGGAGTGCGCTTGACTTTTCGCCTTTTCTTCGCCTACCATTCATTCAGCATCGCAGGGCTGAGGGCACTTCGTCGTGAGCTTACCCACCGCAGCAACGAAAACGGAACACCGGGTGGCCCCGAACCCCTGGGTCTTGCCCGACCGCGCACTCACGGTCTTCTACGGATGCCCCGGAATCCAGCGCCTCTCGCACTACTTTCTTCCGAGGATCCTCCTCCGCCAGAAACGTGTTTTGTATCTGGATGGCGCCAATCAGATCAGCCCGCTCCTCATCGCACGGTTTGCGAGGGAGCGCTCGCTTGAACCTTCCGGGCTGAACGCTCTCATCCGAGTCGCACGCGCCTTCACATGTTTTCAACTAGCAGAACTCATCCGCCGAGTCCCGAAAGTGCTTGCGACGTTTCACGCCGACGTGCTCATCGTCACGGCTTTGCCGGATTTATTTTTCGACGAGGATGTTCAGGACCGTCCGGCGCGAGCCTCGTTTGAACACGCCCTCGAAGGCTTGCGAGAGCTTGCGCCGCTTTCTCTCTCCATTGCGGTTTTTTCCGATGCCACTTCTTTCAAAACAAAACGATGCGACTTCTTTCAGAAACTCCGCAACCAGGCAGATCATATCGTGAAAGTCGAACCGGGTCCCGAATCCTCCCTTTCCTTTACCCGCGAGAAAGATACACCACTCCTATCTGTTTGAACGAAAGTGCGAGGTGCCCCATGGGCAGGACTGTCCCTACATTTGTCCAATTGATTGAACAAAACGCGGAGCGATGGAAGAAATTCCGGCGCGCGTTGCGGCGGGAGGACCAGTCGCATTTCGACCGCCTCTTCGTGCGCGTACGCTGCTACACCCAGGCGGCCACGTATCAGGCTCACGATAATCCAATGGAAGCCATTCTTCTCTCCATCGCTCTCGATCAGGAAAAGCGCCTGGCTGCGGTCGAGAAGGTTCTTCAGAACGCAGGGGTGCTTTGTGAAATTGCTCGAAGGATGGATTCTCGACCTCTACCCGACCCGGCTGGGGATGACGCTGTGGCTGATCGACCGGAACCAGTCGCACTTCCGTTTGACTGATAGTTTCGCACCGGCATTCTACGTTTCGGGAACCGAGGAACGGCTCGTCCAGTTGCGAGATGCCGCCGAGCGGAAAACCACGGAACTGGTTGCGCGATTCACCGAGCGGATCGACTTGTGGTTGAATGCGCCCCGCCAGGTTCTCGAAATCTCCGTTCTTTGCCCTTCGGATTTTCTTGGCTGGGGACGATGGGTGCACAAACTCGACTCGAAACTGCAGCTCTACAACAGTGACCTTATGGTTGCTTCTCTTTACTGCTGGGAGAAGCGGATCTTCCCGCTGGCGTTTGTCGAAGTCGAAGCGGACGAGGATGGCAAAATCCAATCGATCGTGTGCCGCGATGACGAATGGAAGCTCGACTACGAAATGCCGCCGCTCAAACTCATGCAGATTCGCCTCTCAGGCCTTTCACGAATCGATCCCACGCACGGCCGCCGTGCAGCGCTCGAAATCGAGGTGGATGGGAAATGTTGGGAACTCGACGAAACAGGCGAGCCTGCGGCGATCCAATTTGCTCACATGCTCAAACGCGAAGACCCGGACGTCATTCTTTCGGAGTGGGGCGATTCGACGATTCTTCCTTTGCTCCGGCACCAGGCCGAGCGCTTGAAATGTTCCCTACCTCTGAATCGTGATGAGACCGCGGCCGTTCAGCAATCCCGAGGACGCAGCTACACGAGCTACGGACGGATCCTTTTCAAAGCGAGCTCGATTACTCTCTTCGGCCGCATCCATGTGGACAAACAGAACTCGTTCATTTCGGAGAAGTGCGACTTCGCCGGTCTCTGGGAGCTTGCCCGCATCACCAAACTTCCGATTCAATACGCGGCGCGGACGACCACCGGCACCGGCATTTCCTACATGCAGATGGAACTCGCCCACCGCGATGGCGTACTAATCCCCGAACAGAAAGCGGAACCCGAAGATCCGAAGAGCCCGGACGAACTTCTCGCCGCGGACCGCGGCGGTCTCGTCTTCGTGCCAAAGCTCGGTTTCACGCCCAACGTTGCCGAACTGGATTTCGTCAGCCAGTTCCCAAGCATCATGGCGCGCTTCAACATCTCTCCCGAAACCGTGAATTGTCCATGCTGCCCCGAAGCGCCCCGGATTCCCGAACTCGGCTACCGCATCTGCCAAAAACGGCGCGGCATCACGAGCCGCGTTGTCGAGCGTCTAATCGCCAAGCGCTCCGCGCTCAAGAAGCTCCAGAAAACCGCCCCTCCAGAACTGGCCCATAGATACAAATTGCAGCGGGACTCCATGAAATGGCTGCTCGTCTGCTGCTTCGGTTATACCGGGTACAAGAACGCGCGTTTCGGAAAAATCGAAGCGCACGAAGCAATTAACGCCGTCGCGCGCGAAACGTTGCTCGTCGCCAAAGAGTTGGCCGAAGGGCAAGGCTATGAATTGATTCACGCGCTGGTGGACTCTCTCTACGTCTGGAAGCAAGGCGCGACGCATGCCGATTATGAGCGCCTCGCGCAAGAGATTGAATATAAGACGCGCCTTCCACTCGCGATCGAAGCCGTCTATCGCTACGTCGTCTTTCTTCCTTCCAAACAATACGCGGACGTGCCGGTGCCAAATCGTTTCTTTGCAGTCGGAGAAGACGGCGAACTCAAAGTGCGCGGCCTTGAATGCCGGCGTCACGATACGCCCCCGTTGCTCGGCCGGATGCAGTATGAAATCCTCGCCATCCTCGCGGAAGCGCACGACTATGACTCGTACCTGCAGAAACTGGAGGTCACTCGCGGGGTTTTTGAGAGTTACCAAAACCGTCTGGTGAACGGCGAGGTAGACATCCGCGACCTTGTTGTGAGCAAACGCATCACGCGGGAGCCGCGCGACTATCAGAAAGCGGGCGTTACCGCGATTGCCGCACAGCAGCTATTTGGAAGCGGCGTCAAACTCCGTCCTGGACAAAACATCGAGTACATCATCACCGATGCCCAAGCCCATGTGCCGAACGATCGCGTCCGGGCTTACGCCTTATGGGAGGGTTGGTTCGGCTACGACCGGAGCAAATATGCCGCGATGCTTCGCGAGGCGTTTGAACCGTTTGTGCTATGCGTAGCCAAGCGAGCTGAGCCTGTTCTTCTCGACAATTCCATTTCGGAAGAAGAATTGAAACGGTTTCCCCTCTTTGCTCCTTTGGCGCTCCTCCGTCCCTAAGGAGACCCACAAATCCGCAACTCTTGTCAGTAAATTCCCTCCGGAACTCTTGCTTCTCTTAAATGCCCTTCCTGGCCAAACCCTGCGCCTAGCCGTCCGCTTCTCCTGTCAAGGCTCTCCGCTCCGCTCCGATGAACGCACACACCGCGGCCTTGACAGCGCGGACGGCTAGGCGCTTTCCCCCGCCATGAAGGGCATTTGTTTTTCATGCGCGGCTCAGGCCGCGCCTCTGAGAAACAAAGGCCAAATTCAAAAACAGGAGAATCCCATGCAACAAACCGAAAGAAAGCCGCTGTTTAACCTCGGCCAACTCGTCGCCACACCCGGCGCGCTGGCCGCTCTCGCCAAAGCCGGACAGACCCCGCTCGATTTTTTGTCGAGGCATGTTTGCGGCGATTGATAGTTATGTGGAATAGCTTTTGGCAAGAGATTCTCAGACCATGATGGTCCGTTTGGCCGAAGCAGCTCTTTACACCTCACCGGCCCCTCCTGGAACGAAGGCCTGCGACGCCGAAGGCGGAGCGTTTAGGCCGGAGTGGAAGGAGGGGTCGGTGAGGACAAGGTGTCCTCGTGCGATCTTATGCGCGTCTGACGCACTTCTAAGAGTAGCCCGTAATCAGGAGCTGGGACTACCGACCTTCCTGTCATGCATTGCTGCCGGAAATCGTTCTATCGCACTTCGTCGGTGAACGCTCTCTTCCACTCGTGTCCTCGCAAGTCGAAAATGTTCTCCGGTATGGTGGCAGCCGCCGACACTTCGGTAACGCGAATCAACATCCCCAGCTGATTGTCGTGCAACACTCGGATCTCCTGCGCGATTGCCACGCCGCCGAAGTCCTTGAAATCAATACTTCGCGTCTCGATTCCCCGGAAATAGGTTTTTACCAGCTTTCCGCTTTCATCAAACCAGTAACCCCGCGCTTGTTCAGTATCCAGTGTGCCGTCCGGACTCTCATATCCGGCTAGTACCCGGATAGTCTTCATGCTGTCGACGGTGTCCCATTTCATCCTCCAATCGGACTCCACAAATGTGTCGATGGCTGGAATGGGCTCCATGGCCTTAAGCACCATTCGTAACACCCCGGCGTCCGGACCTTCTGACGACAGGTAACGCTTTTCGCCATGCCTGGCTCGTATAAATCGGCTCTTGCCTATCGTCGCCTCTCTGCGCCATTCGTCGTCGCTCTTCCAGGTATCCGTATACTGTCCGTTTTCGATCGTCCCCGCTGCCACTTTCACTTGAAAAGTTGCATGCAAGATATACGCTTGCCCGGTCCCGGCCGCTGGAAACGAAACATGTCTCCCGCGCTCAAAATAATTGTGAGCGCTATCAAACGTTTCCACTCCTGCCGGTCTCACCGTCTTGAAGGGCATCGTGATCCGCGATACCACTTGAACCGCCATCCCGTCCTGCAAGTACGGCTTGAACTGCATCGATCCAATCGTCTTTCCGGCCGCTTCACTCAAACCTGGATTGTCGGAGAGGATTGATCCGAGCTCTCGCACTTTTCCCGTTCGATCGACGACAATCTTCGTAGTGATCGCTCCTTCGAGAGGGCCATCCTTGAGCGCGGGCCATTCCACCGGTTCCATAGGCAGCAGGTTCTTTCGCAACAAAGTCTCTTCAACCTCTGCTGTCCGAAGCAGCGAAACATCCCCGCCGGTAGCTTCGGCGTCAAAGAAGCCAGGCGGAATATCTTGTAGATCCTCGAGCGTCGTGACCTTCGCCGTCACCTCCGGCGATCCAACGCTCACGGTCTGTGCCACCATGCGGCCATGAAAGTTCTTGTAATCCTTATATGAGCCGCCCCATCCTAAGCCACCTCCGTAAAAGAGCAGTCCCGTACTTTCGGTGACGGCGAGCCCCGCGCCCATTCCTTTGTCCACCTTTCCGTCTGTGCTCATCATTGTCCAACTGAAGTACGTGCTCCCCGCCATTCTCCGCTTTTCCGCATCCTTCACTTGCTGCAGGACCTGGTCCAATGACGGAACCGGCTCGATCAACGCCACACTGGTTTCTCGGAGCCACTCTGGAAAGTATTCGCCCTCGTTCTTCTGCCACTCTCGTCCACCGTTCACGATTGCGATCTGGTGAAACTCCGGCGAACGCACTTCTCGTCTCCACTGCGTGGGCGAAGCCCACCAGATCTCCACCTCTCCCGCTCGATTCGATCCTCGATCCCTTTCGAAGCTCGGCGCCAGAACCGCTTTCAAGTGAAACGGCTTCGTCCCTGCCTGATTCAGCGTGCTCCGCTCCACCGCTTTCTTGACCAACTTCTCCGAATCATCGGCACGGCCTGAAGCAGTCAATCCTAGGGCGCCCACCAACATAATCGTCACTCTAGCTATTGTTTTTATTCGCATGCCCCGTAGTGTATATGCGACTGCGCTCGGGCAGCAATCGATCGGTCAGTCGGGCAGTGGGTCAGTTTCCGGTTACCGTGCTATGGCCAACTTCGCTCTGACTACATCAGGTTCGCACCCTCGGGATGCTTTAAACTCCCGATGCGCTCCAGAATCGAAGATGAGCATCGGCGAGTAGTCGGCTGATCGCTTCTCGGTCCACCTCATCTGGAAGTGGCGAAGTCGCCTGCGCAGCTAGCGCTTCTGATTCAAGTTGCGCGCCGAGCTCTTGAATTTCGGTAAGAGAATACTTGCCCCTACGGATTTCGATCAACTCGTCCCGGTTTGGTCTCGGCAGCGTGATGCGTCCGTCCTCCATCAACTCTTTCGCTTCTCCGTACAGACGGATTACATGCATGGCGTACTTGGTGTCATATCCATGCTTATCTTCGAGTTCAGCGCGGTGAACGTTCTTCTGCCCCTTCTGCCCGAGCAATCGTTTCATCTGGTCGTCTGCGAATCCGAGGAATGGCTTCACATGCCCCTTCGAGAGGAAAAGCTCAGGCCGGGCGGAAAAGTCGTCCCACGTGTTGGTCGTGAACTCGAGCGGCGCGAACAAGAAATGCAGAGCGGATGGATTGCCCTTGGCGGCGAGTCCTGCCCACTTCATCAGGGTATATAGGCAGACGTCCACATCTAGTGGCCCGTTGCCTCCAAGTTTGCCCCCGGTCGTGAAAACGAAATGCTCCTCGCGTTCGAGCCCAAGAAGTTTGGTCGGTGGCGGGATGTACAGTCCGTACCAGTCGGTATCGTCAGTCGCGCCCAGTTTTGCACCGTGCGCTTGCGAGCCGCCGATACACGCCATGATTAGGTTTTCTTGATGAACGAATCCGTATTGGGCGAAGTCGGGCTTCACGTTGCGATCCTGATACCGTCAATGATACCGCGCAGCCGTCGTGGGAGCACAAATCCACATGTCCGTGTTAATCAGGTGGCGGAATGGCTTTACGCAGGAGATAGTGCTCCGATGCTGAGAGCAGCCGTCGGGCCAAGGAGGTTGACGGAATGTATGCCATCACGGTGGTCCTTTTCTTGATTCCGATGTCCCTTCTAGGGATTGCGTGGCGAGGTGAACTCAGGAGCGGAAAAGAGCTGGCACGTCGGGACTGGCGCTCAAGCTGCTTAAGCCTAGCGCTATTTATCGCGACCATCGCAACATTGACAGCCATGGGTTTCTGGTTGTCTTGGACTCACAATGGCGGAAGCCCTCACGGCATGATGCCAGCCCCTGGCCTATGGCTCCCTCTTCGAGAAACTGCGAAGTGGTCGGTCGTTGCAACTGTAGCCATCGGGGCTTTCGCAAGGGGCAAGGGAAGACTGCTCGTAATAGGGTCGGCAATTTCGGTTGTCTTCGTCATCCTCCTTCTCGCTACGCTGGAAATGGACTAAGTCGAGATGGAATCTAAATAAGCGCTCAAGTCCTGATTCGCGGTATCGGAACCGACCCACTACCGTCAGTCGCAAAGACTTGGTTGTTCACCCACCTGCAGTTGCACGAGATGCTCTCGGCCGAGTTGCCGGGGAGTCGGTCCTGCTGGCGTCGGTACGTCGGCCAGCTTTGCGAGTAATTGTTCGTACGCGGTAAGTCCATCTTCCACAGCTGAGAGTTCCGCGTCGGCCAACGGTATATCCTGGCGCAATCGCAGCAGGTTCGCTTTAGCTTCCAGAAGCTGCGCTTTCGTTGAATCTTTTGGTAGATAAAACGAGCATTTCGCGCATGCCATGCGATGAGGGCACTGGTCGAAAAAGTCATACGTGCAGTAGCCATGGCCAAGATCGTAGAATTTCCAAGGCTCGGTGGCGGCTCGGCCATTCCGAACTGATTCCTGGTCAATGAGCACTTCGATCGCCCGCAGATTGCGAGCAAAATAGCCGGCGTCTGCATACGACTTGGCCAGCTTGGTCGGAGTAGTTTTTACATAATGTTGAGTGGCTTCTGGCGAGCTGTGGCCCAGCCAGTCCTGGAGTTCAAACAAAGTCATCGGCTCTTTGGCATTGAACAACTGCGATGCGATCGTTGAACGTGCTCGATGGCTGGTGATTCTTCCGCGCACATCGTTTATTGGTATTCCAGCTTTTCGACACAGCATCGGAATGATCGAACCGTCGAGGTAACGTAAGCTTACGCGCCTCATCTCATGGAGGAAGAGAAAATCCACGAGTTCTCCTGTCTTCGAATCGGTCAGCTTTGATTGTGGTGGACGCACTTTTTCCCAAGCAGCAATCGCTTCTCCTACCAGGCGGTCCACAGGTTTCGTAAACGCTCTACCTGTCTTGTTAACGGGTACTTCGAGAAAGCAGATAGCGTCACGATGCAACGGTTGCTCTGTCTTCGGAGTCGCGGCGTCGACGTGCTGCCAACGTACGCATCCGAGGCGCAGTCGGGTGATTTCGTTGATGCGAAGTCCCGCGAAGAGCCACGTTACGACAAAGGCTCGAATGAGTTCGAACCGATAATGGGTTCTCCACCTCACTCCGCGTCCATATCCTCCCATGCGCGGAAGGTCATCTGCCGTAAAGTTGAGTCCGGCCCACAATAGCTTGGCCCACACGTCATCCGCGATTACACGAGGTTTCGGCCCAATCTGAACAACAATCGTTTTGGGAGTAGCGAATGCCTGCAGGGGATGAAATCGTCGTGGAATCACCTCCCACTCCTGAAGGTCGCGGAAGAACCTCCGTAGAATGGACAGCGTAGCGGCTTTGGTGTTCGCAGCCATGGGCTGCCCCAAATTCCTCACAGACCTCGTGACTTTGGTCCAATCACCGCTTCGTATTCGAGTCACCATCGCCACGCACTCTGCTGCCGACGCTCGCGTCCATCGTGCCGGAGACGTTTCTAGGTGTTCGTGACCAACCCAACGTCCAATGTTGAGCAAAACGTAGTAACTCCTGCGCCTGCTATTAAGGCAGAGCGTGGATGTATCGAACCAAAATCTGCAAAGATTCGCCCATTCCGTCGGCACGTTTTCTGCCAACTCGCACTTTTCTGCCTTCCAAGCGGGCGTCTTTGTGAACGGACACAGGGGTTCGCGGATGACTCCCAATTTCGTCAGCACTCGAGATACTGCAACCAACCACACACTGGGGCGAGATCCTGTCCCTTTCTGCCTTTTCTTGTTCCGCTTCCTGCTCTCTTCAACCGCCTTGAGCGCTTCAATAGTGAGGTCCTCGAGATGCGGGCTACGATTGGCCAATAAGGCCTCGCACACCGTTCGCGGTATGTGCCGCATCGTGGCTTTTCCGGAATAGCCCCACTCAACCAGAAGAGTGCGGACGCGACCGAGCGTCTCTTCCACGCAATTCTGCCCAAATACCTTCTGGGCGAGGTTGACATATAAAGGATGTCGCCATCCAACTGTGTCGAGTTCGGTAAATCCACAAAGAAGGTATGCGGCGGCGATCAGATGGTGCTGCTGAGGCGGATGGTTGTTAATAGTTTCGATCCACTCTTCCGTCGTCCAGCCCCAGAAGCTCCTGCCGCGGCGGCTCGTCTCCCGCAGAAGATAGAGAACGAGGAAAGGCCGTACGGCGTGGCGAAGCTTCGTGTGATTGAAGAGGTCTTCTATAGGTTTACTTAGCCGCCGCACCTTGTCATGAAGGCTGGCTTTCGCTGGGTGATGCTCATGCCCATGCTTTGTCAAAGCTCGCGCTTCAGTGAAAGTCAGCGTTGGATTGCGATCATAGCGGTCGATGCCGAGCGGCGACCAATTGCTTGCCTGAAGCCCTTGCCTTCGTTTAACAGACCTCATCCGAACAGCTCCGCCGTGAGGCGCATGCGGCTGGCATGTATTTCGGCCATGCCGTTCGCCAACTTTGCAGCGAGCTCCCGACCGCTTAGGTGGATATAGAGAAGAGTCGTCTGAATGCTTCGATGCCCAGCAAACGTGGCAATTTCATGGATGTCCCAATTGGTTCGAGCCAGATCGGTTAGGCAGAGGTGGCGTGGTGTGTGCGTGGTGAACTGCTCCACACCCGAGCGATCGGCAAGCTCCGCAATCCGCTTGGACCAAGTCCAGATCGTAAACGGCTGTCCTAAATTGCGGTGCGATTCGGACAGAAACAGCTTGCCGCGATCGCGGCTCATCTGCCGGCGGCGCCCAAGGTACCGAGCGTACAATTCACTCGTCGGTTCGGAATATGGCACCACGCGCTCGCGCCGCCCCTTTGTGTTCTCCGCCCGAATGCGCAACGTGCGGTGTGTGGGATCGAAGTCGCCGGTTTCGAGGTTGCAAAGTTCTTCTCGCCGAAGCGCACAATCATAGGACATAGCCAACATCACACGGTTGCGCAGCGGTTCCCGCCGAGCGGCATGCAGAACGGCTTGCCACTGTTCGTCGTTCGGAATCCAAGGCAGTTTTCGAAATCGTGGGACCAGACTGCGCACCCCTAAAGCGCTCTGCCGAACAGGATTTCGTTCGCGCAATCCTTCCTCGACCAGGTAGTCGTGGAAAAGCCTAATCACGGTTACACGCTGTTGGAGCGTGGCATTGGCCAGCGAGTCGTGTGTATCAGTTCGCTGTGAGTCGCTAGCACTGGGTCCGGGCGAGAGCAAATCGCGGACATAGGCTGCAATGTCTAACCGCGTGGCCGATTCGATCGTGAGACCTCTGCCGGCAAGAAACAGCAGATATCTCTCCAACCCGCGACCATATGCCTCCAATGTGTTCGCCGCCAGCCCTCGGTTGCACTGCCACGTCAACCACGCTCGGGAGTGAGCGCTCTCTGCAACTCGCGGATATCTTTCCCATCGGACTTCGCACACCGAAAACTTTGCGCCCATATGTTCCTCCACGATACTTCAGCCTGCAGAAACCGCTTGATTCCACATAATGGGGAGACATCGACAAAGACGACTGCAAGGAAAACGAACTCGGCCTGAAACGTGGGTTTCGGCTCTTGAGCAGCTACCGCACCAATGCGGACATGACTTCACTACTCAATGTCCTCGGAAAATTCATCCCTTCCGATGAACGAGTTCTTCTCATAGAAGATACGTCCGAAATTCACATGAGCCAGGATAACCTGGTCCGTTTCGAAGCGCGGCAGCCGCAAAACGGTCTCCCTGCCATCACCATTCGGGATCTCCTAAAGGCATCTCTACGACACCGGCCCGACAGATTGATCTTGGGCGAAATTCGGGGAAGCGAGGCCTTCGATCTCTTGCAGCTTCTCAACACTGGACACTCCGGGAGCCTTTCCACCCTGCACGCCACTTCCGCAAAACAGGGCCTTGCCCGCTTCACGAGTTGCGTATTGCAGAGCGGAGTGGACCTACCCTACCGCGCGATCAAGACAAACGTGGGTGATTCCGTGAACGTCGTCGTGCACCTTGAACGTCGACCAGGCCGGCGCTTCGTTTCTGAAGTCGTCGAAATCCACGGCTACGATCCCGATCGCGATGAATACAACTACGGCTTCATTTTCGATTGCCACAAGGAGCTTGTATGAATCCCGCTGAAAAACCAGTTCCGTTTTCTCCATCCGCTTCGGAATACATCCTCGACAATTTCGAGACGACCGACCGCATTGCCATGTTGGTGCTCAATCGGGATTTCGGCGAAACCATCCAGCGCATTACGAGCGCAGAGAAAGCTGCAAGCCCCGAATTCCAAGCCTGGCTTCGCTATAAGAACGCAAACGGCTCGGACATCTATATAGGGATGAATTCGCTCAAGAAATATGCCGCAACCCGAACCAAGGAAGACATTGAGTCCATCGGTCACGTCTATCTCGACCTAGACCATGGCGGCTCGGAAGCGCTCGAAGCTGTCGAGAATTCCAGCGCCGTCCCCAAACCGAACTACGTGCTGAACACTTCGTCCGAGAAGCATCAGGTTGTTTGGAAAGTCGAAGGAATGAATCTAGAAGAGGCCGAAGGTCTCTTGCATGCTATGGCGCGCGAGTTCGGCGGTGATCCCGCCGCGACCGATGCGACACGCGTCTTGCGAGTCCCAGGTTTCGCCAACAAGAAGTACGACACAAACTTTTATGTTGAAGCCCGCAGAGAATCCACGGAAACGTACCATCTTCGGGATTTCAAACTGCACATAGATTCCCAGGACTCGCCGCGCCACAACTACGACAACCGCGCCAAACGCGAGTCGTCGCCCCGCCCCAGTCTAAGCCAGTCCGAACACGACTGGGCTTTCGCCAAACGCGCTCTTGCGCGGGGCGACGATCCCGAAGAGGTCATCCGTCAAATTGCCCGGTACCGCAACTCTGATAAATCAGATCCCGAGAGTTATGCGCGGCTCACGGTCACGAAGGCTCGGGCGGAAATGAACACCGCGAGGACGCAATCGGGTCGCGATCATACGCCCGATCCTACTTCCTCCGAAAATCCCGGGCGGACGGCTTAACTCCCTGGGGTGATTCTTTTCGGATGAAGAGTTTTGATGTTGCGGGGATTGTGTATGAGCCAATCTGAAGTGATAGACTCAACCGAGCTGGCGAAGCGGCTCAACGTTCCAGAAACGTGGGTTCGCTCGCGAACCAATTTGAAACGTACTACGGACCCCATCCCGCATCTTAGGTTGGGACGATATGTGCGTTTTTCCTGGGGTAGCGAGCAACTGGAAGAGTGGCTGCGGCGTCAGTTGGTGAGTGCGAACGGGGCAGGTCATTAAGGAGGATTAATGACCAAACCTGTTCGATACCAAGAGGGCCATTTGTACGTGCATCACGAAGCTTGGTTTGTACGGTACCGTGAGCCCGTGCGACAACTCGATGGCTCGATCAAAGACCGGCAAAGGGCTAAGAAACTGGGTCGCGTGAAGGATTATCCTCGCGAATCCCAAATCAAGCCCCTGTTCGCAGAATTCATGCGACGGCTGAATGCAGAGAACGTTTCCCCCGAAACCTGCATAACGCTCGCGGAGTTTGTCGAGAAGTTTTATTTGAAATACATCGAGGAAAAGCGCGCGTCCACGAAAAAAGGCTACACGGAAATATGGGACAACCACATACGGGATCGCATCGGGCACATTCGTATGCGTGAGTTCAGAACGGTAGATGCCAGCAGAATGCTCAAGGCAATTGCCAATGAAAATGATCTGACCAGGACGACCCTGCAGCACATCAAGGGTGTCCTGAGCGGCATTTTCACTCATGCGAAGAATGAAGGCGCATTCGATGGTGAGAATCCTGTGCGGGACGTCCATATTCCCGGTAATGCCCGCGAACCAGGCGAGACGTACGCGTATAACCTGAATGAGATTTGTCGAATTCTGGATTCTCTGCCACTGCTGCCCAAAGCAGTCGTCGCGACGGCGGCCTATGCTGGCCTCCGCGAGGGCGAATTGCGAGGGCTCGAATGGACGGATTACCAGGGCGAAGCTCTAAGCGTGAATCGGTCAATTTGGAAGACCTTTATCAACAAGCCGAAAACACGCGCCAGCGCAAACCCTGTCCCGGTCATCCGGCAGTTGGCGGAAATCTTGAGTGCATATCGCAGTTCTGTGGGTAATCCCGCTGCAGGAGTGATGTTCCACTCCGGCGGTGGCGAACCGATGGACCTCGACAAGTTGGCTCAGCTAGTCATCCGTCCGGTTGTAGAGCTGATCGAGCTGGAATGGTATGGCTGGCATGGCTTCAGGCGTGGCATCGCGTCGAATTTGTATGAACTGGGCGCGGACGAGAAGATCGTCCAACGTGTTCTGCGTCATGCAAAAGCGCACGTGACCAAGGATCGCTACATTAAGGCTTTTGACCCGGCAGTGCTCGCGGCGATGAAGAGGATGGAAACGACCTTGGATGCCATGAAACTCTGTGCACCAACTGTGCACCAAATAAACTAGGGCAGTGTGGTAAGCTGTTGATTGCAGGCCGCGGAGAGGTGGCAGAGCGGCTGAATGCGGCGGTTTGCTAAACCGTTGTAGGGGCCAAAACTCCTACCGGGGGTTCGAATCCCCCCCTCTCCGCCAGATTTCCCCTAACTGCTTCTAGCGGCAAGGTGTTACGCGCGCTCCCATCCCCCACTTTTGCTCCCAATTTTGGTGACTCGAACTGCAATTGGGGAACAGTTTGGGGAACAACTAGGGAACAGTTCGACTCCAACCTTTTCATCGCTTCTTCCGCATCCCGCGTGACCATCTTTACGTAAATGTTGATCGTGGTGGTCACATTCGCGTGACGCAGAATCTGCTGGATGACTTTGTCGGAAACGCCAAGCCGGTGAAGATTCGTAGCCAGTCCGCGCCGAAACGCGTGCCAGCCGTACCACGGAATCTTCTCTCCTTCGAGTGCGGGCCGAATCACTTTTCTCGCCAGGACTTCGAGATTCAAAGGGTTCCCCCAAGGATTTTGGAAAATAAATCCCTGTAAAGGATTCCCCGACGAAGCTCGGTGCCGGTCGAGAAAGAGTTTTAACTGTGCGATTACCGGAATGGTTCCTTTGCTCCTCTCCCTCTTTGGCTCACCGACCTGATTACGCCATACGGACTGCTTTACCTCGATGGTGTCGCCGTCGTAGCCCTCCCAAAGGAATCCACGGATTTCACCCTTGCGGGCTCCCGTGAACGCCGCGACCGCGACGATCGTCGCGGCGGGTTCAGGAAGAATCGCGAGCATCCGAACCTCTTCCTCAAGCGAGTACGCATGCGTTTCGCCTGCAGGGCGTGCCCTCGGAATCTCCACTTCCCTCATCGGGTTAGAGGAATCGAGCACACCTTGCCGGCGGGCATAACGAAATGCGCCACCGAGGAAGTGTTTGATATGACCGAGCGTCGAGCGGCACAGATCGTGTGTGCAAGCAATCGATGTCAACATCTGCTCGCACTCAAATGTACGGAAATCGCGCAGCGCTCTGTCTCCTTCCGGTTTTATGTAACGCTTCCACATGTTGCGATAGCCGACAAACGTGGACCGACGCTTCTGGCGTTCCGCGTAAGGGAAGTAAACGGTCTCCATGAATCGGTTCAAGGTCATCGTGCTTTCCGCAACCAGCACGCCGTCGTTGAGCGGCCGTAAAGTCTTTTCGGCCAATCCTTCGGCGGCGCGTTTTGTCTGGTATGGCCCGGTTGCTTTCGTGAGTTTCTGGGACCTGTGGACTTGCCGTACGGTCCCATCTGCAAGCACTACGGGCTCACGATACCGGACATACCAAAACGTTCCTTTTCGAAATACACATCCAGCCTGTTTCTGACGGGCTCTTTTCATTCCTGCTCCTTTCGTCGAGTCCGTCCCAGGCGCCTGTTGTTCCCCTCCACTATACGACGGCGTATCCACAGTTCAAGGGCGGGGCTGCCCCAGAGAAATCGTACGTACTTCCCTAAATTCACGTGCGGGAGGGGATCTTCGGATCGAGCGCGGACCTGATCCCGAACCCACGAAGGCGGAACCGTCAGGCGACGCGCCAGTTCACGACTGTCGATAAATTCATAGACCGCCAGTCTTTCTGAGTCAGCCTCTTTCGACGATGATGAACTCATCGGGCGAGGTAGCTGCGCACCGGGGTTGTCAGGAAACCCAGAAGGGCCGGCTTGGAGCGCCATCTGCGGTGTGATCTTGGCGGTGCGTTCGCTTTGTGACATAGGACCTCCGATTACTGAAATTGGTTTCTGAAGATCTCATCCACCACTCCCCTCGCACTCATGCACCCTGTTCACGGGAGTCCTCATCGCTCGGAAGCTCGCTTTTCTCATCGGACCGCGTGCTTGATTCGAGCTCCGCCCGGGCTTTGGTGACGGTGCGACGTGCATAATCGACGGGATCGTGTTTGTCAGCGCTTCGGTAATCGGCGATCTGGCGAATGACTTCTTCCGGGGCTTCACCACGGGCGAGGGCTCGTTTCGCGAAAGCCCAGTCGTGTTCGGACTGGCTGAGATTAGCCCGGGGAGAAGACTGTGGCTTCGGGCGGGTGTGATAGCTCTGGCGCGGCGAGTCCTGGGACTCGATGTGCAGTTTGAAATCTCGAGGATGGTAGATTTCCGTGGATTCCTTGCGAGCCTCGACATAAAAATCAGTCCCGTATTTCTTGTTCGAGAAACCGGGGAGCCGCAAGACGCGCGTAGCATCGGTAGCGGCTGGATCTCCACCAAATTCGCGGGCCATCGCGTGCAAAAGTCCTTCTGCCTCGTCGAGGCTCATGGCGTCCACCTTCCAAACAACCTGGAATTTCCCGGGCGAACTGGTGAGGACGTAATTTGGTTTCGCAACGGCGCTGGACTTCTCAACCGATGCGAGAGCTTCAGGTCCCCCCTGGTCGAGGTCCAGATAAACATGCCGGATGGATGCGATGTCTTCTTTCGTGCGCGTCGAGGCATCCTGCCGGAGCGGATTCATCCCCATATAAATGTCCGACCCATTGGCGTTCTTGTAGCGCAGCCAGGACTGAAACTCGGAGCTCGACGCTTTCTGCGCACTGGTGATGCGCTGGATGGTTTCGCCCAAGGTGCGATTGAGAACCAGGAGGGCGATCCGGTCGCTCTGTTCGAAGTTGTCGAGAATGTATTCCGCGGGGGACGGGACAGACGCACTGGGGCTTGCTGCATCGCTCATGGCAACTCCTTGCGGTTGTCGAAAGTGAAGCCGTAGTTGTATTCATCGCGGTCCGGATCGTAGCCGTGGATTTCCACGACTTCGGAAACGAAGCGCCGGCCGGGCCGGCGTTCGAGATGCACAACGACATTCACAGAATCACCGACGTTGGTTTTGATCGAGCGGTAGGGCAAATCCACGCCACTTTGCAACACACAGCTCGTAAACCGGGCCAGCGCCTGCTTTGCGGAAGTAGCATGTACGGTTGACAGACTCCCGGAGTGCCCTGTGTTGAGTAGTTGCAAAAGATCAAAAGCCTCGTTTCCCCGAATTTCTCCCAGAATCAAACGATCGGGCCTGTGACGAAGCGAGGCTTTGAGGAGATCCCGGATCGTAATGGCGGGAAGACCGTTCTGCGCTTGTCGTGCCTCGAAACGAACAAGGTTGTCCTGGCACATGTGAATCTCGGATGTGTCCTCGATGAGGACAATCCGTTCATCGGGGGGAATGAATCTTCCGAGGACATTCAAAAGCGAAGTTTCACCCGCGGTTGTGCGATAGCTGCTGAGGAGCCGGAAGCCTTGCTCCAGACTGAATTGGTTTTCCTGCTTGTCTTCTTCGGGGATTTCGCCCCAATCGCCCGTGACATGACGCGACAGGAACTCCATCGGGTTCTGTCCGGCTTTTTCGAGGACGGCCAGCGCGCCCGGTGTGGCGACGAGCTGACCGAGGTCAAACAACGGTTTTCTCTCTGTTTGTTGCATGAGGTTCTCCTGATTGGAATTTGGCCCTTGTTCCCCAGAGGCGCGGCCTCGGCCGCGCATGAAAAACAAATGCCTTCATGGCGGTGGTAGGCGCCTGTCTGTCCGCGCTGTCAAGGGCGCCGGGGTGTGGCGTTCATCGGAGCGCAGCGAAGACCCTTGACAGAAGGAGCGGACGGATCAGGCGCAGGGTTAGCCAGGAAGGGCATGCAAGTTGGCTTTCTGAGGAGACTTGGCGAGAGGGTGTGAGGGCGAGGAAGTGTCCGGTGTGGAGGGGGAACTATCTAGTCCGTTGTGCCCGTGGAAGAAAGCTTTTCGGGTCTCAGGAATTTCCACGGGTTCCTTGCCGATTCGACGCACACATCTGTGGGGTAGTAACGCTCACGCATCCGTGAGCGCGGTGAGCATTTGAGACGCGGCTTGCCTTACGTACGCGAGGCTCTCGGTAAGGAGCTGGGCATCTCCCTTCCACAACTGGATGTAATCAGCTGCCGCCGACCCTGTTTGGAGCCCCACTGCCTGGCAGACGACGAACGCTGTAGCTTCCGCTTCCGTCTCGCGTATTTGGCGCGAGGTGCCGGCACGGCGATCGCCGCGATGCAGGAGTTCATGCGCCAGCTCGTGCGCAAGCGTTGAAAATTCTTCCGCCGGCGACTGGCCCGGAAGTAGCGTGATCTTTCCACCGCTTGACACGCCCCGGGCAGGCGCGATCTGCTCGGAATACTCCACCGCAATCCCTTGTACACTCGCGAAGCTACGAAGACGTTCGGCATACTCGCGCGGATCACCCTGCACGGCACCGATCTGAGGCAGTTCCTTACCATCGGTCTGGCTCACATCGAACACGTAAGCAGCCCGGAAACCTGCAACTGAAGCGGATGATTCTTCCTGGTCCTCTTCTTTCTCCGCTTTGCGGCGAACGATGGGAGCTAGAATCAAGATGCCTTTTTCGCCCTTCTTCACGAACCGGCCGAGTTCGTTCCAGGTGCGGAAGCCGGCGACATAGCTGGCATTGGGCTTCTGCGAAGCGATCAGCATCACGTTGTAGAGACTGTAGCGGTGGAACCTCCCAATGGCCTTGAGGTAGCCCTTAAGCACCTCACTGTGGCCGGCGTTTAGCGCGGCAACGAGCTGCTCCGTGGCTCTTTCCGTGATTTCCTTGACTTGTTGTGATTTCATCTTTCGTTCTCCTCGGTGGGGATTTGGTTCCCTCACTTGAGGCAGGGGAACCAAAGGACCGCGCCCCGAGGAGAACGAAAGGGAACAAGTCAGCGAGCCGGAGCGCATGGCAACCGCCGTGACACGAGTCCGCGAGTGGCGCGGAGGTTGCGAGCGAAGGCGAACAAGGAAAGCGGGGCGAAGCGCAAAAGGACTGCTGCGGCTCAATCGCAGGAAAGTGAGACAGAATCCGGGACTGCCGCATAGACCTTTAGGGGCATCCAACTCTGCCTACAGCGACTACCGCGCGCGGGTGCGACCGCCGCGCGGGTGGACCAGAGCCATTCACAGTAAGCGCCGATGGCCACTATGTGGGTGAGGACGGATTCATTGTCCCGAAGAATTTTGGCGAGTTCTTCGCGCGGTATCCGCTGCGGGTGCGACATTGGCTGACGCGGCGAGTGCGCCAAAGGCTTAGCCTGGACACGATCCTCGACTTGGAGCAGGATCTGTTGGTTTATCTGTGCACCCTATCGCCGGACAGCCGATTTCGCCGGAGGGGCATGAACGGGAGGCCGGGCGGGTGTACGGACGTAATCCAGTGTTTTGATCCGGTTCGGCATTTTGGTGCAACCGCAGGGCGCTTCCACAACTTCATCAATCTCTGCCTCGGAAATCGGCTGAGCACGATTCTTGCGAGGCAGAGGCGGAATCCACTTTGCAATCCTCGAAATGTAAGCATCGCGAACTTTCAAGAAAACGAGGGCGGTCCGGAGCTGGCTGGTGAGGTCGACGAAGCGTAGCTTCGCAGGCACTCTAGCGCCTTTGCGGAAGAATGTCGTCGAAGGTGGGACGCAGAGGATCCCGTCCTAAAAGCATCCGTCCGCGAGTTCGAGCAGTTTGTATTACAGACAAAACCTGGGCCCCTTGGCGTGGTGCGGGGGATTCAACGAAGTGCCACGGTCCGCGATGCGGAGAAGACCATGGGGATGAGCAACTACGAATTCCGAAGGTGTCGGCAGGAACTTGCACTTTTGAAGGACCGATTCCTTGAAGAACGGAAAGCCGTGCCGCGAACGCGGGAATTTTTATCCTCATTGGAGATACCCATGCAACCAACAACAAAAGTGTTTCTGCGCGAGGAACTGTACGAACGGGTTTGGACGACACCGATGCACCGGTTGGCGAAGGAGTTCGGTTATTCGGACGTGGGTCTTGCGAAGCTCTGCGAGAAGCACAACATTCCGAGACCCGGGCTTGGGTATTGGAGGAGACTCGAATTGGGCCAAAAGCCGGAGCGTCCGCCGCTCCCGGTTGTGGAGCAGCCGAATCCCTACCAGATTGAGATTGCGATTCGCAAGCCCATACTGCCGGACGGAAAAGTCGGTCCTCGAGAGGCGCCGACCGTCGCCGTGCGCCCGATCGTCCGATTTCGCATGCAATGGTCGTCCGAGCGGAACGGCTGCTGCGAAACGGGAAAAAGGACGAGAAAAACATCCTCGTTCCTCGGAAGGGAATGGCCTCGCAACTTCACGTAACAGAAGCCACGTTGCCGAGAGCGTTGCAGATTCTGGATGCCGCGTTCGTAGCCTTGGAGGAGCGGGGAATGCAGATCGTTTGGCCAAACGAGGAGAACGCGAGCCTTCATGTCGTGTGTGAAGGAGAGAACGTCGGCTTCGCTCTAGAAGAAATTCTAGATCGAAAGGCGCATGCACCGACCGAGCAGGAGGAGGCGCGGCACAAGCGGGACTACTGGTGGTCGCCACCGAAATGGGATTATCAGCCGACAGGCCTGCTCCGCATATGCCTTCTCAACGGTGAAACAACGGGTGCGCGACGTACCTGGTCCGAGCGAAAGGAGAGAAGCCTCGAAAGCCAACTCGGAGCAGTTGTGCTGGGCATCGGCACGCTCGTGGAATCCATTAAGAAGGTGGAAGCAGAACGTCAGCGGTGGCGCGACGAATGGGCAGCGAAAGAACGGAGGCAAGAAGAGGAGCGGCGGGAACGGGAGGAATTTACCCGAAAATCAGAAGTGATCCGCAAAGCAGCGCAAGCGTTACACGACAGTCAGTTGGTGCGGAAATTGGCCGTGTGCCTGGGAAATTCCCCTCACCTGCACAATCTTCCTTTCGAGTCATTCCAGCAGATGCAGGCTATTCTCGAATGGTGCTCGGAATACGCCGACCGCATCGACCCGACCTGTCATCCGGACGCGCTGGTGAGGGACTTTTGCAAAACGGGCTAGCCGGTCATTGCAGCATGGTTAGTCGTCACCGTGCGTCTCTAGTGCGCCGTGCTTGAGAGCAGCGTCGATGCTGTGCATCGGGACCAGAACGCGCCGGCCGATGCGCATCACGCGGATTCCTTTCTGCGCGATGCAGTTGTCGATGGTACGCACACTCACGCCGAGGGCTGGGGCCGCTTTTGCCTTCGAAAGTGCGACGGGCCGGTTTGGTTCCGGGTCTTTTGTTCTCTGTGGAAGCGTTCGCGAAGGAAGGACTTGTTCGACTTCCCGCCGGACAACAGTCCGGATAGCTTCGAGCACAGTGTTTCCAAGTTCGTCGAGCGAGAAGACCTGACGGTATTCATTGACTTCAAGAATGATTCGCAGAGCCATGCGTTTCCTAGGCGAGCCAACCGGCAGCCATTGTACTTTCCCCGTGCGACGAAGGATTCAGGCCCCCGCATGTTCCCAAGCGAGGATCCGCGTTCCTTGAGCGAAAGCAGCTCCCCAGCTCTGTTCCAGATGACGGGAACGAATGTGGCGGACGAAGGCCTGAAAGTCGCACATGGGACAAGATCATTTTTTGGGACGCCTCAGCTCGTTCGGGTTCCCGGCGGAAAGTCGCGCGGAAGCACTCCATGTCGTCCCGTAGAAAGCGAAGGTTGCGGCCCATGACGCGAAAGTGCGGAATCTGTCTCCGCTCGACCCAGAGGTAGACGGTTTGCGCACGAACACCGAGAAACCGAGGGGCGCGGGAAACATTCCACGGCAGGTCATCACTACCCTCGCTGAACGGGTCCGGCCAAAGACAAACGGGAGAAGGAGAAACTGGCGGTGCGCATTTCGTCGGAACGACCGGCTGCCTGCCGAGCGACGTCGAGTCAACGAGTTTGTTGGATTTTGTGGTTGCTCTGGATGTTTCCGGCAGGTGCAGGGTATTCCTCATGCGAATCTTCAATTCCTCCTTTCCGCCTGTGCAGTTAGAGAACCCCCTTTCCTGTGCTGTAGGGGAATCGAACACCCTCCGCAGCAAGTAAATGGCTCTCATGAAGTCTATGCAGAAGGGGGTTAGTTTTGTCTCAATCAGGAAAGGGCATGAACAAGCGGCTTCTCGGGGTACAACGGTGTTGAAAACCGTTGTGGAAGCTACTTTCTAGGAGGCTAGCCAGAGCGCGGTTATCTGTCCAATGCTCTAGTTGGGCGTTGATCCTACGACGGACAAGAGTTCCTTCTTTGTTTCATCGAATCTGGACTGTGCGACGTAGATAAGTCTGTAAGCACAGGGGCCGGCGCGTTTCAACGGGGCAGTGAGAAGAGCTGGAGCAGGTTTCTGATGACGCGTTCTTCTGTCGTGGTCGAGAGGGTTCTGGTTGCGAACGCATGGATTCCGGTGCAGGGTGCAAGCCGCGACACGCTATGCTTGGAGAAGGTGCATCATTCGCCCCTGATTTGCTGCGCAAGCGTCTTGCGTTTCAGGTGGTGATAAACAGATTGCCGCCGTGCCCGCAAGTCTTTCCCGTACATAGGATATTCTCTACTCCGCGACCACTGAAAAGTACGAATTTTTCGGCGAGGGTCATCAATTCGGGATATCGAACCCCTAGGGGCATTCGCAACTGAGTTGAATGGCAGTCGTTGATTGACAAAGATATCTTGCCGTCCATGACGAGGTCCTGCAACAGATCCACGAGGGCGCCTGTGGACATCGAAGCGTGGGCGTTGGCTTGGGTATCATTCATTCCCAACTCGTTTTCGAGTTGGGCCCAGATATGAAGATTTATGGTTGGAGGGTCGTTTTTGTCATCCGGGCTGTAGTCGATATCTTTGACAAGCTTGCCTTTTCTATCGAATATCCCGAATTCCTTCTGGGGATCGACTTCGTACTCAAACGCCTGGGTCAGCGAGACCGCGCTTAGTTGAGCATCTACGGCATCACCGTGAGGGTCACCTGTAAAGACCGGCCGGTCGGAGTCACGAAGGGAAACAAGCCGCAGTTGATGAATCATCTTTGGAAGAGGCAGCATCCATGTGCAGAACAGTTTCTCCTTGATCTCGGACATTGGCTTTAGCTTGTGCTTGCCCGGCGGGTGCGGACTGAAATCTGCGTGGCAGGGCACGTTCGTGGCGACCGCCTGTCGACGAACGACGCCGCGCAGTTCGTACTTTTCGTGCCGATGCATGGGAACCTCACTTTTCCATTTTCCCTCCTTGAAGCGTCCGATCTTGTACTGGTGCTTGTGCTTCGGGTCATGTTGCATGCCCGGCGGGGGGACCACAGGAGTTACGAGGTCGATGTTCTTGCCATTGAACATGACGCCGAATAATTCGTGGACGATCAAATAAACGATTGGGGTCTTACCTTCCATTTGCCTCTCCCTTCGAAACTAAGAGCTAGTCAATTCCAGTCGGTCCCAAAAACCATGAAACCTGCCCAATAATAAGGATGCGAGGTCTGTCGTTGACTGCGTATCGCATCTGCAGCGGAACTAAGCGCCTGCGTTGGGCGGTGACCTCCGAGCAGGCTCTTATAAAATCCGTTCATCAATTCCCGTGTCGAATGCGAGTCGATGTCCCATTGGCTCGCAACCACCTGAGGCACGCCGGCTCTGAAGAACGTCTCAACAAGTCCTCGCGGAGATCCCATGTCATAGTCTTGATCGCTGGTTGTGCACGCCGACAGCACAACCAGATCCAGCTTCTGGAGCGGAAGCATCATCAGCCGCTCCGAATCGAGAAATGAGCCACGCTCATCCTTGTCGTCACTCCCCGGCTCAGTGGCAGCCAAAAGAAGACCACTGTGTGTCGGAGTCGTGATCGCGTGCCCCGCGAAGTGAAGAACGCGAGCCGTGGACAAATCCCTTTTGATTGCAAGAAGACCCGCCTCGTTCCCCACGAGCAAGCGTGGTCGCGAAAAGTATGCCGAGATCTCACGGACCTCCGCTTCCGAATCCGGAAGCGAAGGCAAATGAACTTCTTTGGACGGGGACGCGCCGAAAGGGATGGCTATCGCGAGCACACCGTCCCTTGGCGAGAAATCTGTGATCTCGCGCAGGCGGTTGGCATATCCGAGGCCTGGGGAGATGGCAAGCGCAAACTTCTGAGCGAGAAACTGTCCTTCCGGCGTGACAAATGCTGCAAGAGGTGCGTCTCGGAGCGAGCCGTCAGGCTCGAAGAGGAGAATGCGCGAGGGATCAAGTCGGGTTGCGAATGGTCCGAGGAACCAATCGAAAAGTTGATGGCCGGATTTGCGGATTTCAGATATGTCCGAGGAGGGATCGGAGCACAAACGGAGCAGCCGGCGCACTTCACGCTGAACTTGGTCGGGTGCGATGGGAATTTCCGCGCTCTCGACTCCGTGGTCATCGTAAAGCCAAGCCAGATATCCGGAGTTCATCTCGGCCACGGAAACCACCGTGGCATGAGTCAGCCGGGGAAGAGCGTCGTCCAGAAGAGTCGATTTGGGCAACGGATGGTCGGACTCGACCGTCGCAAAATTGATCTGCGTCTGTAAAGCTGCCGCTGCCGGCATCCGAACTGGTGCTGCGGAATACCATTGCCATGTCTCCAGCGCGGCTCGTGGATCATGTTTACTCTCGAATTCGAGCTGCACTAGCGAACGATAGGCCCGGGATGTGTGGCGCTCCCAAAAGAGCCTGTTGCTTTCGTTTGTGATATTTGCGAGGGCTGCTTCGCTTACATATACGGCCGAATGCAGGGCACGCTCGGCCTCGTCCGTATTTCCGAGGCGCAGCTCGGTCTCGCCCAGCGCCTGATAGAAGTGGAGCCACACCCAATATTGAGACTGTGGAGAGGAAAGCTGCCTTGCTCGGTGAAGAGCCTCTAGTGCTCCCTCCGTCTGCCCTTGCTCGGACAGGAGGGAGGCCTGATACACCAGAGCGGTAAAGAAAAGACCGTCCCGGGAAGCGTTCGCTGGCAACGAGGAAACAATGTTAGCCGCTTCGCGGAATTCTGCGAGGGCTTCCGAGCGGTCTCCTGCCAATTGCGCGTCCACGGCCAGGCTCTGACGTGCGACAGCTTGCATTAAACGATTGGGCGTGCGGCTGATGTGTGCCACCGCTTCTTGCATGAGAGTTCGGGCGAGTTGCCAGTGTCCTCGCGCTTCAGGGTCGAATGACATCTCCGCGTAAAATTGATAGGCACGAAAAGGACGATAGGCTCCGGCCCAGTGCAAGCTGAGCCCCTTAGCGAAGAACCGCCAAGCAACCTCTGGATCCTGTGAAGCGGCTTGAATGCCCATGATGTGAAAAGCTCGCAGCAGAAGGGTTTCATACTTTGCAGCTTCAGCGATGGAGAGGGCGGTCTGGACCTCGCTCTGCGTATCACGCATACGACCGACCATGGCGGAGCAAATCGAGTGTTCCAAAATGAGTTGTGTTTGAAGCCAGGGATATGTTTCCGATTCCCCAGAATCGACCGCAGCTTGTGTAAGGGTGACGCAGTCACTGCCTTGCTGCAGACGCTGCAGCGCGTAGCTTCTCTCCCACAACGCGCGAAGGTACGCCGCTTTTGACTCATCTCTAAGAAGATTTTCAGCTTGGGCGGCCGCACGAATTGCGGAATCGAATTCGCCTGACGCATTGGACTGCACCGCGAGCGCCAATTGTTTCCAACCATCCAGCACGCGGCGAGATCTGGGCGCGGCTAATACATCGGCCAACCAATCGTCGTGATGACGCAATGAGAGCGATCTTGATAGCTGCGTAAGTGCGGTCAATTCCGCACTGTGGACGAAGTCCTCTTGAGAACTCTGAGCGTTTACGGCAAATGTGGGCATCCACCGAGTGACCGCAATATCTAGGTAATCCTCGTCTAGGGAAGCGGACCAGGTTTGAGGATTAGGCGAGAGATCTGTCTGGTGGGTCTCTAAGGCACGGGCAGCGAGAATGGGATCTGATTCGGCATGCGGCGCTCTCAAGCTGCTTTTGATCTTTTCTTGTAAGGCTTGTAACCTTTGTCGGGCTTCGGTTGCCCATTCGCTGTGAGGATCAATCTGGAGGTACGTTTCCCAGTCTTTGGTCGCTTGTTCGACAAGCTGTAAACGCTCTTCAACAACCGCCCTGTTAAAGAGGGCCAGTCTGTTCTCGGGCTCCCTCAGAAGGACTTGACCGAGATACTCAATGGCTTGGCCGTAGTCCACGGGCCGGTTCTCAGAGTCTCCTCTCTGCACGTAGGCTGTCGCCAAATCGCACAACAACTCAGGAGACCCCGGGTTAAGGTCGAGTGCATGTTTCAAGCTTTTGATGGCCTCATCGTACTCCCACTCGAGAATCTCAGCCCGGCCCTTAGCTCCGAGGAGAGTCGGATCATCCGGCTTTGCCGCTAATTGCTCCTTAATCTCGAACTCCGCCTTCAAAAGCGCTGAGGGTTTTGCAAGAGAGGAGCGAGCGGCACCGCGCTCCTGTCGGAGTGGTGCATATCTTGCTTGAGGAATTCTCAGTTCAATCGTGCGCTGCTGGGTGTAGGCTTCGGCAAGCAAGAGATCCGCTGTGGTCCCGGTCCTTGATCTGAGAAACCAGACCATTGCGAACCCGAGGACGAGAACGAACAAGGCGGTCAGAGCCAGTCGAAACCGGAGTGGATTGGTCTTCCACAACAGGCCTACGGGACTTGGTTTTGACTCGAGAGTTGGCGGTGTCCTACTCAGGCGTTGCGCCATTTGTCTCTGCCATTCGATTCGATTGCTCTCAAGAGTGTCAAGTATGGCGTTTTCCTCTGGCGTTGTTTCAGAGGCCAGATACTTGCCGACGCCACGGAGGAGCGGGCCGCAGTGATCGCAGCTGGCAGCGTGCTCCAGCATTTGTCGCGAGGTATTTTCATTCGTAAGTCCTGCGGCCAATTTCATCCATTCCTCGTCCGCCGGACAGAGATCTCCAGGGGCTTGGGACGAGGCGACACGCAAGGACGTCAGCTTTTTGTTCGTCGCGATGATGGCGTCCAACTCGCGTCGGCAGTCGGTACACTCGGAAAGATGCTGGACGAAACCCTGGTCTGCCTCGGAGGCAGGAGCCAGAGCAGGATCGCTGGTCGACAGGATGTGAGACAGTCGATCCAGTTCTTCGTCCGTAAGGTGTCGATCACCGGGTTTGAGCACCTTGCTAAGCTCCTTCACTAGAACGATTCAGCTTGCTGAATTCCTTTTTTACGTCCCTGATTCCGTTCTTCGGAATCTGAGAAATCTTCCCGAACAAGCCGGATAAGGCGGAACAGCAGACTCTCCACGCCTTTGGTAGTCAAATTCAGACTAGGAAGCGCCGCGATCGCTTTCGCGGTAAAGCCGACACGGTAATACAGCCAAAAAACCGTCCGAGCACGTTGTAGCTCGGTGACGGGGACGACCGCTTTCAGTGTGCGGTCAATTTGGCTAATGAGAACGGCGCGTTCGGTGTGATTCAGTTCCCCTTCCGGACGTTCTTGGCGGGCGGGAATGCAAACGTCCTCCAGGATGTCGGCTGTCGTTTCGGGAGCTCTTTTTTCGGCAAAGCTTGCTTTGAAGTGGTCTTGCGCAACACTCGCAGCAACGACTTTCAGGAACGCGAATGCCGAGTCCGGGTGTTGGGGGACAAAGCTGCGAAGCAGCTTGCATTGGTTGGCGCAGATCTTAAGGTAGGTTTCCTGAATAAGATCATCGATCAAAGACTTGTCAGAACCTCGGTGGCGTATTGCTACCCGCAGAACGCTGCGCGCGATTACAGGATTAAAGCGACGAATGAACTCCTGCCAGCAAGCCGAATCGCCTCCGCTCGCGCAGACAGAGAAAAGTTCAGATGGTGCTAGGGCTGGGTAGTCCACTTCTAGCCGACTCCAGAATTCGACGATTGTACATCAATATCTGTAGAAGTAATTGAAACGTAACCACCTACAAGGAAAACACTGGAGCTTGGGATTTATGCCGACGGGCGAAGGGATTTTCTTTGCCGTGTCGTTATTGGGAGACATACGTGACTGTCGGGCACGGACCCGTCAGTTCCAGCCAAGTCCGATTCTCCGAATCCCTGGCTGACGGGAGGATCCATGTCTTTCGAAGCTCGAGATACGCGAGCAATGAATCTTTTTTTTGGCCTTAGAGGGTGGCTTCGCCTGTGGGTAACCATAGTTGCGCTTCTGGTCCCCGCGTGCGCACTGTGCAAGCCGGCCCAGACGGATCCTGGATGTCCGAGCGGAATACCCGTCCAGGATTTCTATGTTGGTGTAAGTGGAGACGTCACGAATTCCGGGCGGACGAAGGAAGGGCCCGTGTGTGTGCGTGTCCACTACAATCGGTTACGCTTCAACCTTTCGCTCAACTTCGTTACGACGCAAGGCAAGGGAGTTGACCTGAGTAGTGTTCTCCTCACAGGTTCACTTCCGGCGGCTGCACCTGGAGGAGCTGTGGATCCACGGATTGCACAACTGGGCAATATTCTGGCCGCCCTTACACTCGTTGACAGAAACGCCAGCACAGTCAATGACGGCGTGCAGGACATCAAATCTCTCGTAGCTTCTATCGACGCTAGCATTGCTGCCGGGTCTGCACTCCCCGAAGGAGCGGTAAAGCAGAAATACAAGGCGCTGGCACCGACCCTCGTTCTTGCAGCGGGAATGCAGGTTCAAGCTCTTCCGACCGACCTGACGTCGGGAGTCTGCCCTTCCAGTCCAGGAGTTCCTGCTGCGGGGAGCGTGTTGCAGACGCTCCAGGGATACAAAGCCGACAACGACTTTTATACTGCCAACCAGGCAAACGTCGATCGCGCGCTCAATCTTGCGAATCTGTACAAGTGCGGAGGAACGGGCCAAACAGCCCTCACGACGAACATTGCCATTCTCAAGTTCTGGGACAGTCGCTTCCAGGAGCTGGGACTGAAAACAGACATCACTGACGCGCAACTCGCGCAGCTGAACCTGTCGGATTACTTCGTTGCGTCCTCCGTAGTGGCATGTGGGAACATTTTCAATCAATCCAGCTCTACGACTGCTTCGATCACGGTTTACGATGAATCCCAGACTCTGTCTGGCAATCTGGGGACCCCCAGCGCTCACCAAGATCAGAACTTTTTCACACTCACCTGCGCAAGCCCGTTTGCTGTGTCCGCAGGAGTCGAATTCAGCACCATTCCTTCCCGCGAGTTTGCCATCGTCAAGAGTACGGGGGGAGCCAACAATACATCAATCAACACCTTTGGGTATTCTTCGAATTCCTCCTTTCATCCGTTACCAGTTGCAATCGTTCACGTGCGGTTGTGGGAATCACGCGATCAGAGGTACGCATTTCACGCCAGCGCAGGGGCCTCCGGCAATATACAGGGACAAAATTCAGGAGGTTCTTCGGCAGAGTTTCTTGTGGGGGGTAGTTTTTCGTTCTTTCGCACCATGTTCGTATCCGCAGGCCTGCACATAGGCACGCAAAATTCCTTGGGTGGAGGGTTCAAGATCGCTCAGCAGGTACCGTCTGATATCACAACCGTGCCAGTAACAAAATCCTACACGACTGGTTTCGGTCTCGCGATTACCTTCACCAAGCCTTGAAAGGGGATGATCGATGGCTCCGAATCCGCTTCCGTTTAGGATTCAGCCGCAGGGGTGCACGGAGTGGTGTTGGGCCTCGGTGGTATCGTCGGTGGCCGTGTTCGTGAATTCCGCTCAGCAACCAGCACAGTGTGAGGTCTTGGACCGCGAGGCATTTTCACCAAACGACCCCAGTCCGGGGTGCTGTCAGGCAGGGAATCGCTGCAACGGGGACGGTACCAACAATGTGTGCAACAGGACGGGTTCTATTGGCCAAGCACTTCAGGATTATGGTTTGACACAGAACCCTGGAGCACACATTCCTTCTCCGAGTGATTTCGTAACAATCGCGCAGCAGATAGATCTGTGTTGCGTGGTGGTATTTGAGCTAGTCGATCGGGCGCATCCTCAGGTGGCCCACGTCATGGTGGTAACCGGCTATTCGGGGACGGACACACTCAGTATCGTCGACCCGGCCGCTGCGGGTGCGCACTACAGTTACTCCTACAGCGCACTTCTGAATCCGGTGCCGGTTGAAGGCGACCTTTCTAGCTGGCGCTTGAACGCGTTCTACACGACTGTTCCCGGACAATGTTGAGGTTGAGATGAAGCGAGCGAAGCCCAAGGGAATGGAGAGAATCAACAAGGGCATTTTGCGCATGTTGGCCTTTCACGCCCGGGCGTTTCACCTTCCCCATGTGCGTAGGTACCATGCCGCACGAAAGGCTCGGCAGAAGTCCTACGACAGAACGAACCCGGGGTTCGGCAAGCCGTCACGACGGTGGACGTTGCCGCTGCATCTCGTGGACATAAGCATGTTGAATGCGACGGACAACGCAGGAGAGCGGGGGATCGGCTGGACCCAGTTTCTCCGCTGGAAATACGGAATGGTTGCCGTTGCTGATATCAGGAAAAACCTAGTCGTTTCAAGCCTGGCTACAGGAAAATCTGCAACAGTTCAATATGGCATTGCCGGGCGCATCCTTTCATCGGCGGTCGGAGGTGAAGATTTTAGGATCGTCTCCGTGCCAGTGCTGCACTTCCGGGCCTTGGTTTATGTCCAGCGTCGGAAGAAGGACAAGCAGAAAATTGTAGTGCCGCTTCTTTCGCCTCTCGTGCCTCTCCGGCTGGGGAGGAGGTACACAGTGGACAGTGTTTGCAATCGTTTGAAAAAAGCGTTGGAGCACCGGATTCAAAGCGCACTGGAAGGAAGTCGACGCAGTGGTGTGCGAAAGGGCACATTGGGCGTCGATGCTTCAAATGGAAGGACGATTTAACCCAGTTGGAGATGCGATTTCGCTGGGGGTTCTGGCAAAAAGTGGCGCTAGTCGAGTGAGCGTGCGGGGCCGGGTCGGACATCTGACGTCGGCGGCGTTCTTAGCTGACCCGAGAATCAGGAGAATCCGATGTTCGGTAACGAGATGAGTAATGAAGACCGTTGGGCAAGGAATCTCAAACACACGATGAGGTTTCTACTGGGCTGGCTCGGGATTAGCTTTGCGATTCTCCTGGTCTGTGGAGTCATACCGTTTGTTCAGGAACCGGATTTGGATGGACTGTCGAAAGGCCTTGGAGTCCTGTGTCACGGCGCCCTCCTATCGCTTGCCTTCGGGGGCATCGGTGGGATTGTGGGGTTTTTGTTTGGGATTCCGCGCCGTATGGCTCAGCCGCCCAGACCTTCCACGATAAATGGCGATGCAGGGAGTGCAGGGTCCACAAGCTCACAGACAAATTCTTCCGACGTAAGCACGAATCTGGAACAAGTGTCTGATTGGCTGACAAAGATCATTTTGGGAGCGGGATTGACCCAGCTCACAAAGGTACCCACCTTGATGAAAAGTTTGGGTGACTATCTGGCTGCTGGATTTGATGGAAAACCCTTCTTTCCCATGGTCATCGTAATCGGTTCCGTTGTATTTGGGTTTTTTGCCGGATACTTGATGACACAACTGTTCCTTGTCAAAGCGCTGATTGACGCTGAACGCGCGCAGACCGCGGTCGATGTCGCTCTCACGGCAGCGACAAACTTTGAACGATCCGGACAGCCCGCCGCAGCCACGGCGACACTCGAGGCAGCTTTGAAGAGTCTTCGGCCGGATACTCCAAAGGACGTCAAGCGTGATTTATATGAAAAGTTGACTTACAACTTCCTGTATGAGCCGCCGCCGGACGGATTTCAAAAGGCGATTCGCTACGCCGATGAGTACATTGATCAGGAGCCAGGCCAACCCAGTGCACGAATCTGGGCCAACCTGGCCGCAGCCCTGGGTCAAAAATACCGCTGGGACTCGGAGCACGGGGCTACTCAGGATTCCTTAACCGAGTCACGACAGGGAGCCCTCGATGCGGTGAGGAAGGCCATCGCGCTCGAGCCCCAAATGAAGAGTTTTTTGCGGACTATATGGAACCCGAACGACCCAACTAAGGTGCGCTCGGAGGAGGATGATCTAGAAGTTTTCTACGGTGATGCGGACTTTAAGAAGTTGCTCGATGGTTAGAGTGCGACGGCTGAGATGGTACATAGCAGATAGAGAATATTGTACGGCGAGCGTACTGATCCGGAGGATTGATGGCGCTTGAGGATGGCCTTATTTTATACAAGGGGAACTAAACGCAATCATCCCGAAGCTCGAGGTAGTAATTTAAGAATCCGCTTTGTTCGAATGTCTCCGAGAGATGCTTTGCGAGAGGGGAAAAAAAACGAAAGAGTTACTGAGATTGGCGATGCAATCGGCGAGAACTTTACGCCTAAGTCCGGTGCCGCGGTTCTCATCTGACGGTACTTGACGGACCCGTAATTTCCCCCTAAAGTTCCGACCACAGGGAAGCGCTAACGAAGGTATCGAGGCGAAGGGCAGTTGGGTCCTGCGATGTTGGGAGCTCCGAAATGAAATTGGTTAAGGACCTGTCGCAACGCAAACCTGGGCGGACCGTGATCGCCCACATCTCCGATCTCCATTTTCGCGCGGACACAAAAACGGACGAGTGGGTATTGCAGGCGCTGCAAAACAGTCTCGTAGCGACGAAGCCGGACCTGCTTTTTGTTACAGGCGACCTCATTGATAGCTCCATCGGGGACAATGCTGCTTCCGCCGTTCAAGCTGCGCTCGCAAAGTCGCGCGCATACGTGGAATCGCTTTGCCGCGCGCTTGATCTCGATCCTCAAAAGTCACTTTTTGTCGTGCCCGGCAATCACGACTATCGAATAAAGGGGCTGTTCTTCAAAAAGAGTCAGGCCGACTGGTTCAGGAGGGAATTCGGAAAGTATTTTGAGTTCGCAGCTATTCCCGGAATGAACGTCGTAGTGTTCATGTTTGATTCCAATTCCACGGATTCTGGACTAAACCTTGCATCTGGACTCATTGAGCGAGAGCGATTTACCGAATTCGAGAGAGATGTATTGAGTGTTCGCTCGAACGCGCAGTGTAATTGGTATGACTGTACGAAGATCGCCCTACTGCACCATCACCCCATGCCCATAGGTCCCACCGAACATCGGTTGAACATCGCTGATCGCGACGAGTTCCTGCTCCTCAAGAATGCCGGACTCTTCATGCAACAGATGACGCGTAGCGAAATAAATCTCGTCTTCCACGGCCACAAACACTACCCGAGTTTTTCCAAAGCGATTTTTCCAGGCGCGGCAGGCGACGGCCATTCCATTGCAGTCATAGCGGCCGGAAGTGTCCGCAACGCCCCGGCGCACTTTCCTCGTTCGTTCAACATCGTGACCCTTCACGACAGCGGCGAACAGGAACTTGAACGCAGGGTCCTGCAGGCAGAGTACTACGAAAAACATGACACTCTGTCGATTCAAACCTACGAACAGGCGCGGAGCGCCCGATACCACGACTTGGCTAAAAAGGGCAAGGCTCGTGTCCATGCCAGCAAATATGTGAGATGCGACTCGATCGAAGATGGCTCTGGCGATTCGGTGATGCATGAGGAATTCAGGGGTGTGCGTTCGTTCGATGGGGAGCCGGTCGATGCGCTCGATCACACCGTGAAATCCAAGTCGGGTAAATTCGGAGAGCGGAGTTACGACGTTCTGACGGCGAATCAGTCTGTGGAATGGAAGTGGAAGGAAGAGGACCTCGGTACAGGCGTCAGGAGGGCGATGACGATCTTTCACCCGCCGGTGAAAGAAGGTCCTATTGATTTTAACCGGGAGGGAACAACCTATAACGCAATTCACTTCAGTCAACGTGACCGCTTGGGCGCGACGGGCCATGAATCGAAGACCGAGCATATCAGTGTCACTGTCATGCAGGCTTACGACAGCCTAGCTTATCAATTACTGCTTCCAGCTAGTCAGTGGCCGGACAGCTTTAAGCTGTCCGTCCTCGATGAATCAAATGAACCGAATTACCCAGAACGGGCCTATTGCGAAGGCTTCTTCACGCCAATAAATCACTCGCACTCTGTTGTATTGACGATTGATCGACCACTCGTAGGTTATACGTACAAAATTGAATGGGATCTTCCCGAAGAAGATAAGGCCGACAGTTGGCTCAGCGCTCAGGATGCGGCGATGGCTGATGAGATCATCAACCGGCTTCTTGCTGCGCGAGACGAAGAATCGAAATACAAAGACGCAATGACGGGCGCCGTCCAAAAACTGGCCACGGTGGTAGACGCCCTACTTCCATCACCGGAGTCGACAAATGCGGATCTCGAAATCACAATTTTCTGCTACGACAAGGCAAAGGAGGGGCTTGTATGCGTCGCCGCATACAACTACGCCGGGTTTTCGAAAAATCTCTGGGCTCTTTGCGTTAAGCCCGGCAGGCGCATCGACGGCCAAGCGTTCCGCCGTCGCGAATCCATGTTGCACGTTAATATCCCCGGCGTGAAATCAAACACTGCCGCCTACTACGAGACTCCGAAGGACGGGCCGGTGCACAGAGTTGTCTGCTCCGTTCCCCTGTTTTATCCACTGGGCACAGGGAAGCCCGTTGCTGTGGTCTCCTTTGCAACAAGATCGAACACGAGCGGGCTTCTACTGCTGGATCAATCCGACGAAAGCCCCGAAAGCCCTTTGGTGGAACTAGTTGAACAGCTGAATGCCTGGTTCGCAGTCGATGGGGCGCAGGCTTTACGCTTGGGGTCGCTGTTTGGAAACTGAGAAATCTCGAGAAGTTGACAAAAACGACAGTCAGGCGTCAAATGGAGAGAGTAGGAGGACTTCCGAAATGGCTAAAGTCTTGAAAATCACGAAGTTAAACGGACTGGAAAGGTCCTACAAAATCGCCATCACCGGAGTCGGAACGATTCTGAACCGGTACAAAGAATTAGCCGCCAAAAAGAAGGATGCTCCTCTGTTGCGCAAAGCCTAAGAGTTTTCCGCCTTCCGGACTGAACCTGATCTTGTAAGTGTTTTGTTGTGTCGGTGATTTTTCTACACGTTATCTTAGCAAATAATTGGCTGCGCATCTTCGTTGCCCACCCGAAATTCTCGAGCAGTCTTACAAGCATCCGTTCCTGCTACCGGTCTTCGTTGGGTTGCGACACGTTTCACGCTCATACCGCTGAAAAGTTAGATAGAGGTAAGTTCGCACAGGAAAAACCATTGTCGCTGCGCTCGTTCGAGATCTGCGGTTTGAACCCGGCTCGCACTCGCCGACTTGAGCGTAATTCGGAACAACGACGGTCTTGTAGACCGTTGCCTGGATTCGCGGGGGTTACCGACATCACCGACCCTTCGGTTGAAAGCCGAAAGCTCGTAGCCTTACTCGGCTCAATCTGGACTGTTTGGTGTTGTGCTGTCACTACAATGTCACGCAGATGAGAGCAGGTCTCAGCGAATAATTTGGGGCCAGTGCAGCGAACTTTCATCCGCGGGAACTGCTTTACTTGGCGGCGGTTTGGAAAGCCGTCGACTCGGCACCAAATCGCAAACGCCATTTCACTTCATCGGTAAAGACTAGCCGATTTCCGGGTACTGATCCGCGCGGTGCCCATCTTGGATTACTTCCGTATAGCCGACCATCCGGGAGCGGCGTCACACACATGTCGATTCGGATATATAGTGTCTCCGGTTTTCGAAGTCAAAGAGGTATTCTGGTTGAAAATGGATGGACCGAGCATCGGCCCAGTTGTAGGCGTCGCATTTGGCTGTGCTTGGGGAGTTGCCGGGGCGACAGCGCTCCCGGGCCCCTGGCAAGCATGGGCTATCGGTTCCAGTATCGGTATTTCAGCTGCTCTTATCGTGGCACTTGCGTTACCCCACAAACAGCATCACTCGGATACCTTTCGCGGTCACATCTATGGAATTGCAGTCGCATTCGAGGTGGCTGCTATCTTCGGGACAATCTGGTTGCTAAGACAGTTCGCTCTATCGCAGTTTTTATTGCCTGCGATCGGATTTATCGTCGGGTTGCATTTCCTTGGGTTGTGGAAGGCCACAGATCTTCGGGTCTTTCTTTGGACCGCCCTGGCGATGTGCCTCGTGTGTGGCGTCGCCGCATTCCTGCCTGGCGCAACTGAGAACGGCAATGTCGATGTACGGCGAGTAGTGACTGGACTGGGCACCGCGCTAGTGCTCTGGGGAGCATGCGTCAGGGCTTTCGTTTGATAGATTCAGATGAATGCGGTACTCGGAAACGGCCGTGTAAGTTCCGGTTTGCCGACAATACGTCCGACAACAAAGTCCTTCCCCTGCGACCACACCGGGATTACGGCTCGACCAGTCGCCCGTCAGTGATCAGGCCTCTGCCCGTGCGTTTGCAGGAGCGGACTTGTTGGCAAGCCCTTTACCAAGCAAGTCCGCCAGCATCTTCCGCGCAAGAGAAGCGGGGACGAGGACGTTCAATATGCGGTTGAGTCGGCCTGGAACGATTCTGGAGCGGTTTTTGACCAGACCGCTGAGGCCCTCAGATACGCACTGCTCGACGCTCATCGGTTTCATCGGCATAGTCTTCGGATCGAGGGCGAACTTTTCGATCACCGCTGTGTTCGTAACCCCGGCTGCCAATACAGTGACGTAGACACCTAGAGGTTTGAACTCATAATGAAGCGCTTCGCCAAGGCTGTGTACATACGCCTTCGCGCCTCCGTCATTCGCCATACAGGGAATGCCGTTTTCCGCACCCATTGCCCCCACGAGGATCAAGCCGCCTCGCCTCCGCTCGGCGAGCTTCCCGCCGAAGTAGTGGGCGATGTCTAAATGCGACATGGTGTTGAGTCGCAAGGTCTCCTCGAGCAGCTGTCGATCGAGCTTCAAGAACTCGCCGGGATTTCCGGTGCCGGCATTGGAGACGACAAGCCCGATGTCGAGATCGTCAGTGGCGGAGGCGAGTTGCCTGATGAAATCCTCCCGTGAGACATCAAGCACGACGACTCGATGCTCCACACCGTAACGCTTGCTAAATTTAACGCCTACTTCCTTAAGCAAGTCCTCCCGCCGCGCCACGAGGACAATATTGATTCCTGAAGCTGCGATTTGCTGCGCAAATTCCTTGCCTATTCCGGACGAGGCACCTGTGACGAGTGCCCAGGGGCCGAACCTTTTTTTATCGAGCGCGACTGTCATCTTTTCGCTCCGTTCTGCCTGCTTAGGGCTTGTTGTGTTTGTTGTGTCATAAATTATTCGTTCGAGTTAATTCTGTGTTCTGAGCATACGATCGACCGACCGGCTCATTTGTTTCAAAATAAATCCAGGCGCCAAGCGATTCATCATTTTGAGCTGATTCGCCTGACCTGGACGAATTTCAAATCGATCGGTTTGCATTCCTTTGACGGTGACTTTAACCATGTCTTCCACCTTCATGATAGAAACGCCTTTCATGTCTTCAGGATTAAAGTCACCCAAGAGTTCGGTTTGTGTCGCAGGCGGTGCTAGGTCAAATACCTTCACTTTGGTGTTTCTCAGTTGCACACGAAGAGACTCGGTGAACGAATGCAGACCGGCCTTAGTGGCGCAATAAACCGGTGAAATGGGCAATGGAACAAATGCCAATCCTGATGAAACGTTCATGATTGCCGCCTCCGATTTTGTTTTCAAATGCGGCAAGAATTGTTTCACCATGCGAATCGGCCCGCTCAAATTGATTTCAATCTCTCGAGTGATGTCTTCGAGGCTTCCAGCTTTGTCGTGAATATTGATCTCACGCATGA
>Ga0210387_10000209_pt1 | contig 42841 bp, 67 predicted proteins | sample IncBWC7OmetaG_FD_160108 | JGI IMG/M metagenome (GOLD analysis project Ga0210387, IMG submission 160108) | Forest soil microbial communities from Barre Woods Harvard Forest LTER site, Petersham, Massachusetts, United States - Inc-BW-C-7-O ... | reverse complement strand
ATAGTGAAGTAATTGTATACACTCTATAGTTGCATCGTAAGTATATCCAAGTATTGATATAGTGTAGTATAGGTTAGACAGTCAATGCTATACTGCATAGATTTCTACATCAGTATTCCCGATTGCCTCTACTGTCAAGTTTGCGCGGATTATGGAACGCGGCTACAACCCAATTTCCGTGATGGAACAAGGACATGTCTATCAGTTGGGATGACATCCCGGCGGCCGAGCGGGTCGATCTGCTGGCGACGATCCGCGACGTTCGCGAGTGGCGCTACGGCGATTGCGAGCCGCTCAGACCCTTGCAGCCGATCCGGCAAGCGGCGCTCGCGCTCTACGAGTTTCGGCTCCGTTCTGGCGCGACAAATCAGGAACGCGACGGTCGCCCACAGGTCACGGCGACATGCAATAAGGGCGGGGCGAAACCCCAAGGAGAATTATTCCATGACGCGAGTGCGAATTAGGAGCGGCTGGCTCAACATCGGCCGCCGATCGAAGCCCGGTCATCCCGATATCGGCCTGCCGGTCGAGCCCGAAGGCCCCGACAACGAGCTGCCGCCCGAGGAAGGCGGCGAATACCCCGATCACGAGTTGCCGAGCCCGCCTCCCGGCATCTGGCCGCCCCCGACCATCGGGCATCCGGTGCATCCGATCGTGCCGCCAGATGAGGACGATCCCGAGGCTGGGCATCTGCCCGCGATCCCGCCCGGCTCGATCTGGCCGCGCCCCCCGAGCCCGGTCGAAGGGCTGTTCGTGGTTCTGGCCCACATCCCCGAACACGGCTGGCACTACATCGTCATCGACCCGGACGCTTGGCCGAAGCCCGCCAATCCGATCGCCCCGACGCCGGGACATCCGATCGCGCCCGGCGGCACGCCGCAACCCAAGCGGTGACTGTAAAATTATGTTCCTTTGCTGTTGTTGACAGCGAAGGTAGGCTCTGCGGGTAGGGTGACGACAGCGTCCTCAAGACGTGTTCACCGATCCAAGCGAGACGGAGGAGGCCCACGCGGTAGCGCCGCGTGGGCCTTTTTATGCCCCGAAACAACCAGCTCTCGCCGCGCGAGCGGGAAATCCTGCTTTGGGCTTGCCGGGGCAAAACCTATGCGGACATCAGCCTGATCGTCGGGCTCGCCAACGCCACGATCAAAAGCTACCTCGACACCGCCCGGCACAAGCTCAACGTCGTCAACCTCACCCAAGCGTGCGCCGTCGCCGTCGCCACGGGCATCCTGACGCCTGACGAAATTCTCAATCCTCCGCCGGCGGAGGCGGAGGCTCCTTCGTCCGACCCAGCCAGTGCGCCACCACCGCGCCAAAACCCGCCGTGAGCCCGCCGACGATGCCCGGCGTGATGTCGTCGTTCGGGATGGTGAAGATCAGGCAGTAGGCGACCGCGCCGAGCATCCCAAGCGTGATGAGGAGGGAAATGGTCAGCGCGCCCTGCGTCGGGTCGAACCTGTTGCTGACGACAAGCAGACCGCACGTGAACACGACCACGACCGCCACGGCGACCGTGGACGGAAGGGCGGTCACTGGAACTGAAGGCGGCGGATTGAACGCTTCCACCGCGTCCTTGATAAGGTCGCCGACACTGTCCGCAACCGTCATTGATGGGGAGCCAACTCCGTCTCGTCAGCTCCGTTGCCGCGCCGAGCTGGCGCAGCGGGCGCAGAGGCCTGCGCTCGCGCCTGATCGCCGATCGCCATGATGAGCGGGTTGGCCTCCGCCCAAGGGGCGCGCGAGAGGATCGACAACACCTGTTGCCATTGCTCGATCGGCAGCTTGACCTCAATCATTTTCGTCGAACCCGCCCATCGAGCGCCGCCCTCCGCCATGCGGTTGCCAGCCGTCGTGCGTGACGGCGACCCGAGCGTTGACGCCGAACGACTGATCGCCGCAGCCGCAGTCATCCGCCGCGTCGGCCCAGCAATATTCGGTCGCGATGCACAGCCCGACGCCCCCGCTGGCGCCCGCCGCGGAGCCGACGAACAAGTTGAGCGCCGCCCCAGCGGCGCCAGCGCCGGTGTGATCGTCGCCAGCGATGCCCGGCACCGCGGAGTTGTAGGGGCAAACGACCGTCGAGGCGCCGCCGAACATTTCGCCGCCTCGACCGCCGACAATCCGAATGTGGGCGGGCGGGTTGGTCGAATAGTGGGTGTTCTGCCCGACCTGACCGTCGGAGCCATGCCAGACGACTTTGCCGCCGATCGTCCCGCCCGGACCCGCGCCGCCCTGTCCGATCGCCCCAAAGGTGGCAACGCCGCCCGCGACCAAGGTGTTGCCACCGCCACCGCCACCCGGTGCGCCGACGAGCGCGCCAAAGGTGGTCGCCTCGCCCGGCCCGGCAGTGCCCGGCCCGACGAGCCCGCCGAGGCCTCCAAGGCCGACGTGGACTATCACCCCGCCGAGGACGAGCGAAGCGTCGAGCGCGCTGCGCGCGTAGGTTCCGGAGCCGCCGCCCGGCGCCGTGAGGAGCCAGCCCGCATCGTCGCTCGAAACCGAGCCGCTGCCGCCGCCGCCGCCGATGGTTTCAACGACCACCGTTACCAAGCCGGGCGAGGGCTGATAGGGGAAGTCGCCGCCAGCGCCGCCAAAACTTTGAATGATGACCCGCGTTCCGCGCGATTGGCTGCAGACCCAGCGGGCGCCGTTCCAAACCCAATTCAGATACCGCTCGCCGATCGAGGGGTTAAGCGGGAAGGGGGGAGCGTTCATGGTTTCCTCCTTGAAAATCAGCGGGGCCGCCGCGCCCAAATGATGCCGGTCGCGTTGGCGCTTCCAGCCGTAAAGGTCGCTTGGCCGACGAGAAAGACGCTGGTCGCCGCAGCCGAGTTGACGCGGCAGGCCTTGAGCGGCATGACCGCCAAGACGGATGGGCCGAACAGCACCGTCGACGTCGTGTTGATGCTCAAGCGCGACACCCCGAGCGCAGCGGCGGCCGGAAGCGTCGCGGCTGTCGGGCCGATCCCGGCGTGCAGGGCGACGAAGCCAGCGCCCCCGGCAAGGAACCAAACCTCGCCATGCACGTCCCAATCGCCCGCCGGCAGCGGCAAGGTGGCGATCGTTGAGGTTGCGCCGCTGGTGAGGATGACGGGGGTCGAGATGACGACCGAGATGACTTCGCCGACCGCGCCTGCCGGGGCGTTTGAAGCGCCTGTCACGCCGACAATTCCCGCCGCAGCCGGTGTGAGTGGGCCGGTCAGTGTCCCGCCAGCGAGCGGCAGCTTGGTGTCTGCGTACTGCCGGGTCGCCGCGCCCAGCGCCACGGTCGGATCAGCGGCGAGGATCAGCGCGCCGGTCAGTGTCCCGCCAGCGAGCGGCAGATAAGGGCCGCCAGCCGCGTTCACGTCGGCCGCCGTCAGGGTGATGACGCCAGCTCGACCGTTGAACGACAGAACGCCCGCGCCCGCGCCTATCGCCGCCTGCACGTAGGCGGTGGTCGCGATCTGCGTGTTCGGCGTCCCGAGGCTTGGTGTGGGAGCCGTCGGCGTCCCGGTGAAGGCCGGGCTCGCCAGCGCCGCGCCGCCAGCGGCGGAAATGTCGGCCGCCAGTAAACTGACCGCCCCAACTCGCCCGTTGAAGCTGGCCACGGTGGCGTTGACCGACGCCATGACGAAAGCGGTGGTCGCGATCTGCGTCGTGTTGGTTCCCGGCGCAGCGGTCGGCGCTGCGGGGACGCCAGTGAACAGCGGGCCGTTAATCGGAGCGCCAGCCGCCGCTATGATGTCGGCTTGCGTTAGTGTGACCGCGCCCGAGCGCCCGTTGAAGGTCGCCACGCCGCCAAGGCCCAGCGTGCCGATGACGAAAGCGGTGGTCGCAATCTGCGTGTTGTCGGTCCCCGGCGCAGCCGTCGGAGCCGTCGGGGTTCCGGTGAAAGCGGGCGACACCAGCATGGCGCCGCCAGCGGCGGAAATGTCGCCGCCTGTCAAGACGACTGCGCCTGTCCGGGTGTTGAAGCTGGACACGCCAGCGGTCGCCGCCTCGACGGCATGGGTGACGAACGCGGTGGTCGCGAGCTGGCCACTGGCCGAGCCCGGCGCAGCCGTGGGCGCGGACGGAACGCCGGTGAAGGAGGGACTGTCGATCGGCGCAAAGATTGTGGACGACGAAATCGCGGCGTTGACAAAGGCCGTCGTCGCTATCTGATCCGTGTTCGTTCCCGGTTCGGCCGTCGGGGCGATTGGGACGCCGGTGAAAACCGGGCTGTCGAAAATCTCGCCGCCGCCCGCATCGAGGATGTCCTGTTCGGTCAGGACGACATCCCCCGTCCGCCCGTTGAAGCTGAAAACGAACGGATGATCCTTGAGCAAACAGGAGATGTACTCGACCGAGTTGCGGTGGACGAAGGCGGTCGTCGCCAGCCTCGAGGAGCTCGAGAAGCTCGCCGGCGTCTCAGCTCGAGGTGCGCCGGCGAAGCGGGGCGAGAAAATTGGAGCTCCACCCGCGCAAACGATGTCCTCGACCAACAGATTGACCGCGCCGGTGCGGCCCATGAAGCTCGTCACGGACGCCGCAACGTCGGCGATGGTCGCGATCGGGACGCCGGCGAGGTCGCCGAAATTGGCGGAAAGTTCGGTGATGCACGCCTGCTGCGCGCCCAATATCCCGAAAGAGGCGTTGGAAAACTGCAGCGTGCCGCCGCTGACCGAGAACGCCGACAGGGCGCCGCCGATCGCCATGTCGCCGCCCTTGGCGAGAACGGTCTCGACCAGTCGCGCCGCGTCGATCGAGAGGTAAGCCGAGCCGAGGCCTCCGCGCTGCAGGAGGAGGAGGTCGCCGGAGGCCGCCCCAGCCGTCAGCGGATATTGAGCGATCTGGCGGACGTTTATGACGAGATCGTCAGCGGGCATCGGTCAGCTCGTGTCTGCGCATAGGACGAGCGCCGTTCGAGGCCACGTGTTCCCAGCCGTGTCGACCGCCGTGAATTTGAGCTGGTAGTCCGTACCGGCGACGCCGCCGGAAAGCATAGCGTAGAGCGCGCGGCCGCGCACCACGACCGGGCCAATCGTCCAATCGGCGGTCGCGTCAGATGGTGCGGCGGTGTTCGTCAGGATGGCGAGCGAGCCCGAGGCGATCGAGACGCCGACCGGGATGATGAAGCTGAAATCAATCCCGAATTTGCAGCTCTCGCCGGGCGGGTGTTCGGGGTTGAAGCGGCGCGAGAGAGGCAATCAAAACCTCCTCGTGTCCTCGACCCAGCGGGCGGTCAGCATCCGCTCGACCCACACGGCGGGATCGCCGATCAGCGCGCCGTCCGGGTCGGCGAGGTAAGACGAACCGGCGTCGTGGACAACGGTCGGTGGAGATAGCAGGGTGGGGCCGGGATCGAGTGGCAGCGCAGACATGACCCGCTCCCGACCGAACGGACCCGGGCGGCCAACGAAATCCCCGGGCGGATCGACGACGCCGAAGGCGGCCGGGTCGACCACGACAGATGGTCTATCGCTGGGGTGCCTGAGAAACATGACATCTACCGGCGCCGATTGACCGTGACGCGCGGAAGCATAGCATGAATTGAAAAGGGGCCGCGACGTGCGCCGCAGCCCCTAACTCGGAAGGCAAATCCAAGTACCCTTCGGTGAAGAAAGGCTATGCCCAATGTAGGCGAAAAATCGTTTTCCGACAAGCTCTCTGAATTACACGCGGCGTCTATGGATGCGCTCGTGCGAGGCTCTGCGCCTGCGCCCGTCTATGCCCCTTATCCCGGCGATCACCCGTGTTCGGTCTGCCGCGCGCCCTACGCTCCATTCGGCGTAGGCAAGCCGCTCCGCTTCTGGTTTTGCCGCGCTCACGCCCCGGAGGAATTGCGATGCCCGACGCCGACAAAGCCGCAGTTTTCAAAGCCCTTTGCGAAAGTCGAGCCCTCCGCTGGAAGCTGGGCAAAATCGCCGCCGAACACGGCGGCGACGGATGGATCGGATATGCAGTTGACCCTCTTCAACAATGGGCCGTCGACAACGGGCTCGTGAAGCTCATCGGCCAAGACGCCGTCCAAGCCATCATGGCGGAGGCGTTCCATGGGTAAGGGTCCAACACTCGTCCCGAAGCCGTCATGGACGACGCTCCTGCGAACCAAAGGCAGAGGCGCGAACGCCATGCCGATCGCCGACTTCCGCAACGTCATGATTGCGCTGCGCAACGAACCGGGCTTTGGGACCGCGTTCGCCTTCGACGAGATGCAACAAGCCGTCATCGTTCGGGCGCCGCCCCCGATCTGCGGCGACGCCGAGCCCGGCGCCGTCTGTCCGCGCTTCGCCGACGAGGAGGACATCTCCCGCCTGCAAGAGTGGATGCAGATGGTCATGCCCAAGGTCGGCCGCGAGGCGATCCATTGGGCGCTCGAACAGTTCGCCCGCGAAAACCCCGTCCACCCGCTTCGCCTCTGGCTCCGCACCCGCGAAATCGGCGTCCGTCAGCCGGTCCTCGACAACTGGCTGACCTATGCGCTGGGCGTCCCGAACGACGCCTATCACAACGAAATCGGCCGCCGGTTCGCCATCGCCATGGTCGCCCGTGTCATGGACCCCGGTTGTCAGGCGGACTACATGATGGTCTTGGAAGGTCCGCAAGGCGAGCTGAAAAGCCAGTTCTGCCGGGCGCTCGCGGGGACCGAGTATTTCTCCGATCACATCCCCTCGCTCAACGGCGATCAAGTCCGAACGTCGATGCACATGCGCGGCAAATGGCTCATAGAAATCAGTGAGCTGGCGGCGTTCAACAAGATCGGCGATGTCGAAACGCTGAAAGCCTTCATCACCCGGCGCTGGGAAATCTACACGCCCAAATACGGGCGCAAAGAGCGGCGCGAGCCACGCCAATGCCTGTTCATCGGCACGACCAACACCGACGATTGGATCAAGGACGAGACGGGAGCGCGCCGGTTCTGGCCGGTCAGGGTCGTGTTCGTCGATCTGGCTTGGCTGGCCGAGTTTCGCGACCAGCTTTTCGCCGAAGCGCGAGAGGCTTTGGAGGCTGGCGAGCCGTGGTGGCCCGACCGAAACTTCGAGCGCCGCGTCATCGCCCCCCACCAAGAGAAGCGCCAAGCCTACGACAACTGGACCGATCGCGTGCTTGAAGTGGCGCTTTCACTCCCGTCCGTAACTATCGCTTTCATCTGGCAAGGATTGCAGTCCGTCAACAGCTCCGCCGACCTCACCAAACTCGACATGCTGGCGCAGAAGCGGATCGCCGCAATTCTGAAAAAGGACGGTTATGAGAAAGCCCGTGCGGCTAGCGGTCGAATTGTCTGGAAAAAACCAGAATAACCCGAACCGTACGAACCGTTCCGAACCGTTGCCCCTATAAGGGCTATATTTCTCGCGCGCGTGTGTGTGCGTAGGCGTATATAGCAGAGGGTTCGGGAGGGTTCGGAGGGTTCGGGGATGAGGGAACTGACAGGGCAAGTGTTCGGCCGCCTGACCGCGATCCGACGCAACGGTCAGCTCGCCGGCGGCGAATACCGCTGGCTCTGCCAATGCCCCTGCGGCAACCGACATACCGTCCGCGTCAGCGCCCTCATGAACGGACACACCAAATCGTGCGGCTGCATCACCCCAAAACCAGACGGCAACCCCACGCACCGGATGTCGAAAACGGCGGCCTATAACCGTTGGAAATACGAGCGATTGCAGTTGAAAACGACCGACCTCCCCTTCCCCAAATGGCTGGAAGCTCGGCCCGAATGGCGGCAGGGAACACACCCCGCCCCCAAATTCTGATTTATTTCCAAAAGTTGCGGCGCAATTTCCCCAAAAAAAATCGGGGGAAGCCGGTTCGCTTTTTTCCAGCTTTGGGAAACCTTGGACTTGCTCCGCACGCGGTGCGCACGCCGCGTCCGAGAGACGTTCAAGGACCATGCCACCGCGGAAAAACAGAAACCTCGTGCTACTCATGCGGCCCACCAGAAGGTGGAGCGTAGAGCGCAAGCAACGCGAAGTAGAGTGAAGTATAGAAGGCATCCGATGATAGACGCTATACTCGCCTCTACTTGCGAATACTGCGCGAATACATGGGCCTTCGGAAAAGCACGCGATTTCGCGCAAGTCGACAAGGCGGCAAAACGGCATATAACAGACAAGCGATGTGGGGAACGGGTAGGTTAGACTGTCAACTCTAATACATGACACATGCCAAATCGCGCCATTTTCCTGGCGTCTCCGGGGCGTCATTCTTATTTAAGCGTGTCCGAGATAGGATGGACAGGGGCGTTGGAGGACGCCATGGCCGAACCGAAAACTCTCGAACAATGGATGGATGTTCTGCGGAAGGTCGAGCCGCGCGGCAAGGAGTGGATTTTGCTGGGGCTGGCGGACAACATGCCGGATTTGATCCACCGCTTCGACATCAACACCGATCTGCGGCAGCAGCATTTCATTGCGCAATGCGCGCATGAGAGCGACCATTTTCAGGTGACGCAAGAGTACGCCAGCGGCAAGGCGTATGAGGGCCGGAAGGATTTGGGCAACACGCAGAAGGGCGACGGGGTGCGGTTCAAGGGTCGCGGCGTGATCCAGCTCACCGGCCGGTACAATTACACGACATGCGCGAAGGTCTTGGGCGACCCGGACATCCTAGCCAAGCCTGAGACGGTCGAGCGGTTTCCGCTCGCGGCGACGGTGTCAGGCTGGTTTTGGAAGGCGAACAACCTCAACGCTGTCGCTGACCGGGACGACGCCAAGGCGGTCTGCAAGATCGTGAACGGCGGCTACAATGGCTTGGATAGTCGCCTCACGGCGCTCAAGAGCTGCAAGAGCGCGTTCGCAGCCCTCGCGTAGGGCGTCGTCGACGAACACGTGGCAGCGTCCGCAATACCGTTCGCGGATGTCGTTAGGGTTGTAGCTCACGGCGCGGCAGAACGGGCAGACGAATTTCGACGGGGGAGGCCCGCGCCGGACAGCATTTGCTACCGAAGCCTCCCCCGTCTGGTTCCCGAGCGGCCACCACACCGTCTCGGACCAAGGGCATAAATCCCACGGCAAGCCGCAGGGGCATTTATCAGGGCGAAACGGGACCAAACTTTAGCTTCTCTTTCCAGCGCCGCGCCCAGCGTTCCTCGACGGCGACCTTGGCGTCAGGGGTTTTGGCTTCCTGCCGCTGCCGCTGATATTCCGGCTCGTTGCGATAGCCGAGCTTCGGGTCGTGCCACGGCTTAAACCGCCGCCGATATGCGCCGCCGTAGAGCATCAGACTGGCCCACCTTTCGCGCCTCTTGGCGGTTCGCCGTGTCCCGCGCCGCCAGCGGCGGGCGGCAGCTCGACCGGGGCATATTGCGATCGCCTAAACACTCTCCCCGCTGACAGGTCGCTGGCGAGTTCGCTTGCGCACCTTTCCAGCGTGTCCGCGTTTTCCTTGTTCAAGTGCCACTCCTCGGCGCTTGGCTCGCAATCGAGCTGCGCCAGCCGGTAGGCTGCGGCTTGCTTTCGCCAATCGCGCACGCGTCTTTCGAGCCGGTTTTCGAGCGCCGTTGGTCCCGTCATCTTTGCCCTCCTGATACGCCATGATTTGTTCGACCGGGACGCCGGTCAGGTGGGCGATGGTGGCGGCTTGCTCGCTTGACGGGCGGAACCGCTCTTGCGCCCACACGTACATCGTCTGGCGTGACACGCCGATTTGGCGGGCGCGCTCGGCCAGCGTATCCCCCGGAACCTTGGCGAGGATCGCCGCCATGGGGTAGCGCAGCTTGTGAGCGACGGCCAAAAGGTCGCTCGCGAGCGCGGGCAGCGTCGCTTTTTGCACGGCCGATGCGAGAACCTGTTGAAAGTCCATGTGTAATCCCTAGCAGTTGACACCCCGTCACGTCAAGGGTATGTCATAGCGCATCCACAGATGGGAGAAAACGGAATGAATGAACACGTTCGCGAGGAGGACGCGCACCGGGCGCGTCAATCCAGCACGGAAGCAATCGGGCGGGAGCTGTTCGGCGAGCCGACGAACGCCGACGTGGTCGCAATTGCGATCTACCTCAACGGGCGGCTGATCCACACGAAAACCGACACGGCGACGGTCGCCAAGATCATGGCGCTTCTGACCGGCATCGAGTGACATGAAAGAGGCTGTGAGCAAGGCGGAAGCCGACAGGCAGGCGCAAACGGCGCAACAAATCGTCGCCATGGTGTCGCTGTTCTTCACCGGGCAACAGCCGGGCGTCATCGGCTCCACGCTGGCGGAGCTGATGGCGACCTTTCTCGTCAACCATCAAATCCCGAACGACCCGGAAAGAGAACTCGATCTGCGCACGAAGCTGATGGCGCAATGGTGCGAGACAGTTTGGAGTTTGGTCGCGGTTCACGAGGGCAGGAGCGCGGTGAAGCAATGAACGACACTGGCGTCGAAGGCGAGGATTTCAAGCCCGGCCCGCTGACGTGGGTGCCGAAGCCCGCCCCAGCGGAGACGTTCGCGGGCGTCCTCATGCAGATGCTCTCCGATCCGAACATTCCGGCCGACAAGATGGAAGTGGTGATGAAGATGCGGCGCGAAGTCTTGGGCGACCAAGCGCGCGAAGCCTTCATGGAGCATTTCGCGGCGTTCTCGGCGGAGCTGCCGCAAGTCGAGCGCGACGGCACGGTGGCGCTGGTCAAGGATGGTCGCGAAGTGGGGCGCTACGCCTTCACGACCATCGAAGGGATGGACGTGATCTTGCGCCCGCTTCTCGCCAAGCACGGTTTCGCTATCTCGTTTGCGTCGACCGACAACGCCAACGGCGTCACGGTGACAGGCACGTTGTCGGGCTGGGGCTGGGAGCGATCGTCAACCTACACGCTGCCGCCTGACAAAGGACCGGGGCGGAACGAATTGCAGGCGCGCGGCTCGTCGCGGCGCTACGCCAAGCGGTATGTGACCGACGATCTGTGCAACGTCGTGCGCAAGGGCAAGGACGACGACGCGAAGGGCGCGCTTGAGGCGCTGATCGACGCGACGCAGCTCAAAGAGCTGACCGATTTAATCAAGGCGACGGCGACCGACGAGGCGGCGTTCCTCAAGACGATGGTTTCTGGCGCCGAGAGTTTGCAGGACATCCGGCAGCGCGATTATCCGCGCCTCATCATGGCGCTCCGCGAGAAGAAACAGCGGAGGGCGTCGAAGTGAGCGAGCCGCGAAGCGAGCTGGCGCGCTACGCCTTCGGCTACTCGGACAAAAAGCCGGGCTGGCTGTTCTGGCTCATTCACGTGGCGATGGTCGCCTTCGTCTTGTGGACGATGTTGGGCGGCCACGCGCAAGCGCACTGCTATTCGATCTGGAAATACCCGAACGCCCAGCGATGCGGAACATCAACCACCCCCCGGTTGCTGTTGGGAGGCATCGCGAAGCGTGCGGCGGTCCCGGTGGGCCGCACACAACCCCCGCCGGGACCGTCGTTCGATATCCCGCTGCCTGATCCTGATCCAGCGACAACCGCGTTGAGGGCGCAACTGAAATGATCCCCAAGGCTGAATGGCTTGAGACCGGCGACAAGAACACCTGTCTGTGCTGCGGACAGCGTGTGTTGCGGCAAGGCAACCCGATCACGCCGGAACGCGCAGCGCGGGCGCTCTTGCTGTTCAACGCGCTCGGGCTGACGCGCGAGGAATTGCTCGGCAAGCATCGCGAACAACTCGACTATCAGTCGCCCGGCTTCGCCGCGTGGCTAGAGGAGCATTAAATGGGCGAGCAGAAACGACGCGCGGCGGTCGGCGGCGATTGGGAAACCAATCGTTTCAACACGGGGCATTGCCTGCACTGCAACGCGCCGCTGACCGGCATTACCGGGCCGGCGCCGCGACCGGACAAGGGCTCGGTGATGATCTGCGGCGACTGCGGCTACGCGATGGAGTGGGACGGCGAGAAGAACGTCGAGCTGTCGTCGGAGCTGATGGCGGAGTTGAGCAACGATCGCGGCTTCGATCGCGTCCTCGCCGTCACCCGCGCCTTGCGCGATCTGCCGATCATGCCGAAGCGGGTCATCATGCTTGAGCCGCGCGAGCCGGAAATCTGCGAGGACTGCGGCAAGCTTGAGGAGCTGCGCCCCTACGGTCACAAGAAACCGGACGGTAAACGCAAATGGGTCTGCTTTCCGTGCGCGCACAAAGACGAAGCCGAATTGAACCGCGCTTTTGGCGAGCGGATGGAAGGGGAGAACCCGGTATGACGACAGACCACAAATTCATCATCGGCAAACCGTTTCACGACCGAACGGCGCTCGAAACGCTCATGAGTGGCGAACGCCAAGCGATGGAGGAGTTGGGGGCGGCGGCGCTGTCCATGGCGGGCGTCGCGGACCTGATCGACGAGCGGTTCGCCGTGATCGAGGCGAGGCTGACGGCGATCGAGGCGAAGCTTGCACGCGACTTGGGAGGACAAGCGAATGAAGCTGTACCGGGTGGAGCAAGGGTCGGCGGAGTGGTATCGTCGACGCCTCGGCATCCCGACATCGAGCAACTTCCACAAGATCGTGACGCCGAAGGGGGAGCCGTCGAAACAGGCGGTCAAGTATCTCTATCGGCTAGTGGCGGAACGGCTCCTCAACGAGACGATGGATGACGAAATCGGCTTCGTGAAGTGGGTTGCTCAAGGTCGCGAGCAAGAGCCCTACGCCGTCCAGCAATTCGAGTTCGTCAACGAAGTCACCCTTGAGCCGGGCGGCTTCGTCACGACCAATGACGGGCGGCTCGGGGCGAGCCCGGATCGGATTTTCAAGGGTCACAAGGAAAGCCTTGAAATCAAGAGCCCGGCCCCGTGGACCCAGCTTCAATATCTGCTTGAAGGCCCGGACGACGCCTACATCGCGCAGACGCAAGGGCATTTGCTGGTCGGCGACGAGTTCGACGCGGTTCATTTCTATACCTACAACCCGCGCACGCCGCCGTTTCACAAGGTCATTCTCCGCGACCATCGCTATCAGTCGATCCTTGCGGCGGCGCTCGACCAATTCTGCGACACGCTCGACGTGCAGACGGAGCGCGCACGGGCGCTCGGGGCGTTTGCGGAAGTCCGCCGGGTCGAGACGCCCGCCGATGTCGCCTATCAGTCGGACGAGTACGTGCAACTGAGGCTCATCAACCCGGAGGAGGGCGATCTTGGGGATGCCGGTCCATGAATTTGTCTGCGCCGACTGCAAGGCGGATGTTTTCAGCTACGGCGGCGAGCCCGACGCGACGCGCTGCGCGAGCTGCGACATCGTTTTCGAAATGAAGGCGGACGGGAAATTGGCGCCGCACGACGAGGCGTCTTTGCGCGAGCTGTTGGGCTGTCAACTGCCCAAGGGGGACGAATGAGCGACGTGTTTCAAGCGGTGAAGCGGCTTATCAGCCGGTCGGGAATGTCGGTCGATCAAGTCGCGTTCCGGTCGGGCGTGACGGCGCAGACCATCCACAACTGGTTAGAGGGGCGGGTCGACGAGGCCCGTGTCGACAATCTCCTCAAGGTGGCGGCGATGTTCGGCAAGACGATCGAGCTGACCGGCGGCGAGCTGCGGCTTGCGCCGATCCCTGACACGCCGGCGAGCGTAGCGGCGAAGATGGCGGGAGCGCGTGAGTTCGTCGGCTTGTGGCGGCGCTATCAGTGAGAAAAGACATCCTCATGTCGCCGCCCGAAATCATGCAAGGCGGGCTCGTGGGGTTGATGCGCCGGGTTGGCACGATGAAGAACGGCGAGCGCGACAGGTCCGCGCCGCATAGCTCGTGGTCGACCGAGATTGACGCGGCGATCGGCGAAATGGCGGTGAGCAAGTACCTCGGGCTCTATTGGCGAGGGCATCGCGGCCGGGAGGACGACGTTCTGGACGGTCGCGAGGTTCGGACGACGATTTACGAGACGGGGAAACTTGTGATCCGCCGGCGCGACTTGGAAAAGCACCCGAACAGTTTTTTCGTTCTCGTTGTCGCCAAGCCGCCGATCTACTCGATCCGTGGGGAATTTCTGTGCGCCGACGCCAAGCAGGACTGTTACTACGATCCCGAACCGAAGGAAGGGGAGCCCGCTTGGTGGGTTCCGCAATCTGACCTAGCGGAGTTCTAATGGCCGACAAATATCCGCCTGCGGTGCAGCGCCCGGCGCTGTTGAAGCTGGTCGAGGCGCTTGGTTGCCGCGACGCCGCGCTCCGCCGCGACGAGTGCGGCGATTGGCGTATCAACGGCAAACATGGGTATATCTATGCCGTGCCGGGCATCCCGTGGGGCGGGATGGAGAAGGTGGAGGGGTTCCAGATTTATTTCCGGGGCGCGGCCGAGTTCGAGGAGCCGACGAGTTCGCAGGCTTGGACTTGGGCGCGAAAGACACTCGAACCATTCTGTCGCGTGACCCAAGACGGCGACATGGAAGGGATGCTGTTCCTCGCTCGCCTGCCGACGCCGGAAGAAGCCGAAATCATCCGCGACAAGCTACGCATCGCGAAGCGGGCCGAATTTAGCGAGGAGGTCTTGGCTCAGAAGCGCGAGGGGATGCAGAAGGCGAGGGAGAGTTTGGGGCGCAGACCTGAAAACGGCGGGTCAGAGGGCTGAGATGGCTTGGACCCCCCTTAAAGAGGCTCTAGCCAGCTTATTTCCGGCTGGACAGCCAGACCATGGGGATCACGACCGCCCCGCAATAAACGCCCAGCATGATAAGGGCGGGCATCTGCATCGGCCCCGTCGGCACGTCGAGCGAGAGTTTGGCGAGCCAGAGCGCGCCGATGACCGCAACCAAAAGTACCAGCCGCACCGCAAGCACAATCGCAAGTAGGTTGAGCGAGCCCAAGACGCCCGCCTTCCACGCGCTGCGGTGAACGTACTCTGTTTCACGTGAAACAGACGCTTTAGGCGTCGAACTCGGCGTCGTCGTCTGCGCCGCTATCAAACTGGACAGGCTGCCGGGTTGGTCGGGGAGGGTTTTTTCCCCCACGAGCTGCATCGGGGCGCGCGAACGCGGCGGCGTATTTTCGGACGGCGCTTCCAGTGTTGCCATAATCGTAATCGCCCTTCCGCAAGGTCGCGAAGATCGTCAGGATGCGGCCGACGGCGATCAAGGATTGGATGCGCTGCGGCATCGTCATGTGTTCGTCGCGATCGGCGCTTTCCAGATCGTCGAGCAACTTGCCGATTTGCTTATAGAGGCGTCCGTTGATGTCAAGCGGATCGGTTGACTTCGTCATTGGGCGTCGCGGTCCCGGTTCATGTAATCATACTCCTGACCGAGAATTTTTGTGACCGGGTATCCGGCGTCGGACAGCATCCTCGCCACGACGGAGGGCGGGAAGCGTTGCAGGAGCTGGCGAGCGTAGCTGGCGATCGGCGCGTAGTGGCTCATTTGGTTGCCGAGTTTCGCGCCCCATAGCGACGCCAGCCCGCCCAGCGCGCCGCCCGCGCCATGTCCCAAGAGGCCGCCGACGCCGGTCCCGATTAAGTGGTCTAGCGCGCCTGCGGTTCCTTCCGACATGCCGGGGATTTTCGCGCCGACCGCGCCGACGCCCGCATTGATGGCGCGCTGAGTGTTGGACGAGGCGGGCGCGGACGCGCCTTCGACTGCCCCGACGCCGAGAGGGACATATTTCGCGGCAGCCAAGGGATTGCTCACAACCTTGGTCATTCGGCCGCCTGCGCCGCGAACGATGTTCGTTGTCTTGGCGGTCGTCGAGGCTGCGCCAAGCGGCGCGAGGGGGAGCGTCGCGCCAGCGAAGCGGGCGATCTTATCGCCGGTCGTGGTCGGGGCCTTCTCGGCTTGCTGATAGAGCGGCCCCGGCTTCGCGCCCAAGAGCTGCGCCGGGCCGCCGACCAGCTCGGCCGCGCCTTGCGCGAAATTGGCGATCAAATGGCCGGGCCCGGACATGTCTTTTTGCAAATCGGCGCTTTGGCTCGCCTGCATCTGCCGTTCGGCTTCGGCTTGCGCGTCCTCTTGCGAGGCGTCGTCAGGACCGGGGATCGTGCGCGTCTGGCCGCCGACGGTGACAGTGAAGTGTTTCATTGCAGTGCGCCCCAGCCCGGCGACGGCGCGGCTGCGGGCGCGGCGGTCTGCCCGGTCGGACCTTTCGGCTGCGCGTCAAAGCTGCGATCGAGCCCCTTCAAGGTCGGATCGCGCACATCCCTGAATTGGTTCGTCTTGGGATCGTAGCTGGCGATCGTTTGCAGGGTTGCAATCGCCCTCGGGTTGTAGTGCAGGGCGTCGCGGCCGACGACGGATTTATAGTCGTCGTTGAACGCCGACATCGTGTCGACGGCGTTCTGCGCGTCGACCAGCATGGAGCTGCCGCGAATGAACTCAGGCCCGGCGGTGTAGGGCGTCTCGCGCAACACGCGTTGCACGTCGGTTTCGTGAAAGTTGCCGGTCTGGCTGGCGATCGTCTGCGCCTCTTGGACATAGGTGTGATAGGCGGAGAACACCCGGCCCCATTTGCTGTCGCCGGAAAGCGTGTGGTTGAACCAACTTTCCAACGCGCCTTCGGGCGGGGTTTCGCCCTCCGGTATCTGGTGCAGAGCTTCCAGCAAGGTCCGCCCGGCCGCCGCCATGCTTTCGGTGCGGCCCATGCGTCGGCCGGTCGGCCCGGCGTCGTATTCCTTGTTGAGTTCGGGGATGCGCTGGAAATCCGCGGCTGACCAGCTCGGTTTCACGGCGAGCGAGAGGTCGCCAAGATTGCTCCAATAGGGCCGGGCGCCGATCGCGCCCATGCCGCCGGGGAGCCCTTGCTTGCCATCGAGCAGTTTTCCCCAATCTGCGGCGATGGCGGGACTGATAGCGGAGAGTTCTTGCGCGATTTGCTCGCGGGTTTTCCCGGCCGAATGGGCGACCACGTCATCCATGCGGGTGTCGACGCCGGCGGCGTATTCTTGCGCGGCGTCGGCGACCTTTTTCGGCAAGCCGGTCGACGGTCTGCCGCGTGCGATGTCGAGCCCGACTTGCTCGTAGGGCTTGAGCGGCGTGGATTGCGGTGGCGCCGGGCTCGTGCCGGGCTCGGGAGCGGGTCCGCGCCCGCCGGGACCGGCGACTTGGTCGCGCGGAGGCGTCGCCGATTGCCCGACGGGAATGTCCATCGGATCGGTCGACGTTTCGGAGCCGCCGGGCAAGCCCCAACGCTTGGCGTCCTCGGCGTCTTGTTCGCCTGACTTGCTGTTGGCGGCTTCCAGCGCCCGGATATGCGCCTCGTGGTCGGCGAGGAAGCGGCGCACCTGTTCGGCGCTCGCGCCGCCTTCCAGCAACGCCATCACGTCTTTGTCGCCGTGTTCTACGGCGACCCTCCACAATTCGTCATGCAGCTTGGTCGGGTCGCCGCCGCCCGTGACCTGATAGGCGGAGAATTTGTCGGCGTAGTCGATCTGGCGGGCGCGCTCCACGTCCGCCAACTTGGCGTTGGACAGCGTGAGCTGTTCCTTCGCCTGCCGCATTTTCCACTCTTGCCCCTTCATGTAGGCTTCTTGGTAGGCGGCGGCGTAGGCGGCCGACGTTGCGCCCAGCGGAGCGCCCGCCGCCCCGCCGTGTTGGGCGAAATAGCCGCCCATTTTCTGGAAAAGGCCGGGCAGCTCGAACGATTGCGGCTGGCGCGGGTAGGGCTCGGGCTTGTTCCACTGCGAACTGTCGCGCGGCACGGGCATCGTGTACGGCGTGAAGCCGGGCGGCGTCCGTGGGACGTTGGCGGGGACCGGGGCGTAGCTGTAGGCGGTCGGATCGGGCGGATCGGTCGAGCCGAGACGCGGTTTTGGCGGCGGTTTGCCTTGGCCGGGCGATTGCGGCGGGGATTGCGGGCTCGGTTTGCCTTGCGCGCCGGTAAAATGCTGCACGAGCGCGTGCAACTGGCTCGGGAGCTGGACCGGCGGCCCGCGCACGTTCCCGGTCTGCGGGCCAAGCCCCGGCAAGTCCGCGTCTAGTCCTGTGGCTCCAAAAGTATCGCTCATGTGTCAATCTATACAGTTGACAGTCTAACCTATGGCCCGCCCGCCACCATCGGCTGGCTCGACGGCGGCAGCTTGGCGGTTAAGACCTCGGAGGGGACGACCGGCTCGCGCGCCAACGGCTTGTTCGACATGCGGCCCGCGTAACGGCGATTGGTCGTGATGCCGCTCCATTGGTTCATGCCGAGTTTCTTCATTGAGGTCGTCCACGGCGTCCAGCCCTCTTGCGAGGCTTTCATCATGGCGTAGTCGACCTGTTGTTTCCACGTCCTTGGATCGCGCGGATCGAGCCCGGTGTCACGCCGGAACTGGTCGCCCATGGCGTTGCCGTCGGCGGCGAAATGGAGCTGGAAGGGTCCGAAGCTGGTCCCGTCGTCGCCCGGATGCCTCGCCTGCCCGTAGCTGCTTTCTTGGGCCAAGATGCGCGAGGCCACGTCCGGGTCGATGCCGTACCCCTGCGCCACCTGACGGGTGTAGTCGTCAACGTCCTTGGCGCTCGCGCCGGGGATTGCGCCGCTCGAACCGACTTGGTCGGGCGTTCCCGCCGCTCGCCCCGTCTCCTTGGGCGGCGCGTTGGGGTCCGGGCCTTGCTGGCTCGGGTCTTGTCCGTCCTGTCCGCCGCCGCCGACAAGGCCCTGCGCGTCCATCGGATGCAGTGGGAGCCAGCCGGGTCCGGGCGGTCGGCCGTGCATGTGCCAGCCGAATTGCGGATGGTGATAGGGCCACGCGCCGCGCCCGGCCGGATGCTGGCCGCCGTGGTAGTGCATGGCGTTCATGCCGCCTCGGAAGCCGCTCAAGCCTCGGCCGACGCCGTGGGTGAACCGTCCGCCGTGGAAGCGGCCGAACCTTCGGCCGCCGCCGCCGCCGCCGAACATGCCTGCGATCATCGGCAGGAGCGGCGCGATGACCTTCGCCGCCTGCGCCAGATCGGCGAGCGCGGTCGGACTGCCGGTCGAGATGCCTGAGATGTCGTTGAGGATGCTCGACGTGGCTGGTCCCGGCGACGCGGCTGCGGCGGGCGCGGGCGAAGCGCCCGGCTTGTGGGTCGGGAGCGCGGCGGCCGGGTGCGGTACTCGAGTTGGGAGGTCGGCGGACGCGACCGGCTGCGCGCCGCCGCCCTTTCTGACGTTGATTTGCCGTCCGCCGGCGTCGGCGGTCTGAGCGTCGCCCGGTCGAGCTGGGGGCAGCGGCGTGTCGGCCGCCGGCGTCCCGGCGGCAGTAACCGGGTTGCCCTGCGCATCGACAGCGGGCGCTCCGTCGTCGGCGGCTGCGGCTGCGGTCCTCTGTTGGGCTGCGCCGGGCGGGATCGCGGCGTCGGCCGGGTTCGATCCAGCAACTTCGCTGGCTGCGCCGGGCGTCTGCGGCTGGACCGGCGTGCCATAGAACGATCCGGGGGATTGGTCGCCGGTCTGCCCGGCCGCCACTCCCGGCAGCGGCATCCGGGGCGATTGAGCTCCGGTTTGACCGGCGGCCAGCGTCGGCAGAGCGAAGGGCGCAGCCTGCCCGCCTTGCGGGACCGGCCCGGTCGGACCCGTCGGCTGACCGGACAGCCCTTTGAGCAAGGTTTTTAGCTCGGCGACCGCCGATGGCGGCGCATGGTCCGGGTCGTGCTGTCCGCCGCCGCCGCCGCTTTGCTGTTGCTGATTTTGGTTCGGCGACGAGCCGGGCGCCGTGTTCGATTGCGTGCCGCCCGTCGCGCCCGTCGGGTCGCCGCCCGTCGCCGCCGACGTGCCGGGCGGGGTCATGGAGGCGGATTGCGCCCCGACCGAGCTGCCGACCGGGGAACCGCTGCTGAGTGCGTTGGCGATGTCGCTGAACGAGCTGAACTCGCTGGGCCCGCCGCCGCTGCCGCCCATGATGTCGGCGTCGGTCAGACCCGCGAAGTCGCTATCGGTGAGGTTGGGCGTGTCGCCGAAGCTGCTGCTGCCTGTCGGGTCTGTGACGCCGCTGCCGCCCGATCCGGTTAAAGCATCGCCGACGTTGCTCATAGGGCTGCGCTCGCTAGTGTTCCCGCCACTTGCCCGGCCGCCGCGCCCTCTTGCTGCCCCGCTTTTTCTTGGGCCGCTTGGTCGGCGAGGACGGCGGAGGTCGGAAGGTTGGTTTCCGCCTTCTGCAACGCCGGATTGAACGCCGGATTGGTCACGTCCTGCGTCTGTTCCTGCCCGATGGTCGCCTGCCCCACGTTGGCTTGGTTGGCGAGGTCTTGCAGCTCGGGCGTCGAGCCGCCCATGCCAAGCTGGTTGTAACGATTGGTGGTCGTTTGCTGGTTGCCTTGGGTGGCGGCGTCGATCGCGCCAAGATCGAACTGGCTCGGGCCGAACTCGAATTGGCCTTGCTGCAAATTCGTGTCGAGGCCGGAAAGACCGCCTTTGCCGCTGTCGCCGCCGCTGTTGCTCATGTGCTGGCTCCGGTCGGCAAGCCTCCCGCCGCGCCGCCAGCCGCCTTCCCCGCCAGCGAGGCGAGGCTCGTCGCTTGCGCGAGCGATTGGTCTTGCTCGGCCAAGGCGTTTTCGTTGTTTTGCTGGTCGATGTTCTCGGCGTTCTGGAAGGCGCTGAACGCCGCCCCTTGGTTCGTGTCGCTCAAGCCAGCGAGGTTGATCGCCTTGCCGGTGTTCGCGCCGCCCGCGACTTGGCTCGCCATCGTCGACAGGCTGGCGCCGCCGCCCTGGTCGGAGCCCTCGAACTGCGCTTGGCCTTGCGTGAGGTTCTGCCCGTAGTCGTAGTCGGCGAGGGCGGTTTGCTCCGGGGTGACGCCGCCGGGGCTGGTGAAATAGGGGAACTGTTGCTGATCGACGCTTTGACTGCCGCCGACCTTGCCGCCGACTTCGCTGCCGACTTGGCTCATATCAGCCTCTTGACGTAGCGGACATTGGCTTCGGTGGCGCCCAGCTTATGCGCGATCGGGCCTAAATCGAAATCCGTCTCCGACGACAAGCGCCAGAGCGAACACAAGCGCCGCTTGGCCCATTCTTGCGAGGCGCGCAGAAGCATGACGGCTTCCCACATCTTGCCCTCCTCGGAGCAAACGAGGACGACGTTGCACTCGGGCGTCTGCGGCATCCACGGGGTGGTCGAGAGCATGGCGATGCAGAAGGCGTTATCGCTGCGGATCGGCAGGAACATCATCGGCCCTTTGAGGACGATGTTGCGGACCCACATTTCGGTCCCAAGGCGATCGTATCGGCCGGGATAGCGCCGATCGCCCAGCTCCGCCATCCAGCGGATGTCGTCCTCGGTTAGGAGCCGTGCCCTAAAACGAGAGCCGCTTGGTTCAAGGCGCTGTGTTCTTGGGAATTGGTGAACAAGAACCATTGGAACGGACCCGGTCGCTGGGTCGGACTGTCTATGAGGGTGAGCGACGGCTGTACACCGAAGAAATTAGCGGCGTCGTCATGGGCTTGCTGATGGTTCATGTCCCAAAGGCTCGCGCCGCCCATGCTGTCGGGCGGCATCGGATCGAGCAAATAGTTGATGAGGCTAAACTGGCTCGCCTCGCTGCCCATTTGGGCGACGAGCTTGACGTGTTCGTTGGAGTGATCGAACGCGAACGCCGCTTGTCCGCGTTCGGTGTCCGGGTAGTGCATGAGGGTGACGACGCTCATCCCATGCCCCAAACGTCTTTCATGCACTTCTTGCAAAAACGCACGGACGCGCCTTTGTCGTCCCAAAGGATGAGCGGCACGTCATCGTCGGGGATGACGGCGGAGCAATAGGAGCAAAGGACCGACGGCGGGCTGTCGGGCCGCCCCCACGTCAGCTTGTCCCAATTGATGGCGACTTTTGGCTTGAGGCTAGTCGCCACGGCTGCGGCGGACCTTCTCGGTCACAAGGTCGGACGCCGGTTGCGGGCCGATGCGATCGTCTGGCGTGCCGATCGGGTCAAAACCTCGAGGCGAAATTCTGTCCATCCCGAAGTCGCTATCACGCCCTTCGCCTGCCACGCTTCGGCCGCCGGCGCGCGGGCCGACGCGAGGCTCGGTTCCCGTTCGCAAAGGCCCGGCGAGAGAGCGCCCTGATTTCAGCACTCCGTCCGCCGTCTGATAGAAGCCGGTCGGCCCGCCCTTCTCCGTCCCGTCCTGCCGCGTCCTCGGCCATTCGCGTTCGGTTCCCATTACCGTCTCTTTCTCCGCCTCGCCTTGCGGAGGTTTTTCCGCCGGGCTCGTTTCTGCGATCGGGTCTGCCGCGCCATCTTATCCTCCTGTGGGGGCGGCTGGGGCAAGCGGCTGCGGTTGCGCCGCCCCGGCGAGGTTCGAGAGAGACGGCCCGCCTGACCCGCCGGAAACGAGGTTCATGACGAGCCTAAAGATACTGCCCATGTCTGGCGAGGATTGCTGGACTTGGGCGACGGTCGACGGCGCTGGGGCGGTCGAGTTGGTTTGCTGTTGCGCGGTTGTGGCGGCCGACGCGAGCCCGGCTGCGCCGCCGCCCCCGCCAAGCCCGGTTGAGGCTGTTCCGCCGCCGCCTTGAGCTGGGGGTGACGCTGGCGCCGCGGCTGCGACAGCGGGTGACGGAGCCGACGGTCCAGCGAGCGAGGCGGTCGAGACGTTGCCCATTGCGCCACGCGCGGGGCCGAAGTCTGCCGGGCCGGGCGCTCCACCGGCAACCGCCGCGCCGCCGACGCCGGGGGCGTTGCCGCCCAAGCTGGGGCCGATCGAGCCCGATTGCGTGGCGCCGGGGCCGCCTTGGGCGTGCGCCTGCGCCAAGCCCGACAGCCCGGCGTTGAGCGATGAGATCGCCGACGAACTCGGGCTCGCCGGGCCAAGCCCGGCGACGGACACTGGACTAACGGCGGTCGAGACGCCCGAAAGTAGTCCGGGCGGGACGCCCATGAGCCCGGCTGAGATGAGGGCGTTGACGGTTGCGGGGTTCATGCCCCGGACGGCGCCGAAGCCCGATCCGCCTGCCGCTGTGCCGCTGCCGCCGCCGGTTCCGCCGCCGGCGGCTCCGCCAGTGGCCGCGCCCGGTCCGGTTGCGCTGCCGCCGCCGGTTGACGCGCTGCCCGCCGTGCCGCCAGCGCCGCCGGCCGCCGCGCCGCCGGGCGCTGCGCTACCCCCTGCCGCGTTGACGCCGACGCTGCCGCCGAAGCCGGTCGCGCTATTGCCGGCATTGGCGGAGGCGTTCGCGCCCGCGCTATCGCTTGACGTGCTTGTGCCAGCGGGAGCGCCAGCCGCGTTGCCGACGCCGCCTACGCCGGTCGCTGCGCCTGCACCGCCGAAGCCAACGGCTGCGCCGGGTCCGCCGACGCCGGTTCCGGTCGCGGCGCCCGTTCCGCCGTCTCCACCATCGCCACCATCGCCGGATGATCCGCCATCGCCGGATGATCCGCCGTCGCCGCCGCTGCCGCCGTCGCCGCCCGATCCGTTATCGAACCAAAGGAATTTCGGCAGTCCGGGGAAAAGGTCGAGGTCGAGAACGGGGCGCATGACTTACCCCTTTGCGGCGCGGGCCTTCAAAAGGTCAACCGGCATGAGTTCGACGACATCGTTGAAACGCAAGAGCCCGGCGAGCCCGATCAAGGCGGCTTCGGCCCGGCCGTCGTCCATCTTGCGCGCGAATAGGGTGGCTTTGCCCGGCCAGCGGTTGATGGCGATCGAGCGCGCCTGATCCTTCATGTCTTTGCCGGGCGGGACGCCGACGACGCGCTTCCATTGGACGGGAGTGATGAAGGTGGAGGGAATAGCTGCGGCAGCGAGACAGCCACGGACAACGCCTTTTGCATCGCCGAAGGCGAAAGCGCCGACAGCTCCCTCCATAGGTCGAGGACCGACGCGTTCAACATAGGCTCTAGTGGCGTGAGACTTGTAGATGATTTCAGCAAGGAGCGGAGCATTGACGGTCCTCCGGTTCTTCGGGCCGTCGCGGAGGCACGGCATGTCCTGCACGTCGAGCAACTCGCCCGCGTCAGAGAGGATCGCGAGCGCGCCTTGCGCGCCGATGTCGACGCCGAGAATTGTCACCGTCGGCCGCCGCGCCTGACAGGTCCGGTTCGGCCGCCGGGTCGCGGCGAACAGCGTCCGCCTTTCATGGGTTTCTCCGCCCTCGCCGTCCTCTGCCGGTTCCCTGCCGATGTCCACGGGCTCGCTTGACGCGGGTCGTGGGGCGTTTCGTGCGGAGCTTGCCAACGGGATCGACGCGGGAGCGAGGCCCAAGGTTTACGCCTTTAGCCATCACATCCTCCTGCCCTTGCGGTACGAGTTGAGGCGCGGTCGCCATGCGGGCAACCGCCACCCCTTGGGCCTTAGCTGCCTCTGCAAGTTTTGAGTGTTGCGGAGGCCAATGCGACGCATGGCCGACTAGCGGCGTTTGCGTGCGCGGATGCGCCTAGCGCGACGGGTTTGTCTGAGCCGCCTTGCCATGGGCTTACCGCCTGCGTCCCCGTCGACCGCGCCGACGGCCACGTCGATCCTCGGTGAAGTCGTCCCAATGCGTGTTCGGACCCATGGCTGTCTCCTGTTGTGCAGCAAGGCCACGCGGCGGGCTGACGCGACGTGGCGTCACCTTCGACTTTCTACGCCCCAAAGAGGGTGCGTTCTTCGGCGGCCAGATGCAGCCGCTCCAAGGTAAAGTCGGGCGAATTGGATTGGATGTCAATTGTCGACCAAATCCCGGCGCCGTGCAGGGGCGAGGGGATGATTTTGAAGTCAACGCCGCCGGGCAGCTCGAAGTCGACGCTCTCGACGCCGCCGGGGATGCCGCCGTCGCCTGACGTGACGGTTCCGGTGATGGAGACGCCGCGCCCGTCGTTATCGTCGATTTCCGCATAGGCGCGCTTGAGGTTCTTGATCGTCAGCGCCGACAGCTTGCTCGACTGCCCGCGCAGTTTCTTGGTCGACAGCCGCTTGAGGAGCGTCGTGCTTGGCTTGGCGAACAGCCGATAGAGCGAGTGTCCGTCGGTCCCGTAGGGCGTGAGGGTGCTGTCCTGTTCGTAGGTTCCGATGTTGGTCAGCTCCAAGCCTTGGCTGGCGACGGACCAAAACTCATTGCCCTTGGTCGGATGGAACATGAGCAACAGCGAGCGCGTGACGCCGAAGGGATCGGTGAAGCGTCCATTGAGGAGCATGACGCGGAAGCCGAAGATGTTGGCGGGCGCGAAGGTCGGCAGATATTGCGACGTGTCGAGGGTGTTCCAAATGTTCGTCACCTTGTCGCCGATCGGCACGCTCTCGCCGCCCTGCAGGATGGAGAGGCCCGCCCCGGTGAAGGTGATGAAGTAGCGCCCCAGCCGTCCGACCGGGCGCGGGAAGCGCTGGCCGACTTGCGGGTCGACGTTGAAATAGTTGAAGTCGGTTGTGACGGGCTCGGCGAGCTGGCCGGGCGTGCCGATGAGGGTGACGTTGTTGATCGCGTCGACTGAGCTGTCGCCGAAAAGGTAGAGGTATCCGGCGGACGCCACGATATCCATGAACGAGTAGACGAGCCGGTCGCCGAAATAGCCGAACGATCCGCCGCCGTTCGCGGTCGAGAAGTCAGCGCCGTTCGAGGGCGCGGAGAAGCTGACGACATCCTTGCCGATAACCCAGAGCCGCGAGCTGTAGACTTCCATGCCATAGATGCCGGGGAGCCCGGACGGCATCGGCGGGATTGGCGCGGTCGGGTCTGTCTCGGCGAGGTCGGTAAGCCAATCGGGGGCGGGATCGCCGGGGCGGGAGAGGGTTGCGCCGTCCCACGCATAGAGGCCAGCCGGGGAGCCGAACAGGACGCCGCCTTGCTGGCCGAGTGTCGAGCCTACGAACGCGGGTCGCCATACCTTTGCGCTCGCCCAATACTGTGGGCCTTGTGGCGAACCGAGAGGGCCCCAACTCGGGCCTGCTGCGCGCAGACCCGTCGGTACACCCGAAGCAAGATCGACCTCGTCAATAGTGCCATCAGATAGAAACATCCAACCCATGGCACCGGGAGGAGGAGCGCCAAACTGAGGCGTCTGATTGCCGTAGAACCCAAAAAACATCCGAAGGATCGTCGTGCCTGCGGGCGCGGTGTAAATGGGAGCAGTCGGTCCCCAGCATGTACGCATATTTCCGGGGCCGATCGCGAAGAAGTTCTCATCCCACCATTCCTCTTGATCGTCGATCGAGCCGCGCTCGGACTGTTGGTTCAGTCCGCGCCATTGCTCGATGGTGACGAGTTCAAAAGGATTATCAGATTGTATCGCCATGTGTCAAGCCCAGCACGTTACGTCACTCACTCAGGTTGACGGTCGTCCGGGTCTTGCGGGTCGGTGAGCCGCCCCTTGGCGATCTTGCCGCGCGCTTTCTTCGCCAGCGCGCCTTCGACGGCTTGCTGACCGACTGCGCCCGCCGCGTCGGCCGCCTCGCCGGGCATCCAAAAGCCGCCGCCGCTGCCGGTCGGCGGATTGAGCGCCTTGTCGACGGCGTCCTCGCCCCACATTTGCCCTCGGGTGCGATCGACTTCGGCGGTCGGCGACGGCGCGGTCGCGCGTCCGACGGCTTGCTCGCCTTGCGCCTGCGCTCGCGGCTCGCGCGCCCCTTGAAACGCTTCGCTCCCCACGTTCGGGACCGTCGGCTTTTCCAGCTCGCGCTGGACCGCGCCCCTGCCGTAGTTCTGAGCGCGAAGGGCGGGAGCCGCCGCCTCCACGGCGGCTGCGCCAGCGGGCGCGGGAGCTGCGCCGGGAGCTGCGGGCGCGGGCGTCCCCATGGTCGGCTCGATCCGGTTGTTCACGCCGTAGGGATCTTCGGCCAGCAACCACGAGCGCATCATTTGGTGGAGTTCGTGGGCATGGATGTCTGACATCACGCACTCCTCATCGTGGCGCCGTACACGTTTTGGATCATCTGCGGACAGACGACCGCCGCGCACATGGGCAGATCGTTGTTGAACAGCTCCGCCATCGCCTGCGCATCCTCCTTGCGCTGTTGCTGGGTGAGGGCGAGGCAGGCGGCCCAATAGCTCACGGCGTCGGTCCATGGGTAGGGAATGGGCTCGAGGTCGGCGTCCGTCAGGAGCGGTTTGGGGATGATGGTGAGGTCGACTTCCATCGGCGCGGCGATCGACGGGATCGGCGCGAGGTAAAGCGCGGCGAGCGGCCCGGAGCCATATTGTGCGTACCAGCCCGGCTGCGAAATCGTCCCGTAAAATGTCCCGCCATAGATGCGGAACCGCCCTTGGAAATCGGTCCAGACGATCCGCTTCCAAACCGGCTTCCACGTTCCTTGCTGGATCGACCAGATGCCGTCGGCGTCCTCCATCCATTTGCCGCCGATGCCGATGGCGAGCGAGCGGCACGAAAGGATCGACTGCGCCTGCGGGCAAACCTCCTGCACGAGCGAGGTCCATTCGGAGAACGGATAGACTTCGCGGCTCGGCTTGGTTTGCAGTCCGGGCGGGATCAGGCGGATGCAGCCTGAGACGGCGGCGATGCGGCGGCGTGAGCGATTGATGAACGACGTGAGCTGCGGGATCGTGAAGAATTGCCCCTGCGTGTCGTTCAGGTGGCTTTGGACTTCACTGACATAAGCCGCGAGCATCCGGCATCTTTACCGCTTTTTCTTCCGCTTGGCGTGAGGATGCGCGGGCGCGGGCGCGGCGCGGGCGGCGGGCTCGTCGTCGAGCGCGGCCGGGATGGTGACGGTGTTCGTGTTCGTCACGGTCGACGTGCCTGCGGTGTTGGTCGCGGAGACGCCGCAATAAGCCGTCTCGCCTTCATGCCCGGCGAACGTCCACGTCGAGCCGGTTGCGCCGCTGACCGCCGCGCCCGCAGCGTACCACTGATAATTCAGGGTGTACATCGGCGAGGCGGGGGTCCAGTTGCCGCCCGTGCATAGGATGTAGGTCGGATTAAGGGTGGCGATCGGCGCGCTGGTGTTCACCGGGACTTGCACGGCCGGTTCCGTGATCGGCCCGACGGTGAGGCTGTCCATGCTCGCTTCGCCGTTGCTGTCGATCGCGGTGACATCGCCGCCGATCAGCGCGCCCACGTCGATAGGTTCAAACGTGTAGGTTGTTCCGGTCGCGCCTGCGATCGGCGAGCCGTTGCGCGTCCACTCGCGGGCGTAAGTGATCGTCCCGCCGGTTCCGGTCCACGTCCCGGTTGACAGGCTGGCCGTCGAGCCGACTTCAAGATTGGCGGCGGTGATGAGCGGGCGCACGGTGTTGACCGGCGGCGGCTCGGGCGTCGGGTTTGGGTTCCACGGCAGTTGCGGAATGGTGGCGACTGGCGAGGGAACGATCGGCGGCGGGGTTTGGCCGGGCGTCGACGGCAGCGGCGGCGGCACGGCGCCGATCTTGAACACGTTGGCGAACACGATCGGCGGATAGGGCGGCGTCGTGGTGAAGTCGGGAAACAGGCTCGCCGGAACGGTGGCGCTGCCGGGCGGGACAAACTGCGGCTGTTGCACGCCGGGCACGCTGGGAGGTGCGGCGGCCGGGGCAACAGCCGGGCCGACCAAGGGGCCGACAGGGACCGGGACCGGCGCTGTTTCCGGGTCGACCGGCGGGAAAACGGGGAAGCCGACGGGATCGCCGATCGTCGGCGGCGGGATGATTGGCGAGCCGGTGATCGTGATGGGCGGCGCCGGCGAAGTCGCGGAGCCGCTGTCGAACACGGGCTGGGGGATGCCTGCGATCGACGGCGGGACGGGCGCGGTTGTGATCGGGGGGTCAGCCATTAGACGCTGTACGCCTGCGTTATGGTTGCGCAGCCGCTCCCGGTTATGACGACGTTCTGTCCGTCGGCGATGACGAGCCCGGACGAGCCCGGATTGAGGAGCGTCGAACAGGGCGCATTGACGAACCGCCAGCCGAACCAATTTGGCGGCCGACGGCCGGCGAGCGGCCGGAGCGGCGGGTCGGTGCGGCCGATTTCGCGCTGCCACGCGCGGAACGCCTCGACGACATCGTTGTAGCGATGCCAGCGCCGCGGCGGCGAGGGCGGGCAGGGGCGCGGCGGCCTCGGCGGCGGGCACGGGTCGACGTTGGAACGCTGCGCCGCCAGCCGGATCGAGGAGGGCTGGCCGCCCTCAAATCGCAGTCGGCCCTTGCCTTGCCAGAACGACACGGCGGGCGGGCGAGGCGGGCATGGCGGGGGTGGACGATTTGGCGGGATCGAGCCCGGAAGTAGTCCGGTGCCCGGCGAGCGCGGCGGATTGTCTAGGGTGACGGGCGGGCGGAACATGACGACGCGGTTCGAGCCGGTGGCGACGATCCATGCGCCCTTCGGGATCACGAAACCGTGAAGGTGATCGCAGACCCTAATCTCGCGCGGCTGTCCGAACGGCGACAGCGAAGCGCCGGGCGGTCCGGGCGGCCATGCCGAAACGGGCAGCATTTAGAACGGCGCTCCTCCCGTGATGCCGGTTATCTGCATCCCGGTCGATGGCTTAGAGCAGACCAGATTGAGCGCAGTAATCGAGAGACCCACGCTGGCAATCTGCCCTTGCGGGATGGTGGAATACCAGCCGGTCCAGGCGAAGTTGGCGTCCTCGTGAACGACAAGGGTGATGTATTTCGAGTTGAAGCCATAGGCGGTTCCCTGCGGGCAGTTCAAATCGAAAAAGATCGGCGTGTCGCCTAGCAGGAGCCCTCGGAAGCCGGAATTGACCGGATCGTCCTTGCCCCAGCGGCTCGACGGATCGTTGTTGTAGCGTTCGACCGCCATGAAGTCGGTGAGGAGGGTTGTCCAATCCTCGACCGAACAGACCATGAAATCCAACGCTTCGCCGCCTGAGTTTTTGACGGCGGCGAGCATGTTGGGGATGAACGCGGCGCGGGTCAGGATGTCGCCAGCGCCGGGAACGACGAGCCCTTGCCAATCTGGATAAGTGACGCGGCTTAACCCGCCATAGGTGGGCGCTGTGGCCGCGTTGCCGTAGGCGTCCTGTAGGGAGAACATTTGCAGGACGTTGGTGACGGGCGGGCCGAACAGCGCGGTCGTGAGCGCCTGCAAGCTCGAATTTTTCAGATCGTTGAGTTTGAGCATGAGCCGCGAGGCGACGGCGATCGCGTCTTGCGTCACGAGCTGTTCGAGGCCGAGCGAGCTGACCGGCGTCGCCAGCGCGCACATGTTGAACTCGGCGTTGACGGTCGCGGCCACGTCTTGGGGCAGATTGAATTGCCCGGCCGGTCCTATCCAGCTCGATTGCACATACTGTCCGGTCTGGACGGGCTGCGTGTACGGCGACACGCCGCCGCTGGCGCGGATGGCATTGCGGAGGAGGAGCGCGAGGAGCGGGTTTTGTTTGTAAATTAAAATGACGACCATCTGCGCGAAAACGCGCCTTACGGTCGCTTGCAGCTCCAGCCCGATCGGTCCTGACGGGATGATGCCTGCGCCAAGCAGAGGCATGGGTTATCTCCCTCTGGCGCGCTCCTCGTCACGGTGGATTGCGCCCAAGATTTCTTTGCGTCCCCACGCTTCCGGGTCTTTGGCAATTTCAACGAACTCTGGCGCTTTTTCGTGATGCCAGAACTGGCTGTCATAGGTCGGGCTCGATGTCTGCGGGTTCTTGCTCGCCCTGTATTCGGCCGCCACTTCGTGATCGGCGACGGCTTTTTCGTGCATCCACTTTTCGAGGTCTTGCATCGCCTCGTCGGTGAAGCCGTATTCCTTTTTGACCTTCTCGCGGCTGCGGTTCCACGCGGCGCGGTCTGCGGCGGCTGCGGCTTCGGCCGCCTCGCGCTGTTTCTTCTCGTCCTCGGCGCTGAACCGTTGCTCGACCTTCTGCTCTAGGTCGAAGTCGGGGATGGCGAGGTTCGGGTACTTGCGCTTGATGAGGCGCTTGGCCTCCTTGTTCAATTGGGGGTCGTTATAAATGCTCTCGACGAAATCGGCGGTCATCCGCTTGTTTTGGAGGAACTGATATTCCTCGTCGGTGACTGTGCGCGGCATCTAAAACTCCGGACGGAATGGGGCGGGACATCTAGCCTCAACTCGGCTCGCCCGCCCCGACCGTTGCTCTCTCGCTTGGTCGTTCGTCAATTGTTGTTCGTCTTGCCGGTCACGCTCGGTTGCAGCGGGACGCCGCCCTCGGGCTTAGGCACGACGGCCGGGATGGCTCCCCACTCGCTGATTTCCGACTGCGTGTCCACTTGCAGGATCGTCCTCGGCGGCGTCTCCGGGGGCGACGTGATCGGCGGGTCGTATGAGCGGTTCTGAGCCATGTTTTTCTCCAAGGCTAAGTTAGACTGTCAACCCATATACATTACAACTAACGCCGGGGGCGTTCCGGCGACGGTTCGGTCGGCGACGGCTGTTCCGGGTTTTGGTCGAGCCCGCTGGCTTCGGGCGGCAGATCGGTGCGCGACGGGCGAGGCTGATAGCTTTCCCTCGCCCGTTGTCCGTGCCGCGCCGCCTCCGTCGCGTGCTGACCCGCTTGCTCGGCGTGGTCGTAGGCGGCGTCGTGATGACCTTCGTCGTGCGCCTCGGCCGCCCGGCGATGCGCCTCCTCGGCGGCCCTGTGCTTGTCGGCCGCGTTGTGGTGATGCTCGTGCGCCGGGTGCTTGGCCAATCGAACCTCCCTAGACCGCGAGACGCGGGGTGCCGATCATCCGCTTGCCGCGCCACATGACGACGCCCAACCCAAGCAGCAACATCGCCCAAGTCGAGATTTCCGGGGTCGCGACAACGCCAGTAACGGTCCCGTCGATCGCTAGGCGGATGGGCGAGCTGCCGCTCGTGCCGGTCACATCGACGAAATAGTTTCCGGCGCTCAAGATGTCGGGACCGACGGTCGCCTCTTGGCCGCCCAGCGTGTTCGTGAAAGGCGAGCTGTCGATCAGCGCGCCGGCGGGAATGAACAAGGGTCCAACGCCGGTCGACGTGTGGAAGTTGAGATTGAGGACGCCGCCGAGAACGCGCAACGAGCCGTTGGCGCTGTTGCTGATCGACGCGGTGACGCTCTCGGTCGTCGGCAAGCTGAACTCGAAGAACTGCGCGAACGACTGCCCGCTGCCCGGCGTCGCCTCGGCCGGAAGCGCCACGGATTGATTGAGGATCGAGCCGACGTTCTCGACTACGACCGTCGCCGCCGCGCTTGGCGCGGCGCTTGCCGCCAAGAGGGCTGCGGCCAAAAGGATTTTGTTCATGTTCACGGTCCCCGCTCGAAATTGAGCGAGCGTTCGTAGCATGGGGCTCAACTCCCCGGTAGAGGCGTGGAAGGCATCGGCGCTCCGCCAGCTCCCCCGCCGCCCGCCTGCCCCGGCTGTCCGCCCTGCCCCTTGGAGCCGAGAATTTTTTGCAGAAGCGCGTTCTGGATGGTGCGTTTGAGCTGGTCGCCGATCATCGTCTTTTGGATGCCGACGGCCGGTCCCATGCCGCCAGCGCCGCCAAGGTGGCGCGAAAGCTGGCTGATTGTTCGGAACACGTCGGAGTGCAGTTTCGAGCCCGGCTGCAATCCAAGCCCCGCCTGTTTCAAGGTTTGGATGGCTTGCATGATGAGGTTCATGCTGTCGGCTTGATTGCCGGGTCCGGGGGCGGATGGCGCCGCGCCCATTTTCGACCGGGCGAAGGCGGCGAGGTCGCCGCCCTGCATCGGCGCGCTGTCGCCGGCGGGCGCTTGCGGGCCGCCGACGGCGGGTTGACCGGGCGCTCCGCCGGGCGGACCGCCTTGCCCCATTTCTGGATCGTCGTCGGTTACGTCTGCCATCGTCGCCTAATCCCGAAGGCCGCCCCGCTCCTTGGGGGGGCAATACTAGCGGGGCGGTCATCCCCGTTGGTTGCGGCCTGCCCAAGGGGGTTGGGCTGGGGATGGCGCGGAAACTAGACCGCTAATGCTTTGTCTGTCCAGCGCCGCCGCCCTTCGGCCGCCGCGAGCCGCCGCCAGCGCCGCCGATGCCGAGAACGCCCTTCATCAGCTCCTCGGTCTTTTCCTCTTTCGCCTGCGCCGCTTGCGCCTTCTGCCGCTGTTTCAGTCGCGCCAGCAGCAGCTCGGCGCCGGGCGGATGGAGCATGTGGATCAAATCTTCGCTGTCGATCGCGCCCGCGCGAGCGAGCGCAATAGCGACTTGACGATTGTCCTCCGCGAAGGCGGGTGACGCGGAGTGGCTGTCCACTTGGACTTGGAAATTTTCCGGAAGCTGGGAGAGGAGAAATTCGATTTTGCTGTCGGCGGTTGTGTAGATGAGGGCGTCCATGGCTTGCATGATGCGGAGCGCCAGCCACCCACAATCGGCGAGCTGCCTTTCGAGCGTCGCGGCTTGTTTGATGAGGTGGGGGGACGAAGTTCTAACCAAAGTTTGAGCGTGGACGCCAGCCCGGACGCCCGGCTCTCCTGATCCTGACATGATCGGACTAAAGCCGCTTGCTTCATCAAACAGTTTGAAAATAAATTCGAGTTCTTCGAGATAATTTTCTGGCGGCGGGTCCAGTAGTTTCGTCGCCTTTGCGTTAGGGTTTGGATCGTTAATGAAACCTCCCTCGTTGACAATCTTAAAGTATTGTTCCTCGGTGACGGAGCTAAACCCGGAAAAGACTTGTGGGGCATTGACGTTCCTATCCCACATGACTTTGATATCGCGCATCCGCTTGTTCAGCATGTCCTGCAACATCTGAACCGACGCGATGATCGTGCGGCCCCAAAAATAGCCCGGCGTCGGGACGCCCTGCACCTTGACGAAGCTCGATTTGCCGGGGACGCGTGACAGGTTGCGCCGCGTCTCGTCGCCCTCAATGATGATCGGGTCGGCGCCATAGATGACTTGGACAGTCGTCCAATCCTCGTCCCGGTCGCGGTCCTTGATCCACACTTCGCAGTGCTTGACGGTCGGCGCGAACGCGCGTTGCGGGCGCCATGGCGTTGGAACGGGAAAGACGTTGACGATCCCGGCTGCGGAGGACGGGGCGTCGCCAACGTCTCCCAACGGTTGCAGCCCACCTACAACCATTTGGTGAAAATAGGTCGGCTCCTCCTCGTCGCGGTTCGGGCCGGGCTCGTCGTCGAGTTGCGCCATGATTTGCTCGTAGCGAGGATGTTCGAGCAGCATCGTGCGCAGGCGCGACTTGGTCGGATAGCTGACGTGGCAGAACGCCTCTTGCTCGTCGAGGTTGAGCGTCGTTTCGGATAGCACGCCGAAATTCTGCGGATGCACGGGCGCGGTCTTGAAGGTTCCGCTGTCGCCGTCGGGCAGGACTTTGAGGATTTGGCAACCGTTGACGAGCGACCAAACGACGGCTTCGGCGAAGGTGATGTCGGCGTCGGTCTGGCGGAAGTCGGAGCTCAATTTCTCCGCCACGAGCTGCGATCGTTCGAGGACGCTGTCATCCTCGCCGCTGTCGTAAACGAGCTGGAAGCGGACATCCGTCGGCTGCATGAGGAAACCGGCGAGCTTGTCGATAAAGGGTCCGGTTTTGTTGTAGAGCGCGGCCCTATTGTCCGTCGATCCCATGTAATAGTATTGAGCGGCGCGGGTGTAGATCATGCCCCGCTCCTCGGATGATCCCATGCACTGGTCGATCATCTCCTTGATCCAACGCTTGAGGTCGTCGGATTTCTTCGGGATTTTGAGCGCCATGGGCTACCAGACTTTGATGGCTCGTCGTCTCGACGCCTCAATTAGGTCTGGTTGCGCGCCGCTGGCAAGGTTCGCCTTGAGCATGTCGAGCCCGTCGAAGCCGCCATTCTCGCGCCGGGTCTGCTTGCCGATCGCGGCGGCTGTCTCGACGGCGTTGGCGATCTGGCCGCCCCACGTAGCTTGCAGTTGCGTCGGCGATTGATCTTTGTAGCGGACCTTCGGCACGCCGCCCTGCCGGTTGTCGAATTGGACGTTGGCGACTTTGTAGTCGTTGGCGATGATGTCCTCGGCGAGCCGGTGCGCTCTCATGCTGACTGAGCCGCCGATCGCGGGCGCCTTGAACTCCTGCCGGGTGTTGGCGTCGCAGCTTTCGCATGACGGCGGCGGCGCGTCCCATTGGTCGGCGTCAAGCACGACCTCCATCCGATGGGAACACTCGCCGCACATGTAGGTCCGCATGATCGGCATCAGACGTAGCCCAAGAGCCAGAGGATGAGGAAGATCAGGAGGACGACGCCAAGGATGCCGATGCCTTGGTTGCCGTAGCCGTAGCCGTATTGCCAGCTCGGATTGAGGCGCGGCCCGCCGACGCCACCTAGTAAAATTACTAGGAGGATGATGACGACGACGATGCCAAGCGGGCTTCTCACGGACGGCGGCCCAGCCCAATCGGCGGCGCTTTGACGCGCTCCTCGATCGCGTCCATCCGGTGTTCAAGGTTCTCGACGCGGTCTAGCATGGACACGCCGTCGGGCATCGCCTCGCTGGCGACAGCGGCGTCATCGCCCTCGGGCGGCTCGGGCGGATCGGGCTCGGGTTTCGGCTTGGGTTTGGTCGCCATTACTGTGTCAACCCCTTGACTGCCCACATGACAGCCTCCTCCACTTTCGTTCGCGCCAGCGCCACTTCGCGCCCGTGCGGGACCGCTTCGGCGATCAGGTCGAGGAACGCCTCGCCCGCGTCTTTGATGCGGATCATGTTCGCCTTCTCCTTGTCGGACAGGACGCGGTATTGATGTCGCATCGTGTTGTTGACGGTGCGCTCGTCGCTCTCGCTCGCCACGTATTGTTCGGTCGGCATCAGGCTTCCTTTTTCAGTTCCTCGGCCACGCGCGTCACGGCGTACGCCAGTGAGCGCAACATGCCATCGCGCTCGGCCGGATCGTGCTTGACCAGCCATGCGGCGACCATATGCGTCAAAATATCGGCCTCGATCGCCAGCCGCGCCTGCTCGGGTGACAGTTCCGCGTCCATCAAAAGACTTCCTTCCGCCGTCCTGCCCGCGCGTTGATCGCCCGGATATGCTCGCTGAACGCGAACGATAGCACCGTCCCGGCGTTTTGCGGAGGCGGGTCGCCTTTGATGCTATCCCACGTCATGTTGCGGGCGATCAGGTTCGGGCGTTGAAACTCAATCCACGTGTGATGCGCCAGCGTGGCGGCGCTGACAAGATCGTCGTTCTCGCCGGTGTCAGGCCCCGCGCCTAACCAGCCCTCATCTTCGACGATCGCCTGCAATTCCTTGACCAGCCGGATCGAGCGCAGCTCGATATTGCGCAGCATGAGGCTGTCGCGCAGCTCGCTATAAATCCACGCTTTGTTGTCCTGATTGGCTTTCCAGTTGATGACGTTGCCGACGCCGCCCATGGTGTCGGCGCGCTTGTAGAGGAACCAGCGCACAGACCCGACCATGTTGAGGATGCTGTCGGCGTCGTTCGCGGCTTGGATGATGCCGCGTTGCGCGAGCTGGCGGAGGTTGCGCACTTCGGGCAGGACGGCGGCCCCGACGCCGCTCACTTCGATGTTCGCCATGTGGTTTTTGTACGCGCCGCACAGATGCGACAAGACCCACGCGAATTGATAGGTCAGCGGTCGGTTCGATTGAAACTCGGCGACTTGCACCAGCCGATCGGCGTAGCAGCGGAACACTTCCAACGCGTGGTCGTTAGCGTCCCCCCCGCCGCCCCCCGACGGATCGCCGCCGATGACGTACACGCCCTTTTCCTCGGGGGGTTCCCACACCCTGAGCATCACTTCGTCCTTGTTCGTCGTCTGCACGATCGACGATCCAAGGAAGGCATCCTCGAAGTTGTACTTGTAGCCCTTGTACGGAGGCCCCTCCGCCAGCGTCTCCGCCAGTTCGAGCGTTCGACCGGCTGGGAAGAAAGACGAGCCCGAAGCGACAAAGCACTCCCGTTCGTTCCACGGATAGTGACGGAGCATATATTCCTCCGCCCGCTTCTCGCTTTCCCGCCGCCACCATGCCACCTGTTCCGGCTTGACGATCACGTTGTAGCGTTGGCGCACGTCACGCGCCCGCTTTAACTCCTCATCGTCGAGCCTGCCGTCCCAATAAACCTTGTAGTCGGGATCGGACTTGTCAATCGAGTAGGTTGGGCAGGCCCAAAAGCCGATGAAGATGAACCGCATGTGGCGGTCGGTCTTGGCTTGCTGACAGTGGTTGTAAAACCAATTGAAGCCGTTTGCGATGCTCTCCCAAATGTAGAGCCGGTTCGGGTTGACGCGGGCCAGCGAGGCGATAAGGCTTTCGACGCCGGCGATTGACTTCCATTGGCCGCACTCGGTCATGTGGCACATGTTGAGCGCCCGCGACGCGCCAAGGTCCGGGTTGCTGGCCGCCGCCATCAGGTCGATGACGCTGCGGTTGGCGAACGCCATCCCGTTGCGGTTGTTCTGGATCAGCCGGTGTTCGGACGATCGCCATTCGGGCGGCAGCGTCTCCAAGAGCGCGGCGAAGATGCGCCGCAGTCGCTCAAGGTTGTCGGTGCGATCGGCGATGATCGCGCCTTGGACGCCCGGATTGGCGAGCGCCCAAAACAATTCGATCACGCTGCAAATGGTCGTGATCGCGACTTGGCGGCATTTGAGGATGACGAACTCATGCACGCCCTCGTTGAGCCCCTTGGCGACGGCGTCGATAACCATGCGCTGGGACATCCACGGGTCGACGTGGGTCCGCCCCTCCTCTTTGGTGTCAATCTCGACGGCTCTGAGGAGGTCGTAAATGCCGGTTCGGATGCTCGGCTTAGTGACCATGCAGCTTGGCGGGATCGTTCGGCTCGGCGGTGCTTTCGTTCGGCTGGTCGTCGTAAATCAGGTCGAACGCCAGCTCAATCATTTGCAGCCACTTCTTGCGCTCCTCGGCCGGGAAGTAGTCGCCGGGCGCGGGCAAATGCTCCAAGAGGGCATCAATGATCGGATCGAGCGCGGCTCCGTTGACGGCGTCCAGCTCGGCTTGGTTGGGCTTCTTGGCTATCGTCGCCTCCTATGGATGACGGATGGTGCAGCGACGAGACCATACACATTTCCGTCGCGCCTGTTCCAGCGGCTTCCAAGGAAGCCCTGCTCTTGGGTTCCGGGCGCCCACGGGTAGCCGGGCTCGCCGCTTTCGACGATGCGCGGCTTGGGCGGAAAGGCGCGCTGGCGGAGCGCGGCCAGCTCGTCGGCCACTTCAAGCACGGCGTCGATCAGCTCGGGATTGTCCATCGTACGTAACCCGTGTTAACAATGGGTTGCAGCCGTCTCGTCACGGGGGATGGTAGCAGCTTCCGCTAAGTCAGGTAGCCGCCGGGTTCCCCACCCGGCGGCGTTTTTTTTATGTCAGTCGCAGTAGATGTCGCAACGTCCGCTGCCGTTGGCGTCGCACCATTGGCGGCAGTGCTGACCGGCGAACGCCGGGCTCGCGAGCGCGACCGCTGCGAGGATAGCCAGTAGGATCAATTTACGCATTTTTGCCTTCCTTCTCTCCGTTGTGGAGCTGTTTACGCGGTCTTGGGGATGAGTGTGAGCGTCGCGCGCGGCGGTAGTCCCTCCGCCATATCAGCGCGGCGGATCAACGCCATGCCCAGCGAGCGGGCGAACTCGGGCGCCCACACATGGCAGCAACCGTCGCCGTCTTGCATGATGACGACCTTGTGGTCGGCGTCGGACAACACTTCGAGGGTCGCGGTGCTCATTTCGCTTTCGGTAACTGTATCCATTTGACTTACCTTCCTTCTCTCCGTTGTGGAGCTTTTCAATCCATCCGGCAGGCTTCAAACGAGCCGTCCGGTTGGAAAATCGAGACGTAGCCGTGCAGGTAGACGAAGATCATTTCTTCGCGCAGCCTCATGCAGGCGATCGGCTTGAGCGGCGGATCGCCGGGATAGTGCAGGGTCGGCGAGCCCTTGATGTTGGTGAAGCCGTCTTGCGGTCGCCAGCCGCCGTACACGTACCGCTCGGCAAATTGCTCTTTCGCCGGGCGCGGGTCGCTGTCGTCGAGGAACGTCGGAATGAAGCCGACGAAGTTCGGGTCCGAGTAGCGCATGTCGAGAATGAGGACGGTCGGATAGGTCATTTCGCCTCTCGTTTCGCCATGCGGGCGATGCGCTTTTCCGGGCTCGTCACTTCCGGGTTGAGCGCGCGGGTGATGGCGGCGAGCAACGCTCGCCCCTTGGGTGTCAGCCGGTAGAGGCTTTCGCGCCGGTTCATGATGTTCGCGTGGCTTTCCACGAGGCCCGCGCCTTCCTCGTGGTTGCGATCGCGCTCGCCCATGTCGATCAGGTTGCGCGACATCGTGGTCGCCGACAGTCCGCCCCGCTTGGCGTATTCGGTGATGGACAAATCTTCCTTCTCAGCCACGAGAAAGAACGCTTGAACGCAACGCGCGGGGATTGTCGGCCGCAGGCGAAAGAACGGATCGAGGCCCGCCAGCATCGAATGGATGACGGCGGTTTGTTCCTCATTCCGTCGCGGGTTATCGGTCGCTTTCCTCATTGTGTGGTTCGATCGCATCGTTGCTCTCCTCCAATTGCGCGGCGTTCCATCCGTCGACGATCAGCTCCGGGCGCTTGCCGCCGTTGGCCGTGCGCCAGATGCTTATGACGGTCGTTTCGTTCTCATCGCCCTCAATCAGCTTGATCGAGTAGCTATTCAGCTCAGGCACGAATTTGATTTCAATTCGGTCGACATCGAAGATTGTCATGCTGTGTACGTGCGGCATTTGCCTTCCTTTCGTTCGCAGATCAGCGACACTCACACACTTGCGCTCTTTCCGGATATGTGTCAAGGCTATCACATGACGCCACATGAACGGTTGATGATCGCCCTTCGTCACGGCGTCCTAGTGAGAGGGAAGGCAACCATGAGATATGCAGCGGACGTAGTGCATCACTCGGCGCGACCGGCCGACGATGATCGTTTTTGCACGGTGCCCATTGAGGCCGGGACGCCCATCGAGGCGGCGCGCAAGGTGGCGTCAATCGCAGCGGCTCGCCGTTATGAGGACGCGGGCGAAGTTGGTTTTCTCTCGCCGCAAGCTGCGCCCGGCTGGTATCGCGCCGCGATTGGCGAACAGCGCCGCAGCGATGACGGGATCACAACGCGCGGCGTCACCATTTCAATACACGTCTGGACTGTGGATTAAGCACATATTTTTTTTGTATAATATGTGTAAAACGATAGGGTTGACTGTCTAACCGATGTGTGATAGTCGCATATCAGTGGGGATCGCCACGGCGGTCCTCACGGCTCTAAACGGAAGGCAAAAACCCAAATGAGTGACGAACAGGAGTTCGATAGCGCCTTTGAGGAGGCGCGAGCGCAAGAGGCGGCCGACGCCGCCGACAGGCTCAAGCGCGGTCAATCGTGGGACGATTGGCTCAAGATCGGGACGTTCCTCAACATCGGCCGCAACAAGGCGATGTCCCGCGCCGGAACAAACGAACCCGTCGGGGCGCGCTACATCAAAGCGTTCTCGGAATGGATGGCGGTCTATTCGTGGATCGGCGATATCGACAAGGCGACGCGCGTTCACGCCATGTGGGCGGTCGACCATCTCGACGATCTAACGCGGCTCCGCGAGAACATGGGTCTAACCCAGCGTCTCGCGTGCAACCATCCAACGTCAATGCGTCGCCGTTGGGACAAGGCGCAAAAGGAAGTCGACAAAGTTGCCCCTACGGCCGGGAAAAAGGAAAGCCGGGCCGATGTCATCCAACGCGAGCTGGAACAAGTCGCGGCCGAGCGCGACAAGTGGAAGCACAAGGCGGAGAAAGACGGCTCGCTGTTCGATCTAAAGCAGGACAGCACGAAAATCATCGCCTCGGTCATTGTCGCGAACATGTCTCCGCATCGCTTGCGCGAACTGCACAAGGCATTGCAGGCGGAGATTGACCGCGTCAAGGCTGCGCAGAAACAGGCGGGTTGACAAGCGCGCGTCTGTCATCCATATGGGTTGACAGGCGCACTGCGCCTTAACACTCACACAACGGAAGGCAATCAAGATGTCTGCATATGTCGTCGACAAGGAAACCATTGACCAGCTCATAGCGGGCGCGCTTCGCGCCCGATTGTTCGGCATTGATGAGGCTAACGAGAAAGGACAGATGCTTTGGCGTGAGAACGTGACGAGCGTTTCATTCCGCTACAATCTGCCCACGCGTGACGCGACCGAATTGGCGCAATACGAGGGCGATGTCGAGGCTTACACTTACGAGGCTTGCGACCCGACGGGCGAGACAATAGACGCCGCGATTGATTGTCTCGATTATCAATCGTGCGAACATGATGGATGGGAGGCCAGCGCGGCTCATGCGCTGTTGAAGTCTATTCGCATTGCCTTTCCCGCCAAGCCTCGGATTATGCGCCGCGCTTGACAAGCTCACAAAGTGTCATGTATAGAATGTGACGGGGCATTGTGTCCCGTCACTCTCACATGTGAAGGCAATCCAAATGTTAGACGCAACCCAAACGACCGGCCTAACCGCGATTGATCTAGCCGCGCTGCGCAAGGCGGATAGCGTCTGTTTCTTTCACCGCAAGGTGCCAGATGCGAGCGGCGAAACGTCCTACATAGACGCGATCAAACGCGCCAAGGTCTGCGCACGTGATCCATTCGGCCGCGATGTCTCGCACGTCATTGCGTGCCCCTATAGGCTGCGAGAGTACACGCAAGGCCCCGACAAAATTCCGTACAACAGCGAAGAATGGAGCGGTTTTGAAAGCATCAGCTCTGCGCAATGGTCTGAGGAGTGGAAAACCGTTGTCTCGCTCTTGCGCGTTGGCGACCGATTGACGTTGCACTGGCAACGCGGCGCTTGGACAACAGAAAGCATGTCGAACGCGTCGCCTAAGTTTTATGGTGACAGCTTGTCCCTAATCGTCGAACGCGCAAAGGCCACGCTAGAGTTTCACGTGCGCATGTCCGTTTGTGAGAACAATTCCGCGCGCATGGTTCGAAGAATGGAGCGGTTTTGAAAGCATCAAATTAATTGTGGCGACATCTGAAAAGTAACGCAGGGCACTTGACACGCCGCAAAGTGTCATCTATATGGTTTGACAGACGGGGCGATGTTGCCCCGTCACTCGGAAGGCAAAAACACCATGGCACACAACATTGAAAACCGTGACGGCGTCTATTCGTTCGCGTTCACTGGCGAACGGTCTGAAATCTGGCATCGTTTGGGCACGGAATTGGACGCGGGCGCCGGGCGCGAGGAATGGTTGCGCGCGGCCGGTTTGACGTATCGCGTCGAAAAGGTTCCGGCGATTGCATCGCTCAATTCGCCCGCCTTCGATCATATCGCGCCTGAAAACCGCTTCGTTGAAACAGAGAAGAAATTTCTTGCGCGTCAAGATAATGGTCACGTTTTGGGCATTGCGGGCGATGGATATCAGGTTGTCCAGCCGGTCGACGTTTGGGAGTGGTTTGAAAACTACATCACAGTCGACGACCGTTTCCATATTGACGCGGCTGGCGTTCTGGGTTCCGGCGAGCGGCTATGGATCACAGCGCGGTTTAACGGTTCCTTAGATGTCGCCGGCGATCGCCACGTTCCACGGCTCTTGATGTCGACATCGTTTGACGCCAGCCAAGCCACGCGCAACGAAGCCACAATGACGCGCGTGGTTTGTCAAAACACGTTGCGCGCGGCTCACATGAACGCGAAAGCCCTCATCAAAACGCGCCACAATACGCGGTTTGACGGCAAGGCGGTGCACCGCGAGTTAGGGCAGATTGCACAATCGTTTGTGGAGTTTAAGGCGATAGGCGACGCAATGGCGCAATCGGCAATGACGCGCGAAAGCGTGCAATCGTTCTTTGCAACCCTGCTAGGCGTGGCGCCCGACGCGAAAGCGGCCGATATCTCCACCCGCACAAAGAACATTGCGACCGATCTAGCGGCGTCCTATCGCCGGACCCAGCATGAGCGCAACAGCTCGCGTGACGATGTTTGGACGGCGCTTCAAGCTGTGACGCGCTACGTCGACCATGATCGAACCGTGCGCAATGCCCCTAACGAGACGGTGGGACGTTTCGATAGTGGGACGTTTGGGAGTGGCGACGCGATGAAAGGCAAGGCGATGTCCCTGCTATTGCCCCTAGTCGACGCGAGCTTGTTTCGCGACCGCGTGCTAATCCCTGCCTGACCTAACACTCGTTTGACTGAAAAAGGGGCCATATGGCCCCTTTTTTTTGTGCCGTTTAGAACGCCAGAGATAGGGCGCCAGAGCCCAACTTTTTCGCCTGTATTTCTACCTCGGAC
>Ga0210387_10000206_pt1 | contig 43207 bp, 35 predicted proteins | sample IncBWC7OmetaG_FD_160108 | JGI IMG/M metagenome (GOLD analysis project Ga0210387, IMG submission 160108) | Forest soil microbial communities from Barre Woods Harvard Forest LTER site, Petersham, Massachusetts, United States - Inc-BW-C-7-O ... | reverse complement strand
CATTCATCCCTACGTCGCCAAGGACATCAGCAGAAGTCAATCAGAGCTTCCGCTTCACCCGTGTCTTTGTTTGGGCGCGCCGTTTACGAGAAAGCCGCCTTCACCCGTTCGGGCGAAAATGGCACGCGCCGGATACGCACGCCGGTCGCATCGAAGATGGCATTGGCAATCGCGGCCGCCACGGGACGTATCGATGGTTCGCCGGCGCCGGATGGCGCAATCTCCGGATAGTTGATCAGCACCACGTTTACTTCGCCCGGCGTCTCGGTGATGTCGAGGATCGGATAGGTGATCCAGTCGATGCTGGTCACGGCGTTGCGGTCGAACGTCACCTCCTCCCACAGCGCACGGCTGACGCCCTGCACGATGTTGCCTTCGACGCATTTCACCAGGCCGTCCGGATTGATGATCTGCCCGCAATCATGCGCCACCGTGAATTTGCGCGCCCGGATCTTGCCGGCACTGCGGTCGACATCAACCTCGGCTATCACCGCGACACGGGTGCCGTTGCGCTGGGCATAGGCAATTCCGCGGCCGGAGACCTTGATGCCGGTCTGGTCACGGCGCGGCGATGGCCGCGTGTCCCAGTTGGCTTTCGCCGCCGCCGCTTTGATAACGGCGATATCGCGCGGCTCCTTGATGTGACGAAGGCGGAATTCGATCGGATCGGCGTTCACCGCCGCCGCTACCTCATCGATAAAGGACTCACTGGCGAAATGGATTTGCGGTCCGACCGGATCGCGCAAATGCGAGGTGCGAAGCGGCGATGCGCGGTCGAGCAGCGGAGGAATGGTCTCCCAGGCCAGTCGCTTGTTGGCGATGGCGTAGGATTCGGCAGGCACGCCGAAGCCATCGCCGGATTTCAGGGCCACACCCAGGGTTTGTCCAGTCAGTGTGTCCTGCGGCTTGCCACCATTGGTATCGACGTCTACCCGTGAAAACGCCTTGCTCGTAAACTCGTAGGCGATGACCTCGCCGGCGGCATTGAGACCCGCCTTCGCGATGTGGATCGAGGCCGGTCCTTTCGGATCCCAACCCGTCCCCTGGTTCCGCATATATTGCAACCGCACCGGACGGCCGACGGCTTTGGCGAGCACGGCGGCATCCATCGCGCAGTCGTCGGCGTCGTTGCGGCCGTAGGAGCCCGGACCAGGCTTGAAGATGACGTGCACCTTCTCGACCGGCACCTGCAATATGTCAGCCAGTCCATTCTGCACAAAATGGGATTTCTGCGTGCCACTCCAACAAGTGACGAAGCCATCCTTGATTTCGACCAGCGAGCAGGCCGGACCCATGCTGGCATGTGACTGGAATGGCCATTCATATTCGGCCTCGATCACCCTGGCGGCCGACTTGAAGGCCACGTCGACATCGCCATTCTGCTGTTCCACCACGCGTTTGCGCACGGGCGCTTTGCGAATGTGGTCGTGGAGCGACACCTGCTCCGGAAACGGCGGCGTCTGTGCCGACCATTCGACTTTCAGCGCCTCGGCTACCTGGATCGCATCCCATTCCTTGTCGGCCACCACGCCGAGGAAGCCCTGATTCCAAACCACCTTGGCACCCGGAATGTTCTTGATCGTGCTGTCGTCGACCTTCACCGGCACCGCACCGGCCACTGGAGGCCGGATCATCCGGCCGTGGACCATATCCGGCACCTTGATGTCGGTAACGAAGTCCTCCTGACAGAACACCTTCGGCGCGATGTCCTCCCGTTTGATCGGCTGACCGACGATTTTGTGCTCGCTCGGCTTCTTCGGCTGCGCCTTGCCGGGCGCGTACAGCGCGTTGCCAATCTCCTTGTTCCAGGCGAGTTGAACGTTGAAGTACTGTCCGCCGATCAACTGCGCATAGGAAACGCGCTTCGACGGATCGTCGGCAACGCTGACGACGCCGTCGTTGACAACAAGACGTTCGACCGGTGTCGCGAGCGAGGCAGCGGCCATCTCGACCAGTACGCGCCGGGCTTCCGCCGCCGCCACGCGCATCTGTTTGCCGCCGAGCTGAATACCGGTTGAGCCCGAGGCGCCGCCCTGGTTCACCGATGTCGCGGTATCGGCCATGTAGACCCTGACGCTCTTGAATGAAACGTCGAGCTCTTCGGCGACGATCTGGGCAATCGCGACATGCAGCCCATGGCCCATGTCCATCTTGCCGAAATAGGCCGCGACGCGGCCGTCGGCATTGACAGCGATGTAAGATGAAAGCTGATCCGGCGTCAGCGGCGGCTTGGCGCCTTGCGCATAGGCCTGACCGATCGACAATACGGTTTCGAGCGTGACGCCGGCGCCGACCGATACGACCAGCGCGCCGCCCCCAAGCAAAACAGAGCGGCGGGTGAGTGAGGAGGTCTGTTCGAATTTTGTCATGGTGCGCCCCCTTAGCCCATCATCTCAGCGGCACGCTTGACCGCCTTGAGGATGCTGATGTGGGTCCCGCACCGGCACTTCAGTCCGGAGAGTGCCTCCTGAATCTCGGCCTCGGTCGGTTTCTTCTTGTCGCGCAAGAAAGCAGCGGCGGTCATCAGCCAGCCGTTAATACAGTAGCCGCATTGCGGCACCTGCTCCTCGACATAGGCTGTCTGCAGGGGATGCGGTTTTTCCGGCGTGCCGAGGCCGGCGAGTGTCACGACCTTGGCTTCGCCGACGGCAGACAAAGGCGTCACGCAGGAGCGTGTCGGCTGGCCGTCGAGGTGCACGGTACAAGCGCCGCATTGCGCCAGTCCGCAACCGAAATGAGGATTGTTGAGACCGATATCGTTGCGCAATGCATAGAGCAATGGCATGTCCGGATCGGCATCTATCGCATGGACTTGACCGTTGACGTTCAGTTTGAAGGGTTGGTTCATAGCGGGCAGCTCCCTTGATCTCGGCGCGGTGGATTACGTCCAACCGTTCCGTCGCGGTATTTTCGCGAATGCGTCGTTAGCCGACGCTTACGGGCCTGATGCTATCCCTGTAACCGGAATTTGGAAATGGCCCCAAAAAAGGAAAACGCTCCGAGCCCGAATCGTTTTTCATAACAGGGGTAGCGTCGATATCGCAGCTGCGAGGCATGCCTGATGTAGACGGCCACATTGCAAACCGCTAGCTTCGCCGTGAGCAACAGGAACGATCGATGGCGATCGATAACGTTCCTGGCTCATGGGAGGATGGCATGACCAAGAACCGCGATATGCGTGGTGAAGGTTTAGAGCCCGCTGCCGGCAACGGCTTGATCAACCGCCGCGCGCTACTCGGGCGCGGCATGATGATCGCGGGGGCAATGGGGACGGGCCTTGGGGGATCGTCGGCATCCGCCGGCGCCGAACCGCTGACGGAAGAACCGTGGAGCCTTGAATTCGGGGACCGTACGACACCTTACCAGGTGCCGTCCAAGTTCGAGTCCAAGGTTGTCCGCACGTTGTCCAATCCCAAGCACGAGCTGCGCAACTCCCATTCACGCACGCCACATCATCTGCTCGAGGGGACGACCACCCCGAATGGACTGCATTTCACCATCAACCACGGTGGAATCCCCGCTATCGATCCGGACAAGCATCAGCTCGTGATCCATGGCCTGGTCAAGCGACCGCTGGAGTTCTCGGTCGAAACGCTTTCCCGCTACCCCATGGTCTCTCGCACGACTTTTGTTGAGTGCGGCGGCAACAGCGCGCCGATGTTTTCGCCGGAGCCGCTGCAAGAGACCGTTCAGGCTTTGCATGGGCTCGCCTCCTGCGCGGAGTGGACCGGCGTCAAGCTATCGACCCTGCTCGAGGAAACCGGCATCGACCCGCGCGCCAAGTGGCTGATCGCCGAGGGGGCGGACTCGCCCCGCCTGAGCCGCAGCGTCCCGATGAAGAAAGCGTTGGATGACGCAATGGTCGTGCTCTACCAGAACGGCGAGCGCCTGATGCCTGGAAACGGCTATCCGATGCGTCTGCTGCTGCCCGGCTACGAGGGCAACATGAACGTCAAGTTCCTGCGCCGCCTTAAGCTCGTCGAGCAGCCTGCGTTCAGCATGTACGAGTCGCGGACCTACGCGCCGATCCTGCCCAACGGCAAGGCGTATCGGTTCTATTTTCTGCAAGAGGTCAAATCCTTCATCACCTTCCCTTCGCACGGCCATGTATTGAAGGAGCCAGGCCTCTACCAGATTTCCGGCATCGCTTACTCCGGCACTGGCCGGATCGAGAAGGTCATGGTGTCCGCGGACGGCGGCCAAAGCTGGGCCCAGGCCGCCCTTCAGGAGCCGGTGCTGAGTAAGGCCTTTACCCGCTTCCGCCTGCCATGGCGTTGGAACGGAGGTCCGGCGACATTACAAAGCAGGGCATGGGATGAATCAGGTGAGGTTCAGCCGACCCGGGCTGAATTTATCGTCGCGCGCGGCGAGTTGGCGAAGCCACCGCCTGTTCTTGGCTTCAACAATCAGCACTACAACTCGATCACCAGTTGGGGCGTGGGAAGCAACGGGGAAGTCAAGCATGTTTACGTTTAAGCACGCGATCTTCGTCGCCTCCGTATGTATGGCCTCAATGGGCGGTGCCTTGCTGGCCGAGACACCCAATCGTGGCAAGCCGATCGACGAGGCGACCATCGCTCCGTGGGACATCAGCATTTTGCCCGACGGCACCGGATTGCCCAAAGGCAGCGGCACGCCAGAACAGGGTGCGCCGATTTTTGCCGAGAAATGCTCGGGCTGCCACGGCGAGAACGGTAAAGGCGGCGAAGCGAACGCCCTGATCAGCGATCGCGAGCTGATCGGCATCAGCGCCGCGCAGAAAACGATCAAGAATTTCTGGCCTTACTCGACGACGGTGTTTGACTTCATCCGCCGGGCAATGCCGTTTCAAATGCCGCATTCACTCACCGATGACGAGGTCTACGCTCTTACGGCCTACATTCTCGCCGGCAATAAGCTGATCGGCCCGAACGATGCGATGGACGCACAAACCTTGCCGAAGGTGAAAATGCCCTATCGCGACAACTTCATCTTGCGGTTTCCGGACCGCATTTAGCGGCGGCGATCGAACCACAGGCATTGATCGCCTCAAGCTGGCGTATCTTGCCGTGCTCGATTGTGCCTGGTCGCGGTGCGTCTTACGGGCCCTGCGGCCTCAGCCGGTCGTACGACTCCCGCGTAACGCGGCGTGGAGGATCAACAGCGTGAACCCACCCGAGATCACCGGCTGTTGCAGAATCAGGCGGACGATCAACGGCATCGCCTTCAACGTATCGGGCGAAATGAACAATCCGCCGAGACCGACCAGAAAGCCGAACCCTGCCGAGATCAGGCTGCGATCGTCCCATTCCACGTCGGCCAGCATACCGACGCCGTGCATGAAGACGACGCCGAACAGGAGCGTGGCGACCGCGGAAATGACCGGGGACGGCACAAGCACCAGCAACATGTCGAACTTCACGCAGGCCCCAAGCAGAATCAGCACGACGCCAGCGGCCAGCGTCGCATAGCGCGAACCGACACGGGTCGCACGCAGCATCCCGATATTGTCGGGATAGGCGATGGTACTGAATCCACCGAACAGCGCCGCCACCACGGCGCCGAGCGCAGCGCCGAACACGCCTTCAGCCATCCGTTCCGGCGGCAACGCTTCTCCGCCCCAGTCAGCGACCGTTCGATAGAGCGCCATAGAACCCATGCCGGCTGCCAGCAACACCAGCAAGAACATCAACACCAGATTCGTCTGCACCACGAAGCCAAACGGAAACAGACGCGGTTCGACCAGCATGGGCGCGGCTGCAACCGGAGCAAAGGAGATCGGCTGGAACAGCATGAAGCAGGCGGTCCCGAGCGCGATACCGAGCAATATGGCGCCACGCCGCAGCAGGCGGCTACCCCAGCGCATGATGACAATGATCACCGCTACCGCCACCGCGCCGGAGACGAGGTTGGCGACGGGAAATCCGGCACTGCTCGCCTGCCCGATCCAGTTGGGCAGCGACACGCTGGTGATCTGAACGATGATGAGCATCACGGTCATGCCAGAGATCAGCGGGTTGGCGAGATATCGCGCCAGCAGCCCGATGCCGCTGCGCCCGCGGATCGGAATCGAGATCAAGCACCACAAGACGGCCGCGACGAAAAAAGACCCATAGGCCGCGGCCAGCCCTGCATCCGTGACATGACCAATCGCGAGGATCGCGCCGAACGAGCCCGCATAGGGACCCTGCACGATCGGCAGCCGCAGCAGAAGGATCGATTGCAGGATCGTGCTGACACCGCAGGCGATGAAGGTCATGCCATAGACATAAGCAATGTCAAACGGCGCAAGCTTGAACGCCAGGCCGAGCAGCGCCGGGAAAACGAACATGCCGGTCATGCCGAACACGTTCTGGAGACCCAGCAAAATCAACTGCAAGACGGGCAATCGATCATGCACACCCACGTCGAAAGCCTGTCCCTTGCTCGTGTGGCTGGACCTGGGATGTGGAACGTCTCGCGCCGTTAATTGCATCGGAACGGATCCTCGGTTCAGGCGGTTGACGAAGGAGGCTTCGCCACAGCTTCGATGGTTGGTCGGGCTTTGCGCGCCATGCTCGTTCTGGAGTCATGGCGCGAAAGAAGAGCGAACAGGCGCGACGAATATGTAGCGTCCCGACCCGCTTGATAACAAAGTGCCTGGTTGCCGGCCATATCTCCTGTTGATCGGTGAGCTCCCGGTCCGGCTATGGGCAACATCGACGCCGCAAGCTGGCTCATCCCGGCCTGCGTTCGCCCATTTGACTTAGGCGAGTTTGTCATACAGTATGACCAAAAATGGATGCGACCTTCGTGGCGGCGTCGACCTTGCACGCTAAAAAATCCGAATGTCCGGGAGGGATTCAGCGTGACACCCCGTCAACGCGGCGCTGTTAGAGCTATCCTGAATGGAGCCATTTTCGGCGCTCTGCTAGGACCGATCGCTGCGCATGCGGCTGATAAATGGCGCTATGGGGTTGTCGAGGCAAAGGGAGATGCCGGTCTGATTTTCATGCCGAGCCGATTCGGCACCAAATATGACCTCGACATCGAAATGGTCGAATTCGCGAGCAGTACGACACCCGTAAAAGCTCTGATTTCCGGTGACATTGATGCGTTCACAGCATCTCCGGGCGTTGCACTCACGGCCATGTCACGTGGCGGCGCTCTGAAATTCGTGGGCTGCAATTGGCCGGGTGCGACCTATACGCTCTACGGTGCTCCTGACATCAAAACGATGGCCGACTTGAAGGGTAAAAGCGTTGGCGTTTCCGGTCCTGGTTCGATGCCCGACTTGTTCGTTCGTGAGGCCCTTATGGCAAAGGGTATTTCGTTCGATCAAGTGACCTTCGCGAATGCAGGTGGTGGCTCGGATCGTTTCCGTGCGCTGCTCGCCGGGGTCGTGAAAGCGACGGCTACTTCGAGTGAGTTCGAGCCGGAAGCGGCTAAACACGGCATCAACATTCTTGCCCAGGCGCACGTCGTGACGCCGATGTTTTCGCGCAACTGCATTGTCACGACCGCAAAGACGATCGTTGAGAAACGCGATCAACTCGTGAGGTTCCTTGCCGCTAATATGGATGGCTATGATTATGCGCTGACGCATCGCGACGAAACCAATGCTCTCGCGCGCAAGATTGCGAAATTATCGGATGACGATCTGAGTGCCGTATTCATTTACGATGAAACCGTCAGCCAGAAAAATGTTGATCCACAACTCGCAATACCTGCCGATCGGTTGCAATGGATCGAGAACGCGCTGGCGCGGCATGGAGCTATTGATACGGAAAAGGATGTCAAAGCTTTCATGGATGACACCCCCCGCCTGGCGGCTTTGAAAATCCGGAAGCCTTGAAAGCAAAGCGAGCGAATGCGCTATGTCTCACGTTCAGCTCAAGGATGTGTCGAAGATCTTCGGCCTGAAGGTCGACGGCCGCATGCAGATTACGCGAGCGCTGAATGGGGTGACCTTCGATATAGAACAAGGCGAGATCGTTGCGCTCGCTGGGCCGAGCGGTTGTGGAAAAACGACGGCGCTGCGCATCATCATGGGGCTCGAAAGTGCGACAACGGGTTCGGTTCTCGTTGGAAACAAGGAGATCGTCGGCTGCGGGCATGATCGCGGCATGGTTTTCCAGCACGCCGAGCTTCTGCCTTGGAAGAGCGTACTAGACAATGTGAAGTTTGGATTGGCCATGAAAGGCATTCCAAAACCCGAGGCGGATGCCACGGCATCCCGCTACGTTGACCTCGTCGGGCTCTCTCATGCCAAGGATCGGCGGCCCCATCAATTATCGGGTGGCATGAAGCAACGGGTCGGCATCGCACGCGCCCTCGCAATAGACCCGGCGGTCCTGTTGATGGACGAACCTTTCGGAGCGTTGGATTCCCAAACGCGGGAAACGCTGCAGATGGAACTACTTTCCATTCACGAGCGGACGCACAAGACCATCGTGTTCGTGACGCACGACCTCGATGAAGCAGTGCTGCTGGCAGACCGTGTCGTCGTGATGCACGCCGGGCAAGTGCGAGAAATTATCTCAATCGATATAGGCCGGCCGAGACGGGACATTCGTGCCATTCAGACCAATCCGGAATTCATGAGAAAACGCATGGCGATCTGGGAGACACTTCATGATGCCACGCCGCACGCCGATCCTGTACCGGAAATGAGACCGACATGAAGACGCGCGACGACCATGCCGGTTCGCTTGCAAGCGAAAGTCTTGATGGCTTGATCAAGCCGGCTTGGCGCGTGCCGAGCTGGCTCATAACCAGTCTGTCCCTGATTGTCGTTACCGCCACATGGCAAATCTTCGGCCCGCAGATCAATCCACTGTTCGCATCCTATCCGAGCGAAATCCTTCGGGCTTTCTGGAAAATGACGGTCTCCGGACAGTTGCCGACGGCGTTTGTGAGCAGCATGCAGCCTTTTCTCGCGGGTTATCTTCTGGCCGCGATACTCGGTATTCCGGCCGGCTTACTTCTCGGGCGTTTTCGGGTTCTCGATGCGGCGTTCGGCATTTACGTTATTGCCGGGTATTCAACGCCGCTCATTGCCCTGGTCCCGTTGTTGATGATCTGGTTCGGCCTCGGCTTCATGGTGAAGATGGTCATCATCTTCCTTCTGACGTTCTTCCCGGTTTGCATCAATACCTGGACGGGTGTTCGAGCTGTTCCCAAAACACTCGTCGACGTCGGCACCGCCTTTTGCGCCTCGCAATCATCGATCATGCGGCAGATCGTTCTGCCAGCCGTGCTGCCCTATATTATGGCCGGGCTTCGCCTGGGCATCGGCAAGGCCGTGATTGCAATGGTGATCGCCGAGTTCTTGACTGCGATTTCCGGTCTTGGCGGCGTGATCATCAGCTCGGCGAATAGTTTCAAAACCGCCGAAATGTTCGTGCCGATCATCGTCATTATGGTGCTGGCTGTCCTTCTCACCCATCTCGTCAGTGTCATCGAGCGCAAGGTAGCGCCCTGGCAAAGCGAGATAGCCGACCGTGAGGGCATCTGATGAGAGGTCAGCTGTCCGTTCTTGCCTTTCCCGGTGCGCCCAACCTGCCGCTGTTCGCCGCGCAGGCCCGCGGCTTCTTTACCGACGCAGGGCTTAACATCGATTTTCAGACGACGCCGAGCTCGGTCTTCCAGTTCGAGCAATTCGGCGCCGGCAAGGTCGACATCGCCTTTACCGCGTTCGACAATGTCGTCGCCTATCGTGAGGGCCAGGGCGCGGTCAAGCTGCCGTCGCTCCCCGATTTCCGTGCAGTCATGGGTTGCACGCAGATCGAACTCAGCCTCGTCGTCGCGCCGGGCATCAAGGCCGTCGAGGATCTACGCGGACGAAGCCTAGCGCTGGACGCGGTTTCCACCGGCTTTGCCTTCGTGCTTTACGAGATGCTGGCGCTTTCGGGACTTACGCCCGGTGATTACGAGGTGATACCGGTCGGCGCTACGCCCGAGCGTTGGCGCTCGGTGAAGGAAGGCGCACACGCCGGCACAATCACCATCGAGCCCTTCACCAGCATCGCGCGCGCCGCCGGCTTTCCGACACTGCTCAAGAGCAGCGATTTCTTTTCGGCCTATCAGGGCGGCGTCATAGCGGCGCGCCACGATTGGGCCGGCGAGAATGAAGCGGCACTGACTGGGTTTCTCCGCGCTTATCTGCGGGGGCTGGACTGGGCGCTCGATCCCACCAAACGCGAGGCGGCGGCGGCAATGCTGGCGGCGCGGATGCCGGAGATCCAGCCCAAGGCGCTGGACGCGGTGATGCGCAGCCTGCTGTCCGAGCGATCGGGTCTGACGCCCAAGGGGGCTATTCTTCGAGACGGCGCGCGGACAGTGCTCGATCTGCGCTCGAAGTACGGCGCGGGTAAAGCGGTACTCACCGATGTTGATTGCTATCTTGAGCTTGGCTTGCGCGAGCGCGCGCTCGCGTCGGCTTATCCTTAAGGACCGGCGCACATGGATTTGCTGAAGTCGTTGAGGGCCGTTGGCCAGCCGCTCCGCCGCAAGGAGGACGAGCGGCTGATTACCGGGCGCGGCCAGTTCACCGACGACTTCTCGCTGCCGGCTCAAACCTGGGCGGCAATGGTGCGCTCGCCATACCCTCATGCGAAGATCAACGGCGTTGATGCGAGCGCGGCGCTTGCGATGCCGGGCGTGCTCGGCGTGCTCACCGGCGCTGATGCGCTTGCCGACGGGCTCGGCGAGATCCCGCACAATCCCGTGCCATCGACCAAGTTCGACGTGAAGCTCACCGGGCGCGGCGGCACCCCCGTCTATATCGGCGAACATTATCTGCTGCCCACCGATCGCGCGCGCTATGTCGGCGAAGCGGTGGCGATGGTAGTCGCCGAGACGCGCAGCCAGGCCTATTCCGCCGCTGAGGCGGTGATGGTCGATTTCGAGCCGCTTGACTGGGTCGCGGGCACGGTCGAGGCAACCGCGCCGGATGCGCCGAAGCTGTGGGACGCCCTGCCCGACAACATCCTTGTCGACGCGACTTTCGGCGATGGCGCCGGTACCGACGCTGCGTTCAAAGCCGCCGCGAACGTCGTTAGCATGACGTGGGTCATCGGTCGTGTCACCGGCGTCCCGCTGGAGCCGCGCGCGGCGCTCGGCTGGTATGATCCGGACACGCAGCGTTACACGCTCTATGCCGGCAGTGGCGGCGCCGTGCGGCAAAAACATGAACTGGCCAAAGTGATCGGCGTCGATCCGGCGGCGGTACGGGTCATCTCCCTCGATGTCGGCGGCAATTTCGGCACGCGCAATCGCGCCTATGTCGAGTTCGGCCTCGTGATGTGGGCATCGAAGAAGATCCGTCGACCGGTCAAGTTCCGCGCCGATCGCTCAGAGAGCTTCCTGACCGACTATCAAGGCCGTGATCTCGTCTCCGAGGTGTCGCTTGCGCTCGACAAGGACGGCAATTTTCTGGCGCTGCGGGCCAGCAACCTCAGCAATGTCGGCGCGCGCTGTGTGTCGCTGTCGCCACTCAGCAAAGGTTCGGGCCTCATCACAGGTTCGTACCATATCCCGGTGACGACACTGCGATCGCGCGCGACTTTCTCGAACACCATGCCGACCCAGGCCTATCGCAGCTCGGGCCGGCCCGAGGTGACTTTCGCGATCGAGCGGCTGATCGACAAGGCGGCACGCGAGCTTGGCTACGACCGGCTCGATCTGCGGCGCCGAAACCTCGTCCAGTCCTCGCAGATGCCGTACCGGAATGCGATCGGTTCGCTCTATGACAGTGGCGAATACGGGAAGAATATGGATCGGCTGCTCGAACTCGGCGACTGGGCCGGCTCGGCGGCACGTCGCCGGGAAGCGGAGGCGCGCGGCAAGCTGTTCGGGTTGGGCTTCGCGAATTACGTCGAAAGCTCGATCGGCAGTCCCAAGGAGCGGGCCGATATCATCGTCCACCACGGCAAGGGCATCGAAGTCGTGATCGGCACCCAGCCCGCCGGACAAGGCCATGAGACCAGCTTCGCGCAGGTGATGGCCGATCTGCTCGGAATCGGTTTCGACGAGGTAACGATCACGCTCGGCGATACCGACGTCGTGACCGCCGGCGGCGGCACGCATTCGGGGCGCTCGATGCGTCATGCCTCCACTGTGATGGCGCTCGCGGCAGAAGATCTTGTCAACAAGGCCAAGGGCCTTGCCGCCGAGATCCTCGAGACCAGCACCGATCAGGTGACGTTCGGCGAGGGCCTGTTCGGCGCACCGGGTACCAATCGCACGCTCGGCTGGCAGGAACTTGCCGTCGCGGCTGCCGATAAATGGCCCGAGGGACTGCGCGTGCGCCGCGACAACGAGATGCATCAGCCCGTCTTCCCCAATGGGGCCTGCATGTGCGAGATCGAAATCGATCCCGATACGGGCGGAATAGACATCACCCGCTATGTGACTGTCGACGATGTCGGCCGCTGCATCAACCCGATGATCGTCCACGGCCAGACACACGGCGGCATCGCGCAAGGCGTCGGCCAGGCGCTGTGGGAAAGTTTCACAATCGATCCCGACAGTGGACAGCCCATCGCGGCATCTTTCGTCGACTACGGTATGCCCCGATTCGACAACCTGCCGTCGTTTACCTGCGAGATCGCCGAGGTTCATTCGCCGACCAACCCGTTCGGTGTGAAGGCCGGCGGCGAAGGTGGCACGACGCCCGCGCCGGCAGTGATCATGAGCGCAATCGAGGATGCGTTGGCGCCGCTCGGCACCATCGAAATCGAAATGCCCGCCACGCCGCTGAAGATCTGGAACGCGATCCGGACACTGCGCGCCAGGACGCGGGCGATCGCACAGACGGAGCCTGCTTGAATGATCACGGTGTCGTTGACGGTCAACGGCAAAGCCGTCTCCCACGAAGTAGCGGACGAAACGCTGCTGGTCGAATATCTGCGCGAGGCACTGGGTCTTACAGGCACGCATGTCGGTTGCGACACCTCGCAGTGCGGCTGCTGCACGATCCATCTCGACGGCATCTCGGTCAAATCCTGCACGGTGCTCGCAGCCCAAGCCGAAGGACGCGAGGTGACCACGATCGAGGGCCTGGCCAAGGACGGCTCATTGCATCCGATGCAAGAGGCGTTCCGCGAATGCCACGGCTTGCAATGCGGCTTCTGCACGCCAGGCCAGATCATGGCCGGTGTCGAGTTGATCCGCACCTGGGAGGGTCCGCTCGACGAGCATCAGGTTCGCGAAGAGATGGAAGGAAATCTATGTCGCTGCACCGGCTACCACAACATCGTCAAGGCGATCCTGAAAGTCCATAAGGAAACGCGCGGGAGCGCAGACGCCTGATGTATCCGTTCACATATCACCGTCCCACCAGCGTCGTCGACGCCGTCAAGATGTTCGGCGCAAGCGACGATGCCGCCTTCCTGTCCGGCGGACATACGCTGCTGCCGACGCTGAAGGCGCGTCTAGCGGCGCCGTCCGATGTGATCGATCTCACCGCACTGCCCGAACTCAAAGGGATTGAGGAGACCAAAAGCGGACTCCTGATCCGCGGCGGCACCGTCCATGCCGACGTCGCCGCCTCGCCGCTGGTCCGCAGGAATATCCCGGTGCTCGCTGGGCTCGCGGGATCGATCGGCGATCGCCATGTCCGCCATCGCGGCACGATCGGCGGGTCCGTCGCCAACAACGATCCTGCGGCAGACTATCCTTCCGCCGTGCTGGCTCTGAACGCTACGGTCATCACCGATCGCCGCCGGATCGCCGCCGGCGAATATTTCACCGGCCTTTACGAAACGTGCCGTGAGCCCGGTGAGATCGTGATCGGCGTCGAGTTTCCGGTGCCGCTCTCGGCGGGCTATGCCAAGTTCCGCAACCTCGCCTCGCGCTACGCGCTGGCCGCGGCCTTCGTGGCGCGGACCAGCGCAGGAGTGCGCGTCGCGGTGACCGGGGCGTACAATACGGGCGTTACTCGGCCGGCGCATTTCGAAAAAGCACTCGATGCCGATTTCTCCGCCGAAGCGCTGGATGCGCTCGACGTCGATCCGAAAGACATGTTGTCCGACGCGGCGGCCACCGCTGCCTATCGCGCCAATCTTACCAAGGTGCTGGCCCGCCGCGCGGTCGCGCATCAGGGCGAGGTACTGATCTACAAGTGATTGGCCGCAACGCCGATCCCAGGGAGACTGTCATGACTAAGACCAAGGGCGCGCCGCGCGATCTACAGGAGCATATCGCGCGGCTGGACGCCAAGGGCCTGCTCACGCGGATCGGACGGCCTATTAACAAGGACACCGAGCTTCACCCGCTTGCTCGCTGGCAATTCCAGGGCGGGCTGGACGAAGCCGACCGGCGAGCCTTCCTGTTTACCGACGTGATCGACGGCGAGGGCCACACGTATGACATACCAGTGCTGGTCGGCGGGCTCGCGGCCTCGCCCGAGATCTATGCCTCCGGGCTCGGCGTGCCGGTGGATCAGATCGGCAAGGTGTGGATGGAGGCGATCAACCAGCCGATCCCGCCGGTGACGGTGATGGATGCGCCTTGTCAGGAGGTGGTGATCACCGCCGACGCGCTGAAGCGGCCCGGCGAAGGTCTTTCTCGCCTGCCGGTACCGGTCTCAACGCCGGGCTTTGATGCTGCGCCCTATCTCACAGCCACGCTATGCGTCACCCGCGATCCCGAGAGCGGGGTTCAGAACATGGGTACCTACCGCGCCGCTTTGAAAGCGGATGATCGGTTAGGCGTCCGCATGGCGAGCCGGCTCGGCGGCGCCGGCGGCTATCTGCACTGGGAGAAGTATCGTGCGCGCGGGCAGCAGATGCCGTGCGCGATCGTGATCGGCTGCGCCCCAGCTGTACTCTTCACCGGTCCGCAGAAGCTCCAGATCGACCAGGACGAGATGGCGGTCGCCGGCGGGCTGATGGGCGAAGCGGTCGAGGTGGTATGCTGCAAGACGATCGATCTGGTGGTGCCAGCGCGTGCCGAGATCGTTATCGAAGGGCTGATCGATACCCACCTGCTCGAACCCGAAGGTCCGTTCGGCGAAAGCCACGGCCATGTCGCGCTCGAAGACTACAACATGTCGATGCATGTCACCGCCATCACGATGCGCAAGAAACCGGTCTTCGTCTCAATCATCAGCCAGGTAACGCCGAGCGAATCCTCCGTGCTCAAGCGGGTTGCCTACGAGCCACTATTTCTCGAGCATTTACAGAAGACGATGGGCGTGCGGGGAGTGAAGCGCGTGGTGATGCACGAGCCGCTCACCAATCTGCGAAAGGTGATCTTCATCCAGTTCGCGCGCGGCACCCCGCAAACCGAGGTCTGGCGTGGGATGCAGGGCGCCGCCACGTTGCAGGCGCAGTGCGGCAAACTCGTCATCGCCGTGTCCGAGGATATCGATCCCGGGAATGCCGACGCGATCTTCTGGTCGCTGGCCTATCGCGCCGATTTCACGCACGATCTGCATGTCACGCCTTATCGCAGCAGCGGCCACGGCCCGAAATCCGGTAGATCGCCGCTGGAGAGCACGTTGCTGATCGATGCCACGCTCAAGCACGACATGCCCCCGCTCGCGCTGCCGGCGGAGAAATATATGAGCGCCGCGCGCAAGATATGGGAAGAACTCCAGCTTCCGCACCTTACTCCGCGCCCGCCGTGGCACGGCTATGACCTCGGCGATTGGGACAAGCGCTGGGACGAGTATGCCGACGCTGCCGTAACGGGCGCCTGGCGAACCACGGGCGATCGCACCTTCGCCAATCGCAAGGGGGGCCTCAAACCCGAAACCCCGCTCCGCGACGCGCCAGATGCGCATGACTGATCCAACGGGAATCAGCTCATCGTCGTCGGCATATCTGTTTGACCTACGGCGTGCCCGCACTCGACCTGTCAGGTCCGGACGTCGCTATCTCGCACTAGAACTGGCGCGGCGACGGCGGGCAGGCTTTTCGGGCACTTCGACCGGGGATGTTTGTAGAGCCGAATGCGATGCGTGTATGACGTGGGTGGCCGCCGCGCGCTTGGCGGCTTCGGCATCCCGTGCCTCGATGGTGGCCAGGATCGCCTCGATCTCCTTGACGCTCTCCTTCTGGCGCGCCTTGCGGGCCAGCGAACGGCTGCGCAGCATCGATGTGCGCAACGTCAACCGGTTGATGATGTCGAACGCCAGCGCGTTCTGCGCCCCCGAACAGATGCAGTCGTAGAAGGCACGCTTGGCCCGCAGAATGTGCTCGACCGATCCCGAGCGATACGCCTGCTTCAAAGCGTTGCCATGACGGCGAAGCTCTTCGATCTGCTCGTCGCTGGCATGTTCGACGAACTCCCCGACCACCAGCGCTTCGAGCACCGCACGGATGCTGTAGACGTTGGCCGCCTCCCCTGCGCTCAATGTCCCAACCACCAGGCTACGATTGCCGGTCTGTGCCAACACGCCCAGCGCTTGCAGTTCGCGCAGCGCCTCACGCAGCGAGGTGCGGCTGACGCTGAGTTGTTCGCACAGATCCCGCTCGATCAGCCGCTCACCCGGCTGCAGCAGCCCGTTCTCGATCGCGCTACGCAACGAAGCGATGATCCGGTTACGAAGCGGCGCCGACTCGTAGCGAATCGGCGCGAGCTTTGTAACTGACTTATCGGACATCCCAATTCCCCGCGATTCGCCGGCCAGCCCGCCCTGCCCGGCTTTCGGAATAACCCGGATTTCCAGCGGCGGAAAGCCATGCGGCTCACGGCGATGGGCCTTTGGCGGTATATATGATGATCACACAATTTAAAGCCCGCATCGGATCCGAAGCCAAAGGGGGACCTCCGGCCTTTTCTGCAGGGTATGATCGCTCGGCCGTGTGAGCCGTCTATGCGTTCGGCGCCTGCGGGCTCGCTTGTGGGCCGACCTTCCGGCTCTTTCGCTCCGCGAGCCAGTTCTCGAACCGCTGCACCACGACAAAGAATGTCGGAACGAACAGAACTGCGAGGCAGGTCGAGGCAATCATACCCGAGAACACCGTGATGCCGATCGACTTGCGGGCGCTGGCGCCGGCGCCGCTTGCGACCACCAGCGGCACCACGCCGAGGATGAAGGCGAACGATGTCATCAGGATCGGCCGGAACCGCGCCCGCGCCGCCTCGATCGCCGATTCCAGCAACGGCTTGCGGCCGCGAACATGAAGCTCAAGCGCGACCTCGACGATGAGAATGGCGTTCTTGGCCGACAATGCGATCAGCAGGATCAGTCCGATCTGCGTATAGAGGTTGTTCTCGATCCGCAGCCCTGTCAGGACGGCCATCGGTCCGAGCAGCGAAAGCGGCACTGCCAGGATTACCGAAATCGGCGCGTACCAGCTTTCATACTGACCGGCCAGCACCAGATAAACCAGCAACATGGCAAGACCGAACACGTAGTAGATCTGGTTACCGACAGCTTTCTCCTGATACGACATCGCCGTCCACTCGAATCCGGTGCCCGGCGGCAAGGTCTTGGCCGCAATCTGCTCCATCAATGCCATCGATTGACCGGAGCTGAAACCCTGGGCCGGCAGGCCGATGACGGTCGCAGACGGATAGAGGTTATACAGGCTGATCAGCGAAGGGCCGACCGACGGCGTAATGTTCGCCAGCGTGCCCAGCGGAACCATATCGCCCTGCTGATTGCGAACCATCAGATTTTCCATATCCCGCAGCGTGAGCCGATATTGCGAATCCGCCTGGGTGTAGACCTGAAAGGTGCGGCCGAACTTGGTGAACTGGTTGATGTAGGACGATCCCAGATAGGAGGCCAGCGTCGAGAACACCTGGTCCGTCGTCACATGCAGGATCTGGGTCTTGGTCCGGTCGATCTCGACGTCGAACTGCGGAACCAGCGCACGGAACGGCGAGCTGACGCGTTGCAGGGCGCTTTGCGTCTGCGCATTGGCAACGAGCGCGCCGGTTACGGCCTGTAGTTCACCGAAGTCGAATTTGCCGTCGCGTAACTGGACCTGCATGGCAAAGCCGGCGGCGTTACCAATGCCCTGGATCGGCGGCGGCGGGATCACCAATATCCGCGCTTGCTGGATCGCTTCCAGCTTCTGGTTCAGACCGACGAACAACGACCGCAGATCCTGGCCGGGGCCGCGCTGGCTCCAGTCCTTCAGAATCAGGTAGGCGACTCCGGCATTGGCAAGGCTCGAACTGCCATCAAGGGCCGATATACCGGCAATGCTGATCACCTGCTCGACGCCGGGTGTCTTGCCGGCCGTTTCACTGATCTGATCCAGCACGCTCTGGGTGCGATCGAGCGCCGCCCCATCGGGCAACTGCACGGCCACAAGCAGATAGCCTTGATCCTCGATAGGAATGAAGCCGGTTGGCACCCGCGACAGGCCGTAACCGCCGATTCCTATTAGGATCAGGGCTACAATAACCGACAGACTGCTGTGCGCGACCAGACGGCCGATCAAGCCGGCATAACCCCGCTCCAGGCGGTTATAGACCGAGTTGAAGCCGCGATAGAACCAGTTACGCTGTTCTGGTGGCACCGGCCGGCGCAGCCACAGCGCACATTGGGTCGGTTTCAGCGTCGCCGCGTTAACGGCGCTGAGCAGCGCAGTCGCCGCGATCACCAGCGCGAATTGGGCATACATGCGACCGGTCAATCCCGGCAGAAATGCCGCCGGCAGAAACACCGATATCAATACCAAAGTGATCCCGATGATCGGCGCGAACAGCGCATCCATCGCGCTGATCGCGGCGTCATGCCCCGACATACCCTTTTCGATGTTATGCGCGGCGCCTTCAACCACGACGATGGCGTCGTCCACCACGATGCCGATCGCGAGTACGATCGCAAACAAGGTCGACAGGTTGATGGTGAATCCGAGCGCCGCCATCGCCGCAAACGCGCCGATGATTGTCACCGGCACGGTGGTTGCCGGGACCAGCATGGCGCGCCAGTCCTGCAGGAAAATCAGGATCACGACCAGAACCAGCAGGCCGGCCTCGATCAGCGTTTTGTAGACTTCGTTGATCGAAGCCGCGACGAATTTGGTGGTGTCGAACGGCGTGTCGTATTTCACGTCCTGCGGAAACTGCGCCGCCAGCGCGGCCATCTTTTTCTCAACCACCTTTTCGACTTCAAGTGCGTTGGCGCCAGGAGATTGGTACACGCCGATACCGGTCGCCGGCCTTTTGTTGAGCGAGAATATTTGACTGTAGGTCTGGGCACCAAGTTCGACATGGCCAACATCCCGCACCCGGGTCACTTCTCCATTGTTGCCGGTCTTGACGATGATGTCCTCGAACTGGCTGGCGTCATCGAGCCGGCCATTGACGTTGAGCGTGTATTGAAACGCCTGTCCTGAAGGCGTCGGCGGCATGCCGACCTGGCCCGCGGTGACCTGCTGGCTCTGCTGCTGGATCGCCTGAATGACGTCCTGCGGCATCAGCGCGCGCACTTGCAGCTTGTTAGGGTCGAGCCAGACCCGCATCGAATACTGGCCGGCGCCGAACACCGTTACGTTGCCGACTCCGGGCAACCGCGATAATTCGTCCCGGATGTTGATCGTGGCGTAGTTGCTGAGAAAAAGACTGTCATAGGTCGCATTCGGAGATGTCAACGTCACAAACAGCAGGATCGACGTCGACTTCTTCTGCACCGTGACGCCCTGGCTCTGCACCGACTGTGGCAGCGACGAGAGCGCGCTCGCCACCCGGTTTTGCACTAGCACCTGCGCGAAATTCAGATCGGTGCCGATCTTGAAGGTCACCGTCAGCGTATAGGTGCCGTCGGCCGCGCTGTAGGACTGCATATAAAGCATATCCTCGACGCCGTTCACCTGCTGCTCGATCGGCAGCGCGACGGTATCGATGACCGTCTTGGCGCTGGCACCGGGATAGCGCGTGGTGACCTGCACCGTTGGCGGCACCACGTCGGGATATTGGGCGACGGCAAGGCTGAACAACGCCACGCCGCCGATCAAGATCATCAGGATAGCGATGACGTTGGAAAGAACCGGCCGCTCGATGAAGAATTTCGAAATCATGCCCGCTCCTAATTCGCCGTGGCGCGGCTCGGCTCGATCTTTTGCAATTGCGGATCGACCTTTTGGCCGGGGATTGCACGCAGCAGCCCGGCAATGACGACACGGTCATCGGGTTTGAGCCCGCTTTCGATCACGCGCAGGTCGCCCTCGGCCTGTCCGGTCCGGACCTTGCGCTGCTCGACGACATTTTCGCTATTCACTACGAGGACATAGCGTCCGGCCTGATCGCTGCCCAACGCCACATCCGGCACCAGCAACGCGTTCTGCTGCTGATCGAATGGAACTCGGACACGAACGTAATAGCCCGGCAGCAATACGCGGTTGGGGGGATTGGGCAAAATGCCGCGCACCGCTAGCGTTCCGGTCGACTGGTTGAGCGTCGGCGCCGCATAGTCGAGGTTTCCCTTGTGCGGATAACCGATTTCAGTTTGCAGTCCGACCTCGATCGGCAACTTCGTGAGATCGCTGGTCGTCAGTCCCCGCCGTTTGGCTTCTGCTCTGACCCGCAGAACATCCTGTTCGTTCACGTTGAAATTGACGTAGATCGGGTCCAGTTGCACGATGGTCGCCAGCTGGGTCGGCGACGACACGCCGACAAGCTCCCCGACCGAGACCAGATGTGCGCTGACGATGCCGTCGAATGGCGCGACAACATTGGTATAGCCGTAATTGATTGCCGCGATCTTGGTGTTGATCTGGGCCTGTTGAAGGCTCGCTTGTGCGTTGTCGCGCGTCGAGACGGATTGATCGAAGTTTGCCTGCGAGGTCGCGTGAGTCTGCACCAAATCCGCTTGACGCTTGTAGTCGATTTCAGCCTGCTTCATCGTCGCCTGCGCACCCGCCTCGGCGGCCTGGGCCTGCTCCAATTTCAGCTTGTAGGTTTCGGGCTCGATCGTGAACAGCGTCGTGCCTGCCTTTACGAAGCTGCCATCCTTGTAGTTGATCGATTCCAATACGCCCTGCACCCGCGCCACAAGATCAACGGTCTGGATCGGCGCCGTGTTGCCGGTGGCATCGAGATAACGCGTGACGTTCTGCTGGACCGGCAAGCCGACATCTACTTTCGGCGGCGGCGGCGGCACAAAATTATTTTGTTCGCAACCGCTCAAGGCGGTGAATGCCAATAATGCGAAAGCCATGTGCGAAACAACGATGGCTCCCTGCCCCGTGCGGCCGTTCGGCGCGGCGCACACTGGCAAACGTGGCGACTTCATTTCCATCCCCAATTCATCTTGGCCCAGAAAAGGAATTCCGCAATTCAACGATAGCAATAATCCGCTTGCGGTGTAACTCGAAAGAGAAACCGACGCTGACCACGAAATTCTTCTGTCGAACGACTCTACTCTATGATCAAGACTAGCGCGAACAGTCGTCTGGAGCAGCCACTCCGGTAAATCGATCGCTCGTCCACTCCAACATAGCCTGGGTGCTGGCCTGGGCCGCCCGGCCATGACCGATGTTCGGCATCGACAGCATATGCACTTTGCTGCCGGCCTTGCACAGTTTGTCCTCGTAGGCCTTGGTCACGTCGGGATGAATGATGACATCGTCGGTGCCTTGCGCGAGGAAGACCGGAATCTCCGGCGGCAATGCGCCCGGTGAGTTCTCCGCCAGCAACGAATGCCAAGGTTCGATATCCGACGGATGCTTGACGGTCAGGAAATATTGCTCCAGCGGCTGCTCGGTGAGCCGACGCTTCCTGAGGTCAAACGGCCCCTCGATGCATTCCCGGGCCAATTGGTCGATCGCAGGCATCGCCCTTGGGTCGACGACCTTGTTCATGTTCGCGTCGAATACACGTTGCCAGGACCACAAGGTCATCGCGGTGATGTTCTTGCCGCCAACGGAATCGATGTCCTCGTTCATCAGCGTCGTTAGGTCGGTAGCGGGCGCCGCTGCCGCGACGCCGAGCAGTTCCAGTTCGGGCGCGTACGTCTTCGCAATGATGCCGGTAAACAGCGCGGCATGACCGCCCTGGGAGTGGCCCCAGACGACAAACTTCTTGCCGCGGCCTGCGCCGGGCAATGAGCCAGCGACACGCACGGAATCGATCACCGCACGGGCTTCGCTGGTTCCGACCAGGTATGGATGCGGTCCCTCGGTCCCGAGGCCGGGGTAATCGGTTGCGGCGACCACGTAGCCGTCGCGTACGAACGAACGCAATCCCTGAATCTGTTCGAACAGGAAGATCGCTAGCGACGGCGCACAGCGTGGCACCACGCCCGAGGTCGGATGCGCCCAGGCCACGATCGGCCTACCGCCCGCCGGTGGATCGCCCGGCGGCACAATCACGACGCCCGACACCAGAATGGGCTTGTTGTCGAGCCCGGTCGAACGATAAAGCACGCGATAGGCGGTGGCGCCCAGAGGCGCGCCATCGATCACCTCTTGCCGAACCAGCGTGCCCGGCGCGCCCGCCGCTTCTGACCTCGGCGCGCGATAGAAGTCGGTCTGTGCATTCGCCACGCCCGCTCCGGCGAACATACATAAGGCGGCCAGAATGAGCCTGAATGTGAGGGGCATGGCCTTACATCCCATAGAGGATTTTGAGACCGCCGCTGGCGCGCAGCGCGATGCTGACACCGTCGGCCAGAAGCTGGATGCTGTCCAGCTTGGCGGTTGTGAGTTTGCCTTCCATGCGGAAACCGTTTTTCAACGGCCGGTTCAGGCGCTCATTGGCTGCGTTGAGCAGGTTCTGATACGCGAGGCCATAACCGACGTCCGGGATATCCTTCAACTGATCGAGAATCTGGTTCTGCAGTTGCGCCGCCACTGAGCCATCGGGCAACGAACTGTCGCCCGCCAGATTGGAAATCTTGATCGATTGCTGACCGGCATCGACATTCAGCGCACCGGACAGATAGAGCCATTCGCCGGCGGTCGCATCGGTGTCGCCGGGCCTGGCGACGCGAACGCCGATCACGAGCTTGCCGGACGACGGATAGATTTGCATCTCCTTGACGATCGGGCCAGCCTTGCTGGCGGCAACCACCTGCATGATCTTGTCGCGCAGCGTGTCATAGTTGACGCGTACCGGAAGTAGAATGTCGAACGTGCCCGGCTGACTGATGTCGTTGCCGAGCGGCGGCAGCGGCGTCGGCGTCACAGCGGATGGCGCCTGGCCGACCAGCGTCTGCGCCGTGCCCGTCAATTCGAGCGAGCCCGAAAGCTCTTTTGCGTCGGCATGGATGCCCGCGAAGGCCGCGCTCGCCGGGGTAATTTGCAGCCAGACCTGGGGATCCTGCGAAATCTGGACGGGCTGGAATGCTTGCTCCCAGGCCTTTGCCGCCTTGTCATGCAGGTCGAGGCGCCGTGCCGTTGCCTGTGCGCGCCCCCGGATCAGACCGAGCTGTCTACGAATGCTGGGTTCGGCGTATTTGGTCAGCGAGATGTCGCGGCCAAGAACATGGAGCACCGGCGGTTCAGTCCAGTGGAACGAGTCGCTGAAATTAAGCTCGACCGACCAGTCCTTGGTCAATTTCGGCCGGGACTCGACCTCTACCATGGCCCGCCCCTCGGCGTCGCCGTGAATGCGGGAAGTAAACCGGTTGGCACCCTGGCCTTCGATGCTGCCGAAGATCGGAATAGAGCCGACGATATGATCGCCACGGCCATAGAGCGATATCGCGCCGCGATCAACAAAACCGGCAACATCGCAGTTGGCCCTGATCCGAAACACCAGAACGCGCCGATTCACGCAGCCAATACGTTCATCGATGGTTGCAAGCCGCCTCGGAACGTCGCGCTCGATCGCCGACGCGATCGACGGCAGTCCGAATTCAATCGTCGCCGAAACCCGCGATGCCGTCGTCAGCGCGGACGGCTGGTCGGGCATCAACGGTGGCTTCTCGGCCGCCAACGCCGTTCCGGTAAAAGCTGCGGTGCTGAGCAGCACCAAAGCGGCATAACTCGCGTGATTGCGCATTGCGCGACGGTGGATCGTCATCTTTTGTTTCCCTATGGATCTGGTTGTCGGTTCGTGGGAGCGGCTCTACATGCCGCGGCCAAATCTTGTTGGCTCGTTGCCCGCGAATGGTGTGACAAAGCATTCTCAGGAAACGACGTAGCGTACAAATACCGTGTCAATATGCAGGTATAGGCTCGGCCGATAGCGTTAATGTCATTCGAGACGTGTCATCAAAATGGGCCATGCGATGCAATCGCATCGAGATTAGCCGACAGCGCCGTGATACGGGATCGATATGCGCGGGCGATGCATGCGCCATCATCCCCGCAGGCGTTACGTTCCTTCAGCCATGTCCGCTGCGCATCGCCGATATCGGCACGCTGCCCCATCGCAACCAGCGACGTCACGACGCCGAACAACGTCGCCATGCGGGCATCCGCCTGTCCGAGCGAATAGCTCCGGCAGATCGTACGCTCTGCCGACGAGGACGCCTTTGCGCAATCGATCGGCGCGTAGTCGGCAGCGCGCGCCGGGACCGAAGCGACGAACAAGCTCAGTGCGAGCAAACCGCCCGTCAGTTTCCGAAGACTGTTGAAATGCAGCATGATGGTATCTCTACGATTGGAGGGAAAGGCGCATTCCTCACGGTAGCGCGATCGGGTGTTGTAGTCCGGCAAACAGCGCGCTCAGGCCGCTCCAGCCGATCTGAATACCAATGCAGACCAGAATGAATGCCGACAGCCGGACCAGCACGTTGACGCCAGCGGCCCCGAGATTCCGCACTAACGGCACGGCAAAACGGTAAGAGCCGTAGATCGTCAAGGCGATCGCCAACAGGCCGAGCAGTGCGGCCGACACAAGCATCATGGCATGCGCGCCAAACGGATCCGATGGATGATGGCTGCCGATCGTCAAGGCCACCGAGATTGCGCCGGGTCCGACGGTCAGCGGCAATGTCAATGGGTAGAAACTGTCATCGGCCGCTCTCGCATCGGCCGCGTCGCGAAGCGGTTCACGGCTCGAACCGGCACCTTCGCTCAGCAGCTTCCATCCCATTGCCGTCACCAGCAGTCCGCCGGCAACACGGACGACAGGAATCGAAATGCCGAAGAATTCGAGTATGAGCGATCCAAACAAGGTCGATCCGACCAATAGCCAAAAGCTGTTGAAAGCGACCAGCAGCGCCAGCCGTGCCCTTTGCTGCGGGGTGCAATCAACGGTGAGGCTGAGAAAAAACGGCGCCGCGCCTAGCGGATTGACCACCGGAAACAGGCCCGCGAAGACCAGAAGGAAGGCGCTTGAGATTTCATTCACGGTCGATCTCTGTCACTTGATACGGCAACAAAAGCTGTATTCGCAACAAAAAGGCAAACAGCGGTTTCCTGCTCGGCCTGTTCACAAATTTTGCTTCATTCGCCAACGCACAAGCGTGTTTAGGTCAAGCTACGAGTAATCGTCGCGCCAATTGTTTGATTGCTGCACGATCGGGCTTGCCCTGCTCTGTGAGGGGAATCCGGTCGACCGGAACTACAAGGAGCGAGGCCGCGGCGGCGGTGCCGAAACGATCCATAACTGCTTGACGACATGCTCGATCCTCGATGGATAACCCTGCCCAAGCGGTCACGGCGGCGATAATGATATGCTCATCGGCGTCTCTGACGACGACGGCATAGCGGATTGATGGATGCCGGCAAAGCGCCTCTTCAATTTCTGTCGGGGTGACCAAGGTACCATTGATTTCCTGGGCATCAACCGCTCGACCCAAAACATGTAAAAGCCCATCTCCATCCAGACGACCAAGATCGCCGGTGTTGTACCATCCCTCCTGAAAATTCCGGGAGCTGAGACCAGGGTTGTTACGGTACCCGCTCGCCATGGCCGGAGACCGCACCTCGATAATCCCGATTTCTCCGCAATCGACCAAACGCCCATCGGCCCGGCGAAATCGTACGTCAACGCCTGGCTGAATGCGGCCGGCGGAGGTAAACGTTTCGGAACGCGACATGTCATGATCGATGGGCGCAAGCACGCTTACGACGCCCATTTCACTTGCGCCATAGACGTGTCCGATGATCGGCCCCAGCCGCTTGCGGGCCCTTAGCCGGAGGCTTTTTGGTGCTGAGGCGCCAATGTGAGTCAGCGATCGAAGGGAAGACAGGTCGCGCGCGCCAATCCCGGGATCGTCCATCAACTCGAACAGCTGAGGTTCGACGAGAAAGAGATCCGTAATCTCCTCCGCTTCAATGGTGGCAAGCGTATCGCCCGCTTCATATGCTTCGTGAAGCACAACACGCCCTCCTCCCAGCAGCGTAACGTCCACGAGAACTTGTGAAAGATATGCGAGGGGGCCGTTGATCAGTTGAATGCGATGCCTCGGGCTCGCTGCGCTGACCATCGCAGTGTACGTCGCAAAGTCTCGACAACTGCCCTTTGGCACGCCAGTAGAACCGCCGGACGAAGAAATAACGGCCATGTCGTTCGAACCGGCGGACACGTCGATCGAACCCACCGACGCTGAAGCAGCCAGCACATCCACCCGGCCTCTGGACCCAACCTGGTCGACGCCAACTGTAACGAACGGCACGCCGACGCGCTGGCCGAGGTATCGTATGGTCTCCGGAAAGGCGACAAGCAGATCCGGCGCGATCTGTTCGACCAAGGCCCGACGCTGAGCTTCCGTCGGCGGCACCGGTAGATAGACCGTGGCGGCCCCCAAAACATGGGCTGCGTAGCGAATGGCAATGGCTTCTGGCCGGTTCGGCGCGAACATACCGAGCAAATTGCCGCGCCGGACACCCAAATCGCGCAAAACTCGCGCATACTGGAAAATCAGAGCGAGTAGAGCCTCCCCGGAGAGGCTCTCATCGCGATAGCGGAGAACTGTAGAGCGTCCGGCGCGCCGCAACTCGCAAAGCAACTTCACTATGTATACGTCATTCTCTATTGCCACTGTTGTTCTCCGGGAAATGCGGCGCAATCGCTCGGTACTTGTTTTTGCCGTCCGGGCTTTGATGTGACGTTCGGTTGCTCAGAGCCGACGCCGGCCGCCACCGCCGAAGTGAAAACCACCACCGCCGAAGGCGCGGCGCTCCGGCCGGAAGGCCTGGGCGCGCGGTCGCATGCCCTGGGGCCTGACGTCGCCGCGCGGCCGCGCAAACTCTTGCCGCTCCGGCATCGGACGATCTGCCACTGGACGATCTGCGATCGGACGATCCGCGCGCCGGTCGATGTCACCATCATGTCGATCCTGCAGAGCCGGCGCGATTCTCCTGGCAGCATCGTCGCCCTCGCCCATCATCCGATGGACTGCATCAGGATGCTGGGTATCGGCACGGTCCCCGAAGACGTCGCCATGCTGGGTGGCGGCACGATCCCTGAATGCGTCGCGCGCCGCTGCGTCGTTGGCGCCTCCGAACCGCGCCGCCAGGCTGGCGTTGTGATACGGTACGCCATGACGATGCTCTGGATTATGGTTCCAGGTATTGTTGGTGACGTTGGTATGGTTGAAAGCGTTGAAGTTGTTGACGTTGATGGTCACGTTATTATGCCACCAGTCGCACTGACCCCAGATGGCCGCACCGACCGCCACGCCTGCGGCAAACGAAACCACGTTGCTGGCGACGAATCCCGGCGGAGACCAATAGAACGGCGGATAGGACGGATAGTCCCATGATCCATAGGCTACCGCTGGATTGTAGACCGGGACGGAATAAACGTCGGGGTTGGCAGGTTGGATCGTGATTGCTTGAGCGATGCCGGAAGAAATGGCAACGTCGGTCGGCGCCATCGCCAGCGTTACCGTTTGCTGTGGCGTCGATTGCAGATTTCCATTCGCTTGCGCTTGGGCGCGCAGCGTCTGCACCGCGGCGAGGACCTGTTGCTGCTGCGCCAGGAAGGCGTCGCCGAGTTGCTGCGTCCAGTCGAGCTTGTCGCTCATCATCTGCAATGTTTGCGGCACCGCGGCAAGCGCCTTGACGCTCGGATCCCAAGATTGCGACTGCATTGCATCTTGAAGAGCCTCACCTTTGACCGTTGAATTGGTTTGCGACCACCGCGCCGCCTCGATCACCTCCAGCGGATAGGTCGAGGCCATCAGGACCTGGCTCAGCAACGGGTCGGGGTAGAGCGCGATCGGCGCCACCAGCTGTTCAATCTGTCCTTCGGACAGCTGCTGATCGGTCGGCGTCTGGGTTTGCTCCGCCGTCACGGCGTCCTGGGCGCGAACCGGCGCGACCGCGACACTGCAAATCAGGATCAACGGGGCCGCGCACAAAGCGAGCCGGCGTAGCGCATTTGTGGATTTACGTTTCATCTTTCATCTCCATTTTTATCGATTGCCTGTGTCGCGAACCGCCATCGAGACATCGGGGCCCAATGGCGATCGCGCGCTCGTTTACGGGCAGATGCGCTGGCTGTTGCGCCAAAAGCAGGTCGAGCCCCGGTGATAGGCGTAGACGTTGCCATAGCGTCCCACGGCCATCGCGCCGTACCTGTTGACGCCGACAGCGCCGCGAGAGCCGATACAGCCGCCTCCAAATGCACTCCTGCCACAGGAGAAGGCATTGGCGTCGGACACGCTCAGCGCAGATCCGAGCAGCGCGACAAGGGCGACCGCGGCAAGCTTTGCCCGCGACTGCCGTGATATAACGAAACGAGTCGTCGTCTTCATGTTTGAATTCCTTTTTCGATTGTGAATATAGCGAGTCCGCCGCTTGGCCTGCCCGCTTGCGGCAAACCAATGATCTAGCCGGCGGACGAAAACAAATACCGCCTCGATATGCTGGTATCGGCGCGCGCTATGGGCTCGCCTGCGCCACTCTTCAAAACCGGGGTGACGGCGCGGGCGCGATCGATTTTTCCATATTCAAACAGGGGATTGTGCTGACCGGACGCGAGCGACCGACTGAAGCGGATGGTTAGGCAACGCTTCCCTGTTTCGGAAGTGGTCGCGCCATAACACGGAAAAGCCGGGCTCTTGGGCTTGCGAAAACCGTGGAACAATAGATGATACGGAGCGCGGTTCGACAGGGATCACATGCAATTCCGTCAACTTCGATATTTCGTTAAAATTGTCGATGCGGGTAGCTTTTCCCGCGCGGCAACCGTGGTCCATGTCGCGCAACCGGCCTTAAGCCAGCAAGTCGCCGAGTTGGAGGAACGGCTCGGCGTTATGCTGCTTCAGCGCAGCGCCAGAGGCGTCCGCCCAACTGCGGCGGGCGAGATTCTCTACAAGGAGGCGTCGGAAATCCTGCGCCAGCTCGATCAGTTGCCGAGTGCGATCAGCCCAAGTAGCAGTAAGCCGGAAGGTTCGGTTGCGCTGGGAATCATGTCTTCCCTCGCGCCCAAGATGGTCGGCGGCATACTGGAAGAATGCCGCACCATCATGCCCAAGGTGACGATCAGCATCACAGACGGAGACAGCCTCGGCCTCGAGAGCAAGATTACATCGGGCGTCGTGGATATCGGGATCCTGTATGAAGACGAATTCGTCACGCCAGTGATGCGGAAGCCGCTCTTCACACAGAGGCTCTTCCTGATTTCGGTCGTTCCGCTTCCTGACCATCCCGACGTGATTTCACTCGATCAGATCGCCAAGCTTCCGCTCGTCATCCCAGGACCAACCTATGGTCGGCGCCGAGAAGTGATTGAGCGCACATTTGCCGAGGCGAAGCTAACGCCTAACATCGCCCTGGAGGCAGACACGCTCGGCAGCGAGCTTTGGGCGGTGCGGAACCATATCGGCTGCTCCATCTTGCCCGCAGGAGACATGTCCCATTTCGGGCCCCACGCCTTTGCGAGGCCAATCCTGATCGAACCGCCAATGCAGATGACCTGCTCGCTCGTCCGTTCGGGGGGCTTGCCGCTGACCAATGCCGGACAAGCGCTGCTCGATTTCCTGATTGGATTCATCGAGCGTCGTGTACAGCAGCTTGACATGCCCGGCACGGAGTGGATCGCCAAGAACTGAGTTAGCTCGGCACTAACGAACAGTAGGTAGATTAAGGATGCTGTTCACGCGCGTCTTCGCTAGCGAGTGCCAGGCGGTTGACGTCCTTTATTCCATGCCCTTCCAGATCGGCCAGTACGGCCTCGTCCGACAGAGGCAACTTGCGTGAGCGTTTCCAGTCGTGATGCGCGGTCTCGACCAGCCGCCTCACCACATGTTTGGAAGAGGTTTCAACGGCAAGTTCTCGCCTGTCGTCGAAGCTTCCAGGACTGAGATTGATTGATCCGACAATCGCCCTTTCGTCATCGGCGATCATGATCTTACCGTGAAGCTTCAGATCCTTGAGCGTGCGGACCTTGGCCCCGACATCGTGTACGATGCGCAAACCGCTAACACCTTCAAAGAGCTTTTTCTTTTTGAGCTTGTGCAGTGCGCGGGCCATGATCCGAACCTGAACCCCGCGTTTGGCCGCGCGGACCAGGCGTTCGATGATCACCATGTCCTGATAACGCTCGTTCTGCAGCCACAGCGTTTCCGTCGCGCCATCGATGAAATCGGCAATGCGCTGGCGGCCATTGTTGGGACACCAGATCAGGTCTGAACCGGCCATCGGCTCGAACGGCTGCTCATCCCAGTCGGCGTCGAAACAGCGGACCATCTCCGCGACTTCCGTCTTGCAGGTCGTTTCGACCGCATAATCGCGGGTCTCGGTGAGATCACGTGTTTCCCAGTTAAGCGATTCGATGAATCCGATCTTGTCGTCGATCACCATCGATTTCTGGTGCGTGACCGCGAATTCAGTGCTGCTGTCGTGCACGCTTACGCCAGCCGCAAGCAACGCGTCTCGCGCGACCTGATTGTCGGTGGTGCCATCTCGGCGCGCCGGATTCAACATGACGCGAACATGCACGCCACGGCACCTGGCTGCGATCACGGCCTCGAGCAGGGACGGATCGGTAAACAGAAACATCCGGATATTCAGCGTATGCCGGGCGGCCTTGATAGGATCGATGATGGCGTCCGCGGTGTCGTCGGGAAGAACGATCAATCTGTGTGACATGGCTTTGTTTCCTTTATTCATGCTGCATTGGGTACACGGGACACGTTCGGTCCCTGCTGGACGCGATGTAGTCCGGCGAAGACGCCGCCGCGGGCGATCAACCCTTCATGCGTTCCTTCTTCCACCACTACGCCGTCCTTCAAGACGATGATCTTGTCCGCGTCGACCAGCGTACTGAGGCGATGCGCGATCATGATGACCGTGCGGCCCTTCATCAGGCGCCGCAGCGCCTCGATCACGAGGCTCTCCGATTCCGTATCCAACGCGGCGGTCGGCTCGTCCAGCACCAGGATCGGGCTGTTACGGATGACCGCGCGGGCGATCGCGATCCGCTGGCGCTGACCGCCCGACAGTGTGTCGCCCCGTTCTCCGACCACCGCATCGTAGCCGAGCGGCATGCGGCTGATGAATTCATCGGCGTTCGCGACCTTCGCCGCGGCGATGATTTCGTCGTCGGTTGCCTCGGGCCGGCCATAAGCGATGTTGTCGCGAATCGTGCCGGGAAACAGCATCGTGTCCTGCAGTACGAAGCCGATCTGCGATCGCAATACCGCAAGCCTGTAGTCGGCTACGTCGATGCCATCGATCCGTATGTGACCCAATAAAGGATCGTAGAAACGCGGCAGCAGGCTTAGCACAGTCGATTTGCCTGACCCCGTCGGGCCGACGATGCCGACAACCTGCCCCGGCTCGATGGCGAAGGAGACCTCATGCAGTACCGGCTCATCCTTGTTGTATCCAAAACTCACGCGATCGAAGATGATCGCGCCTTTGACGCGCCCTGAATCAACGGCATGGGCACGCTCCTTGATCACCTGGTCGGCGGAAAGGATCGTCTCGATACGTTCCAGGGCAACGGTGGTCTGCGCAACGGTGCTGGTCATGCTTGCGAGATCCTTCACCGGTTTGAAGAACTGCTTCAGATAAGCGAGGTAAACCGTCAGCGCGCCCGCCGTCATGGTTCCGGCAACGATCAGCGAGGTCCCTTTCCAGAGCACGATCGCGGTGCAGATCGCCACCACGACGCTGACCATCGGCGCCATCAGCGATTTGATCTGTCGCGCCCGAAGCGCGGCCGCGACGGTGGCGTGGCTTGCCGCTTCGAGATGCGCCATTTCGAGGTCTTGCCGCCCGAACGCTTTGGTTACTCGGATAGAACCGAGCCCGCGCTGCACGATCGACAGCACCTCGCTTTGCCGTGCGCGCACGGCCCGCGTTGCTTCCTTGACGGCTTTCTTGAAATGGAAAATGAACATGAGAAGGACCGGCGTGAACGCCACCGCGATCAGTGTAAAGTCCCAGTTGAGCCAGAACATCAATCCCACCATGAAGAAGATGGTAATGAGATCGATGACGATATCGAGCGTGGACGACGACGCGAAATCCTGGATGGTGGCGACGTCGCTTGTGATGGTCGAGACCAGCGCTCCGATTTTGGCGTGATCGTAATAACGGAGCGAAAGCCGGTGCAGGTGCTCATAGACCCGAAGCCGCAGATCGTTGGCGACCCACTGACCGACGCTCGTCGTATAGTAGTTGTCGATATAGCTCGATATCGCGCCGATCACGGCGATGGCAAGCGTGACCGCGCCCGCAAACAACGCAACACCAAGCGTATGCTTTCCGAAACCGCCATATTGATGCGCCCAATCGAGCCAGTGCGGCAAATGATGGTTGCCGAGCGCGTCGTCGATGACGAGCTTCAACGGCCAGGGCGCGGCGAGGCTCGCGCCGATTTCGAACAGCATGGCGACAAACACGATCGCCAGCCGACCGCGATAGGGACGAAGAAGCTCGAATACCAAACGTGTCATGTTGCACCTACTGCGCTGAAGCCTGAGTAGCTTTTTCCGCAATCGCTGGGCGCAGGCCGCCCCGCGAAGCGATCCATCATCCAAGCGACCGCTGCATTCGCGCTGTCGCGGGCAACAAAGCCGTGGCCGACACCGGGCACCCACATCATGGTGACCTTGCCGCCGGCCTTGCATTGACGCTGCATGTAGGCGCGCGTGACATCGGGAGCGACGATATCATCCGTGGTCCCCTGCGCCAGAAACAGCGGTAGGGTTGAAGGCAAAGGTCCCGGCGTGTTGTGAGCCGCCAATGTGTGCCAGGGCTCGACCGTGGCGATATTGGGTACGGCGAGAAAATGCTGCTCGAGCGGCTTTTCGGTCTGCCGCCGCGCCAGGATGTCGAAAATCGACTCGATGCATTCGTCGGCGAGCCTGTCGACCGCCGGCATCGCGTGCGGCAAGATGACCTTGTCGATCGGCGCGCCGAACACCCGCGACCACGACCACAGCGTCATCGCGGTCAGGTTTTTGCCGCCCGAGGTCTTGAAGTCGTCGCTCATCAAGGTCACCAGCGAGGTCGCGGGTGCGGCTGCGGCTACGCCAACCAGATGAAGCTCTGGCGCATAGCTGCTGGCAATGAGCCCGGTATACAGGGCGGCCTGCCCGCCCTGCGAATGGCCCCAGACCGCGAAGTCACCGCCGCCGTCGACGCCGGTGATGTTTCGCGCCGCACGCACGGAGTCGATAACGGCGCGCGCCTCGCTGTCGCCGACGAGATAGGGGTGCGGCCCCACGGTTCCGAGGCCCGGATAGTCGGTCGCCGCGACCACGGCCCCCTGCTCGATCAGTTGCCGCAGTCCGGCCATTTGCTGGAAAACAAAAATCGCAAGCGAGGGCGCGCAATGCGGCACGACGCCGGTGGTTGGATGCGCCCAGGCAACGATGCGACGACCGCCGGCCCGCGCCGGGCCAGGCGGCACGACGATCACGCCGGACACCGCGATGCGTTCGCCGTTCAGGCCGGTCGAGCGATAGAGCACGCGATAGGCCTGCGCACCAGCTGGTGCAAACAGCATCGGCTCGGAATGGATGATCGTGCCCGGCGCGCCGGCCAGTTCCTGCGCCGATGCCCGATAGAAGGGCGTTTGCGCATGGGCCGCACCGGCCGAGAGTCCGAATGCCAAGGCGCAGAACAGCGCACCGGCAGTGATCTTGTTTTTAGTCCGGCTGATAAGTTCTCTCGGATAACCGTATCCAAGCGAGTGATAAGCCAAGACCAGGTGGTAGATGAGGTTCAGCATCGAGTTGCCCTTCTCGAACGTGGGCAATCCGAAATGGCCTGCCCGCTTGACGGGGCGGACCAATGCTCCGGGCGGTCGTCGAAAACAAATACGGCTTCAATATGCGGGTATCTGCGAAAGCTATGGCTATCGCTTGATCGAGATCGTTCGCGCCGGAAAACGCAAGGCACGCAGCTCTTAAGTCGCTAAACGGTCCGCCTATCGGCCCGCGCTATGGCCACATATTCAATCCGTATTTGTCTCGGACGGAGCTTTCGGAGAGTTATGCGCCGCGCAGCAAGCACTTCGATTGCATATGCAATGGCAAGCCGCGGTCCTGCTGCAATTTCGAAATCTCTTGAACAGGAAAGGATAAAGAAATGTCTCAGTCCAAACTCACGCGCCGTGGCTTTGCCGCGGTGGCTGCGACGGGCGTGGCGGCCATGGGGCTGCTCGGCGCGTCCGCAAAATCCGCCGATGCCTACCAGGGCAATATGGAGCACGCATTGTCCGCGCTCAATCAGGCTCTCGCCTCGCTGCGGGAATCCACCGCAAACAAGGGCGGTCACCGTGGCCGAGCGATGGAACTGGTCCGGCAAGCTATCGATGAAACGCAAGCCGGCATCGAATTCGCCGACGAGCATGGCGGCGGCGGCCGCAACTAAGCTTACGGGCAGGCTCCGCCGGATCGGCGGCGCCTGCCCCCATCACGACATGCGGCAACGATCCGCTGGATGAGTTCTCTGCTGTCTCAATCCAGCCAAGACGCGCCCGGCCTTTGGGTCGTGTGAATCTGGACCTTCATAAAATCGACCAACAGCGTTTTCACGTGCCCAGCCGCGAGTGTGAGCGGAACTTCGTTCGACCAGATGAGGCAGCAGGTCAGGTAAAATGTCGGCTCGATCAGAACGGGATCGGCGAACTCACCGAGCGAAAAACCCGACATATCGCCAAGATTGAGGATCGTGCTGCCCGCGCCCGAGCGAACCGCCGAAAGCTCGCTCGCCACGGTCACAGCCTCTGCCGCTAAATTCAGCGACAGGCCCGCCTCGGCGAAGGTCCTATCAATCACGACCCTCCGGGCGTTCAGGCCGGCCGGCAAAACCAGCGGAATTTTTGCGACTTCCTTTAACGAGATCGATTTGGCCACAGCATGCGCGGAGCGCCTGCTACTGATCAAGTAATGGTTTTGCCGAAATAGAGGCTGGCGAAGTACAACCGGAAAAAACTCGTCTTCATAAGCGAGAGCCAGATCGAGCCTGCTCTTCTCGACTTCCTCGCGAAGGAATTCGCTATCACCGTCGATGAATTTGAGGGTGACCTTTGGATGATCTGCCCTGCATGCTTCAATGAAGGGTCCAACGAGCGTCGTGGACAGGGACGCAGGCATACCCAGACTGACCTGGCCTTCGACCGTGCCCGAGCTGGAACGAACCAGTCCAGGCAAATTTTCGTATTTGCGCAGAATCGATGACGCTTCATCGTAGAGTTTTTGCCCGGCGGCCGTCGGCCTGACCCCTCGCGCGCTTCTTTGCAGGAGCGAAACGCCGAGAGAGGCCTCCAATTCACCAATCTGCTGGCTGAGCGCGGGCTGGGCTACGTGAATGGTCCGCGCCGCCTGCGAAAAGCTACCCGCCTCGACGATTCTAACAAAATAATACAAATGGCGGTAGTGCATCCGCCTCCCCTCGATCAAGACCGATCTGACGGACTCTAGCACCAAAAATGGGATGAATGCGAAGCTTCGTGAAGCGTTGCGGCGCCGCCCTCGACGGGGAAATCCGACCGCATGGGCGGGACGGTCGTGCGAGAATTTGCACGACCGTCATCCCGAGCGCGACGTCACCCCACGACTCACGGTTTGAGCATAGCATTCCCGGCCCGCATCATTGACGGGGCGGTCGATCGCCGGTCTTTCGGGAATTCCCGATCAACGAAGGCAGCAATCCACCGACGTCGTTCGGATAGCCGAATGCCGCCAGCTGTCTCGCCTTGGCCTCGAAGTAGGAACGAACCCATGCAAACCGGCTTCCATTGGTCGACATGCCCACCGAGCCGGCGATGCTTTCGAGGCTGATCGTCCGCCCGCCCGCGCCCCAGTTGCCCTCGGGAATCTCGTCGATAATGACCTGGATGCTGAGCCCGGCTGCGGAATCGTCCCCCTCGCCGATCGTATCGAGAATAGCTGTGGTGACCCAGGCATGTACTTCGGCCTTGTGGGCGGTATTCATATAGCCCTCGGGGATCGTGACGTGGGCGAGGAATTTCCCTCCGGGCGCAACGAATTTATCGTCGATGCCTCCCCCCACCCACCAATCGTCCTCGGCAACGGCGGTGAAGAGAACCGCCGCGAAAGCGCGCCCACCATCGGTGTTGGCGCCGCCCTCCATCTGGATGAGGACGTCAGTCAATTTTTGGGCGAGGGTCGCCTTTTTCTCATTGTCGAGACGGTCGACAGGGTAATGTAGCTTGATAATGGGCATTGTCAGCACTCCCTGTACGGGTGGACCATCGTGGCGTCAGTGATGGCCATGTTCGGCCTCCCACGTCCTGATCTTGTCATCGTCAATCATCAGAGTTTCCACCAGCAGCACGTCTGTGGCATCCGCGGTGACCTTGAGCTCGACACGTTCCGCATCCCAGATCCCCAAACTATCGCGGCGTCCCAGCGACATCCCATCGAGGCTCGCTTCGCCCTCAAGGACGAAGACATAGAGGCCGTGTGACGGCGATCGTGGTTTGTAAGTGAACGTCTTGCCGGAATCCGTGACCAGCCGCGACACCCGGATATCCTGCGGAGCCGAAAGCGCACCGTCACCGTCGCCGACCAATTGTTCTATCCGATCGCGGCGCGTCCGCTGGTCGAAATGCGCACGTTGATACGTGGGCGGAAGGAAAAGCTGATTGGGCATAAGCCAAAGATAGATCGCATTCATGTCTTCCGGGCTGATGCTGAGCTCGCTGTGCTTACCACCAGTTCCCGCGGAAAAAACGTAGTAGTCGCCTTGCCTGAGCTGATCGACAGTTCCGTTGCCCGCCGTGTTGACGTGCGTGAGCTCGCCCTGGAGCACGAACGCGCAAATCACGAAATTGTGGTGCGGATGCATGTTGTAGCCGCAGCCCGCGCCGTGAAAGACCTCATCGCCGAAGACACGTACCGGGCCGAAGCCCGGGCGCCCGCTTTGATAGTCATGAAAATTGAAGCTGGACGCGCGAGTCACGAAACCGTCAGGATGGCCCGCGATATACGATGCCCGCGTGCCGTCCGAACGAATGAGATCGTGGCCGCGCTCATGATCGCGCAGGACGAATGAACTGGACATTGAATTGCTCCTGGATTGTCTGGGATAAACTCGCTTAGGCTATGCTGGCGAGATTTTCGCCGCCGGGCGCATAGCCGATTGCGATCATTTCAAATTGATTCTTTGGCGTGCCGCAGTCCGGGCAAACCCAGTCATCGGAGATGTCTTCCCAGCGCGTTCCTGGTGCCAATCCATGTTCCGGCAAGCCGAGCGCTTCGTCGTAGGAGAACCCGCATCCAAGGCACATCAAGCGCTTGAAGGGCGCTTCTGATTTCACGTCATCCGTCATTGTCGTCTCCATCACGTCTCACACTTGTTGGAAATCACAATGGCGCGTGAACCCAAGGATAACAAATACACTTTCCCTATACGGGTATCGGCGAACGATATGCACAAGACGAGACGGACGGGATAAGGCGGAATCTTCGCAGCCATAGGCTCCGCCGATACCGGCATACCGAAGCGGTATTTGTTTTTTGAATGCCGCCTGGACACATATCGAGCCAACAACCGGCGGTCCAGATCACTTGGTCGGCCCCCTCACTCACGAAGGCGCATTCGCATGCCAAAACTTGTTTATCGCGTGGTCTCCGCCTGCGGTGCTCTGGGATACGGATATCCGAAGGAATCTCTGGCGGCAGCCGTAAACGGCCGCGTCGACGCCATTATTTGCGACGGCGGCTCGATGGACGCGGGGCCCTATTATCTCGGCACCGGCACCGAATATTTCGAGCGCGAAGCCGTAAAGGCGGACTTCTCTCATATGGTGGAGGCCGGCAAGAAGATCGGCTGTCCAGTCATCCTCGGCAGCAGCGGAATGGCCGGCGGCAACCGCAATCTCGACTGGATGGTGGATCTCGCGAAGCAGGTTTTTGCCGAACTCGACGTCAGGGATTCCAAGGTTGCCGTAATTCGCGCCGAACTGAATCCGGAAATTGTCATCGAGGAATTTCGCAAAGGGGGCTTGCGCGCGACTGGCCGCGGTCCGAACCTGAGCGAAGAAGCGCTGCGCGAAAGCACCATCGTCGGGCAAATGGGAATCCATCCGCTGATCACCGCGCTCGAAGACGGTGCGCAGTATGTCATCGCCGGCCGATCCTGCGATATCGCCCTATTCGCCTCCGACATGATCCGTCGCGGAATCGATCCCGGTCTCGCCTATCATGTGGGTCATGTTCTGGAATGCGGCGCGCTTGCCTGCGATCCGGGCTCGCCGTCCGATTGCCTCGTCGCAGAGATCTATGACGACGGCACCGCGATTTTCATCCCGCCAAATGTGACGCGACGCTGCACGGCCTATTCGATCGCCGCGCACTCGCTCTACGAGGAAAGCCATCCTCAACTGCAATTTTATCCCGAGGGCATTCTCGTCATGGAGAAGACGCAGTTCTTCTCGAGGGATGACCGGGCCGCAGGAATTCGAAACAGCCGCTTCGTGCGCTCCAGCAAACCCTGGCCATGGAGCATCAAGCTCGAGGGATCGCGGCGGCTCGGCGGTCGCAAGGTCTCACTGATCTATATCGATCCGGTTGATCTTGCGAAAATTCCAGCCGACGTTCTGGTCTATGGCCGCAACGGCGTGCAGGTAACGCCGGTCGACGGGTCACAACGCGAACTCGGCATCATCATCGAAACGACGGCCAAGACCGAAGAAGCCGCAGTGTTGCTGGCGAGCGTGCTCACGCACTATCTTATCCACTACGGATATCCCGGCCGCAAGGCGACCGCCGGCAACATCGCCTATCCGCTCTCACCCAATCTGGTCAGCTTCCGGCGGGAGGACGGCCTTTACGGCGCCATTGTGCCGAGCGGCACCCGCGATCCCGTGTTTTTCGAGAATTACCCGAAGATCAAGGCGGCGGTCATCAAGCTGGTTGAGAATGAATTTCCCAACGCGCTCGCCGATGCCAGTTATACGATCACCGACGCGGACGCATCGAACCCCGCCATCCTGCTGCGCACCGTCGATCGAGACCCGAAGCAACTCTCCGAAATTCACGCACGGGAAATCGAGCATATCGCCAGACTGGCCAAGCCGAAGGCCAGCTCGCGGCTAAATCTCGATGCTCCGGATGCCTATGCCTGGTCGCTCTATCATCTGTTGCAGAACGAAGAGGTGATCAAGAACTTGATGTTTCCCATCACTTATTATTGGGCAAACGGTTCCGTATGGGCCGATGAAGGTAGCAAGCAAGCTCGCTATTACGACATCGGTGAGACCGGCTATACCGGCAATCTCGACGATCGCACCCTTTCGCTCATCGCCGACGTCCCGGCACGCTGTGAGCCGCTCGGTACACATCGGCTGCTGGACATGGCTGTGGTAATCCGCAGCAAGGATGCCGGAATCAATCGCCTGACCTTCGACATCATCTTCACCTCGGGTGAAAACTACGAGGCGGCGTTGCGCTCCAATGTCTTCAGCAAAGACAACGTCGCCAGAATCCTTGCTTTACCTGCGGACCGCGTGGTCGGAACGTTTTTCGTCGACAGCTGCAACGCTATCAAGATCTCGATCGATCGGCCGAATATCTCGGCGTCCGTGGACGAACGGGACGTCTTTGGGGCTCAGCAGCAGGCAACCATTGAGCGCCTGAGTATCCCGATTTACGCCGCGTCGCTCGCAAAGGCATCGTCATTCTGACGACTCCACACGTTATGACGGCTTCAATCCGAAGCGTGCCGGACAATCCCGGGCATGGGGTCTGTTGGTTTCCCGAGTTGAGGAAGAAATTTCTCCTCAAAGCAATCCTGAAAAATTCTCTATGCTGCCGAAGCCAATCCCCAGGGCATGATCTCGTCATTTAAATGGATCATTGAACGATACGCATTGTCGCCGCGTTTATGAACAACGGTTCATGACCGTTACAAACGGGGGGACTGCGTCAGATGATCAGGCGGTATGCAATCATTGTCGGCGGCGGCGCCAGCGGTGTACTCCTCGCTTATCAATTATTACGTTTGGACCGAAGAGCGTTCCAGGTGACGCTGATCGAACAGCGCTCCGAAGTTGGCCGCGGATTGGCCTATCACACCGGCAATCCGGACCACCTGCTCAATGTGCGCGTCGCCAATATGAGCGCGTTACCGGAGGATCCAGATCATTTCTGGCGATGGCTGTCGGCACGGGAAACCTGCCGATGCGCGGATCGCTACTGCTTCGTACCCAGGCAAGTCTACGGTGACTATATCGCAAGCCTGATCCGGCCATTGGTTTCGCGGGGCGACGACTTGGGTGGCCTGCGGATACTGAACGGCGAATGTGTCTCGGTCCGCGAAAACACCGATGGGGTCGTCGCCGAACTCGCAAGCGGCGCAGAGATAGCCGGCGACATCGTGATTTTCGCTACGGGACATGACGCCCGAAATATCCCCGCTGTCGGCTATGCCGATCCCTGGGCGCCAACATCCGCCGCGGAGATCAGGAAAGACGCTACGATTCTGATCCTCGGGTCGGGTCTGACAATGGCCGACTATGTGCTGTCGCTGTTGCGCAACGGCCATACCGGACCCATAGTCGCCATGTCGCGCCGTGGGCTGATGCCGAGGGCGCATCGTCGCGTTCCTCCGCTGTCCATCGACGAATTGCAAGTGCCCTTTGGCGCCAGTGCCAGCCAATTATTGCGCTGGCTACGACGTCTCGTCGATAGCCATAGCGCACAAGGCGGCAACTGGCGGAGCGTCGTGGACGGACTGAGACCTCATACGCAACGCCTCTGGCGCGAACTTCCGATCGATTCCAGACGTCGTTTCCTCGAACACGCGCGCGCCTGGTGGGATATCCATCGGCACCGCATGGCCCCCGAGGTTGAGTTCACGATATCGAAGGCGGTCACGGACCGCCGATTGGCCCTGATGGCGGCCAAGATCGTCGATATCTCGCCGAACGCTGCCGGGGCGATCGTTCGCTATCGAAGGCGCGGCCAAGCCGTGGTTGAAGGCCTTGAGGTTGACGCCATCGTTGACTGCACCGGCATCGCCAAGGATCCGGCCGCAACCGGCAATCCGGCGGTGCGCAGCCTCTTCGACCAGGGGCTGGCGCGGATCGATCCGCTGCATCTGGGTATCGATGTCTCTTCCGATTGTGCGATCGTGAACCGCCGGGGTTTGCCATCGCGGCGGCTGTTTGCGGTCGGTCCGCTCACGCGCGCGGCTTTCTGGGAAATCATCGCCATTCCCGATATCCGCAACCAGTGCGTTCAGCTCGCCGGCCGACTGGTCCGGAACGTCGAACGCGAGTCCGAAGTCGCGATCGCTCCATCGGTTGCCCCATTACAAGTCCGTGCCCCGAAACGGAGAGCGGCGCTCGTCGGTCATCACTGAAGTTCAGCGGCGACGTGTGATCGTAAGGCTTCGCAGGCGAAACAAGGCCAAATAGTCAGGCCAACAAATCCGTGGAGGCCAGGCCGCCCTTTTGCAGGATGAAGTGCGCGATTTCATCGGCGCCCTTTCCGCTCTTCAGGTTGGAGAAGACAAACGGCCGGATGCCTCGCATCCGTCGCGCGTCCGTCTCATCGAGGTTAGCGCCGACCATCGGCGCCAGATCAGCGGCGCCTGTCGGCCAGTTCTGTGATCGCGCAAGCTCAAAGTTGACGCCCGCGTCGCGCAACTTGCGGAGCGCTGACGGCACTTCCGGATACGGCGGCATCGTCGAGAACTTGGCCTGCAAATGCCCGGTGAATACATCCCCCCTCCTCCCGAGACCGGGTTACTGCGGCCAGTCGATCTTTGGCTGGCCGCTTCTCTTCCTTCAAACATGAAAGGTGGTCGGCGCGCGTGGAATTTCTGTCAGTACGATTAGTTCAAGCCACGACCGAAATTACACCAGTCCGTCTAGCGATGCGTTCAAGGAAGACGAGTACATCCGTCGCAAGCCGGCCCGGTCGGTCCTGTCGCTCCCGCTTATGAGGCAAGGCAAGCTAGTCGCCCTGCTGTATCTCGAAAACAATCTTGCTCCGCGCGTGTTTACACCCGCGCGAGTGGCTATCCTGAAATTTCTTGCCTCCGAGGCCGCGACATCGCTCGAAAACGCTCGTCTGTACCATGCGCTCCGGGAACGGGAATCGAGGATCCATCGCCTAGTCGACGCCAATATCATCGGGATCTGCTTTTTCGGCCCGGGGGGTGACATTCTCGAAGCCAATCACGCTTTCCTTAAAACCGTCGGATACGACCGGGAGGATGTCAGCACCGGTCGGCTGCGCTGGACCAATCTGACACCGCCGGAATGGAACGATCGCACCGCGCGCGCCCATGCAGAGTTGGAAGCGACTGGCGCTTTCCAGCCGTTCGAAAAAGAGTACTTCCGCAAAGATGGCAGCCGCGCTCCGATACTGATCGGCGCGGCCGCATTTGACGGGCAACGAGACCAGGCCGTTGCTTTCGTACTGGACCTGAACGAGCGCAAACGCGCGGAAGCCGAGGCGCGCGAGAGCGAGCGGCGCTACCGCGAAGCGCAGGCGGAGCTGGCGCACGCGAACCGCATCGCGATAATGGGACAGCTTACCGCATCGATCGCCCATGAGGTCAGCCAGCCAAACACCGCGGTCATTGCCAGCGCGCAGGCAGCGCTGCGCTGGTTGGATCGCCGACCGCCGGGGTTGGAGCAGGCACGCCAGGCGCTGGACCGCATCGTCCAGAATGGCATGCGAGCAAGCGAGGTGATTGAGCGGATCCGCGATCTCGTAAAAAAGAAGCCGTCAAAAAAGTACCGCCTGATGATCAATCCTGTCATCCAAGAGGTGATTGAAATCACCCGGACTGAAGCAGCACGGCACAGCGTTTCGGTGCGAACTGCGTTTGCTGAGCAATTGCCTGCCGTGCTGGGAGACCGAGTCGAATTGCAACAGGTTGCCGTCAACCTGATCCTCAATGCGATCGAAGCGCTGAGCGGAACGACACAAGGAGACCGGGAGCTGCTGGTCCGCACAGCAATGGAAGATGGGGGCGTGCTTGTCGCGGTCGTGGATTCA
>Ga0210387_10000205_pt1 | contig 43377 bp, 42 predicted proteins | sample IncBWC7OmetaG_FD_160108 | JGI IMG/M metagenome (GOLD analysis project Ga0210387, IMG submission 160108) | Forest soil microbial communities from Barre Woods Harvard Forest LTER site, Petersham, Massachusetts, United States - Inc-BW-C-7-O ... | reverse complement strand
ATGAGGGTGCTTCCTGACCATGTACTGACCTTCCGTGACGCTCACTACCACGACCCGCGCCTTCGAGCCGAGCGGAAACTCGGCCGGACAGATCAGGTTGCCGATGTTTTCTATAAAAATCAGTTTAAGTCTCGCCAGATCGATCTTGCGCAACGCTTTCCCAACCAGGTTTGCGTCCAGATGGCAACCATTGACCGTGGCAATCTGCACCACGGGCACGTTTTGCCCGGCGATTAGATCCGCGTCAGTGCTCGTCGTTGCGTCGCCGTTAAGAACTGCAACTCCAAAACGATCTTTCATCCTTTCGACCAGCCGTCCAATCAGAGTGGTTTTCCCAGATCCGATCGCACCCATCACGTCGATCGCCGCGATACCATGACGGTCGAGCAGAGACCGATTTTCCTTTGCCAGCTTGGCGTTCGCCTCCAGCAGGCTATGCTCTAGTTCAATGTCGTAAGTCTCGTCCGGGGAAGCTTCAATTGTTTGAATCATCGCAGCTTTCTTTATTCACCCTTTCGGCCGGCCAAGCCCGCAAAGGCAGTGGGTGTATGCATTTGTTTGAGGATCTTTCCGTCTCCGAGATACATGTGCACGCCGCAAGGCAGGCAGGGATCGAAGCTCCGCACAGCCCGCATAATGTCTATCCCTTTGAATTTGTCCGGCCCGTTTTCTTCAAAAATCGGCGTATTCTGCACCGCATCCTCGTATGGACCTGGCGTGCCGTAGGTATCGCGCGGATTCGCATTCCATGGGGTGGGTGGGTAGGGATGATAATTGGCAATCTTACCGCCGCGAATCACCATGTGATGAGAGAGCACGCCCCGCACGGCCTCATGAAACCCGCAGCCGATCGCTTCCTGCGGCACCGTGAACGGAGTGAAAGTCTTTGTTCTCCCGGCATGGAGCTCGACCAGAGCCCGCTCCGTGAAATACATTGCTGCTGCCGCCGCATAAGCCTGAAAATATGTTCGGGCGCGGTCGCGCTCAATGGCGTTGCTCCACTTGGGGATCTTCCATTCGAACTCGACTTCGGGTTTCATCGCCGTTTTGGGCAAAATGATCTTAACACTCGTACCGGTCGCCTTGACGTAACCGATGTCCACCAGGCCCGCCAACGCGGTCGCCCAGAGGCGAGCGATCGGACCACCGCCTGTGTCGAGAGCTAGATGGTCGCCCGTGCGTTTATCATACCAGCGCGGGGACATCACCCAGGTATATTTATCGCCGAAATTTCGTTTTTGCGGCCTGGGAATTGTGGTTTGATTCCAAGGGTGGCGCTTGTCAACGGGGTTGCCAAGCGGGTCCGTCGAAACAAAGGTTTCCTGGTTCTCCCAATCTTCGTAGTAAGACGATCCGAGAAGAATGCGGATGCCGAGGTTAATATCGACCAGATTTGTCGTGACTAACTCGCCATCCACCACAATGCCAGGTGTGACATACATCGCCTTGCCCCACCGATCCATCGTCTTGTAATTGTAGTCACACACGTCTGGATCCTGGAAGGATCCCCAACAACCCAGAAGAATACGCCTTTGACCGACCTGCTCGTAGCCGGGCAATGCCTCGTAGAAGAAATCGAAGAGGTCGTCATGAAGCGGCACGACTTTCTTCATGAATTCGATGTACTTCATCAGGCGGATGAGAAAATCAGTGAATAACTGGACGGAAGGAACAGTTCCAACCCCACCCGGATAAAGTGTCGAAGGGTGGACGTGCCGTCCTTCCATCAGACAAAACATCTCACGAGTCATCCGACTCATCTGCAACGTTTCCCGATAGAATTCACCTTCAAAAGGATTGAGCGATTTCATGATATCCGCGATCGTGCGGTATCCATGATCCTCCGCGTGGGGCGCCTCGGTTTTTAGCGCTTTTTCCCAAACGCCCGGATTGGTCTCGCGGACCATTTTCTCGCAAAAGTCGACCCCGACCAGATTATCCTGGAAAATGTTATGGTCGAACATGTACTCGGCGGCCTCGCCGAGGTTGACGATCCACTCTGCGATGGCAGGCGGCTTGATTCCGTAGGCCATATTTTGTGCATACACCGAGCAGGTCGCATGGTTATCGCCGCAGATCCCGCAGATACGGCTGGTGATGAAGTGTGCGTCACGCGGATCCTTGTTCTTCATGAAGATGCTGTACCCTCGGAAGATCGAGGATGTGCTGTGGCACTCGACAACTTTCCGGTTGGTGAAATCAATCTTGGTGAAAATCCCCAGACTCCCGACGATTCGGGTGATGGGATCCCAAGACATCTCTACGATATTAGCAGCCTTGGGGCTTGTTTCCGTTGCTGCAATGGTCGCTGTTTCCATTTGAATGATTCAATTTAAGGCGTGTGGTTGTCGCATTCGCGGGTTGGTGACGCCGCACTGTGCGTGCTGACTCAGCCATTGCCATAGTGCGCGGGTTGATATCCGGTCGTTAACTCGGAACGGCCGTGACGCCATCGCGGTTCCTTGTTCGCTGTGCGTTGAGTGATGGAACGGAGAGTTCGAATAACCAGACCGTAAATTCCCGAAACGGTTGAGGAGACAGCAGCGCCCGGAGGCGGGTCCATGAACGGCATGAACTTATCCGGGAAGCCAGGCATGGTGCAGCCGATGCAAATCCCGCCCACGTTCGGGCAGCCGCCAATGCCGTCCATCCATCCGCGCTTCGTTACGTTGCAGTTGACCACCGGTCCCCAACATCCAAGTTTCACGAGGCACTCGGGTGAACCGTATTCCTTGGCAAAGTCTCCCTGTTCGTAATATCCGCCGCGATCGCAGCCTTCATGGACCGTTCTTCCGAACAACCATTTTGGCCGTAACTGATCGTCGAGCGGGATCATCGGCGCCAACCCGGCTACCTGATAGAGCAGATAAAGAAGCGTCTCCATCATGTTATCGGGTTGCACCGGACAACCTGGGACGTTGACGATCGGAAGCCCTGCTTTTGAGCGCCAGTTCCAGCCAAGATAATCGGCTAAGCCCATCGCGCCAGTGGGATTGCCTTCCATTGCATGAATCCCTCCATAGGTAGCGCAAGTGCCCGCGCAGACGATCCCCAGAGCCTTTGGCGCCAGGCGGTCGATCCATTCGTTGGTGGTGATCGGTTGCCCTGTTCTGGAATCGGTACCCAAGGCGGCCCAGTACCCTTCCTTTTTGATCTTCTCGTTTGGGATGGAACCTTCCATCACCAGGACGAAGGGGTCTAATTTGCCTGCGGCGGCTTGATACCAAAACTTCAAGAAATCGTCGCCGTTTTCATACGCGATCACCGGGTTATGAACATAGACTTTCGGTAAGCCGGGGATGGCGCCCATGACAAGATCTTCAATGCTTGGCAAGGAAGCGGCGGTAATCGAAACGGAATCTCCGTCACATCCTAAACCGGTCGTCATCCAGACGACGTGAATTTCCTTAACGTCGGGGGCACGATGCAAAAGAGGAGCGACTGTTGCCATTGGCAGCAAAGCCTCCTTTCTATGTGAGGTTAGAAGTTAGTCCTGACTCTAACTGGAGGGTCAATTATTACAATCATTTTCCTGAAGCCGAACGAATGTTCGATCCAGAGCGATTCCAGGAAGGTCCACCGGAGTTCGATCTCCGGTGATCGTTTGGATCTACATGTTCCGAATCCGAAGATATCGCTGTATTTCGGGCAGATTCGCGACAAGCGCGGCCGCAATAATTGCCAGCAAAAGAATAAGCCCGATTGTGCTCGATTGACGCATGGGTTTCACCTCCTTCCGGCCTGTTCAGGCAGTGCTACTTCTACTTTCGACTTTTCATTTAAAAGATCGTCTACCAATGACTTGATCAATTCGATAGCTTGTGGAACCGCTGCTTCGACAGATTCGCTCAGCCCTATCTCACCATCTTCAACTTCCAGGATCGCAGGTTCACACCCGACCAAGTACAACTTTTTCGGAGAACTTCCGACCGCCCGCAACATCTGAAGCACCCTCACCGGATTCATGCTGTGGGCGTCCGCCATCTTTTCATCGAGCTGATCGAGTTGATTTAAGTCAGGTTCGATCAGATACAGTGTGCCAGGCGGTTGGCTTTGCGAGGTGATGTCGACGAAAATCGTAACGTCGTACTCCTCCATCATGGCGTAGGCCAGATCGTAACTTCGGATCCCGAAATCCGTGACGCGCACTTCCTCTGGCAATGTTTCCTTTATCAATCTGCGCGTCACTTCGCTTCCAAAGGCGTCGTCGCCCAGAAATATATTACCGATGCCGGCGACCAGGATCTTACTTGGTTTGCTCATCGGTACCAGTCAGTGGCTCGACTTCGTTGGAGCCGTAGAAAAAACGATGCCCCGGCTGTCGGAGCATCCCCAGATCTTTTCCGGGATCCTCTTCCAGCACCAGCGCTAGGTAAACCCGGTTCTCCGCATCCTGCTCGATCGATTCGATCAGTGCAATTTTCCCTTCCAACGCGAGATCTATGACATCGGCCCGGCCCTGCGGCCTGATTCGAACGTGATGGCCAACCTTCAGATCCGTTCCGTTGACACTCACACTTTCCAGCCGGGTGTTGGGATCGAAAAAATCTTCACTTGAAAATCTGTTGCCGCGAATCGTGCCGTGCATTTTCCAGAATTCCTCCTTTGGCAACGCTTCTGTGCGAGTCAAAATCTGTCGGGCATGCTCATCGACTTGGCTCATCTCCCACTTTTCCTGGTCGGTCATCGTCAATACTCGGAGAGCCAGAATCTCGTCGATCTCCGTCCCATCGAAGAATTCGCCCGGGCTTTCCGGTGCGATCTGAGGATAATCGTACAAGATGATGGGAGAGGAGAGCATGGCGCCTGCCTCGCCTTTTTCTTCTTCGCCAACGAGCACCGGCCAGGTGCCGATGTTCAAGCAGGTTGCGGTTACCTCAGCGTATGCTTCAGGCGGATCCAACAGGGAGAGAAACTCGCCTCTATCCAACTCAAGAATTGTGTGGGTAGACGCAAAGGTCCGCAGCAAAACTTCTTCCTGCTGATTCAGATCGCATTCCGACACAGGGGTATGGTTTGCGACAGTTACGCTTATTTTGAAAACCTCTCTGTCCACGGTTTGGACCCCGATTTTGATCGTTCCTTCCAAGCTCTGCTGTCGTCTGATAATCGCGCCTACCACCTGGTTCTGACAATCATGAATCGGATCGAAGGCAAGAGAGCTTGAGAAGTGAAAAGGGAGGGACACCGTCTGGGCGACGAGGTTGTCCGGGAGCGGCTGAGAAGACTGGACTTCCCGCTCGACAGTTTCTTGCCAAGTCTGATAAAGCCGGTCGCCGATACGAAGTTCAGGAACGAGCGACAAATCACCCGGTTCCAGATTGGCGGGTAGTTCTGGCACAGGGGCCGAAAGCAAACCGATTGCCCGCGCCATGGGGTGCAGAAAACGGACCCGGACTTGCACGGTGGGCATCTCGCATCGGCGCCGCAGGAGGCACTCTGTTTGCATCGCAAATGGCTCTGCTCCGTTCTGGGCTTCACTGTAGGCTTGCGGATAAATCCTGCCGAAGGTGAATCGCTGCCTGTTTTTGCGGGAAGATGCCCGATAGGGATAAAGAATATATCCCTCGTACAGGACGGCATTGGCAATTTTATCGACCGGCGACGGATTCATACTCTGAAAGCAACCGTTCAATCGCCTGCTCCCACGTTGGCAACCCCTGTTGGCGTTTGTACGCGTACAATTTCTCGAAGACATCCCGATGCAGCGAAACCCATGCACTGTTGGGATAATGGTGCTCCATCAACTCCTGCCAGACCCGGACCGGAATCGAGTACGTACATTCTTTGTCCCAGGCAATCTGTTGCACCTGGAGCCGCCCGTCGGATGCGGCGTAGAAAATTGTTCCGCTAAATAAGAAAAGAAGCGGTACTTCCCCTTCTTCCAACGCGTAAAAATACTTGGTCGCAGTGACGTTGAGGTCATAGGTGCACTGAATCGGCAAAACCGCCTCAGTCATTTTCGCAAAAGGACGAACCGTAGCGTTCGCGTGGGCCCAAAGACGGTTACGAAGCGTTAGTCCCCATCGGTCCGGTGTCCCGAAAAGATCGACCAATTTCTCCTTCTCTTCGTCATCATACGGACGATGTGCCGATTGAATTTGAATCTGCGCCTGCAGGATCACCGCCTGAATCAATTCTGTTTCAGGGGTGTTTGTCACCTGTAGGTGAAAGTGAAGGAGCGGGATGAGCCCGCGAGCGGCAGGTTCTACTCCGGTCACTCTGAAATTGAGTTCAGGCATCGTTTGACTTCATCGACGATTCTTACAGGGGGCGGGATTCCATCTGTAGCCGGGAAAAAAACTTATCAATTTCCGCCCAGACGATTTCTCCGCCGGACAATCCTCGCCAGTGCACGCGAATCAAGCCGACCAACTTGAAGCAGACATCGATCGGCGCGAGGTAATTTTCGCGTTTTGCTCCGACTCGATTTACCAGGAGCGCCTCGACGTCAGGTTCCATTCGCGCCAGGGAAAGATTATTTGCTACCAATGAATCCCAAGCCTTGAGCGGCAAAAGCGACTCGGTCGCGCCGGCAGGACTGGGATACATCGCTTTCGTTCTATGTTCAGGAGTACTGTGAAAGAAGAAAGCGAGATTGATGGGAAGCGCCAGCTTCTCCCATTCGACATCCGTCAAATTCAGGTCAGGCACGGAACGGACATCTCGTGGGATCAGTTTGAAACGGCCATCAAGCACAGCCTGAAAACGAAGCGCGCATGAGTCACAGGCGCAAACGATCTGGCCATTGGACATTTCAAGCATGTGGCGGTGTTCGGCAGCGAGACCGACGCTGCAGAGTTCGCATCGTTTCAGGGAGGCTCGCGGCCGTGCGAAGCGGCGCAGGGTACTGAACACAGTTTCGTGGTTTCCCGGCGTGAGATTTGTAACCGGGAAGAGCCGCGGCTCGATATTTTCTTTCACCGTCTGAAAAAGAAGGCGCGTACGACGCACCGGATCGGTAACGGAACTCTATCTTTTGCGGTCATCGTGATCCTCCCGTTCTTGCCGCTCCGATCGCCGCTGATTGGGGAGCGGCGGTCCGGCCTAATCCAACGCGACACCGGCCAACTGGCATTATCGCCAACCTCACAAGATCGTTCCGAGGAAAATATTGCGGGTTTTTCGGAGCGGACGGCTGTCAGCGTGTGCATGATAATCTCCAAGATCGAGCCCTACAACAAATAGATTCCGCAATCATTAGGGCTAGCCGGCAACGGGCTGCTGGCGTCCCGCTTTACCCGCGAAGTAAGCAAAGCGTCCCGCTTTATCCGCAGACTGTCCGCTGCGCCGTTACGATTCAGCCGCGGGGGCGCTTACGCGGACCGGCGTGCCGTTGAGCCATGCAACGACGTTTTCAACTGCGTCGCGATAAAAGATCTTATAAGTCTCACTCGTGACGAAACCAATGTGCGGTGTCACGAGCAATCGGTCTAGCGAGCGGAATGGGTGCGTTGCCGAGAGCGGTTCGACGTCAAAAACGTCGAGCGCGGCGCCCGCAATTGACCGACTTTTCAACGCATTGATCAACGCGTTTTCATCGACCAAAGGTCCGCGCGACGTATTTACGAGATAGGCAGTTGGTTTCATCAAACCAAGCTCCGCCGCGCCAACGACACCTTTCGTGCGCGCACTCAGGACCAGATGAACCGTCACAATGTCTGCAGCGCGGAACAATTCTTCCTTGCTAACCAGAAGCGCACCGTGTTCTTCTGCGGATTCACGCGTCAGATTTTGGCTCCAGGCCAGGATCTTCATCCCGAAGGCGTGAGCGATCTGGGCGATTCTGGAGCCGATGTTGCCCAAGCCGACTAAGCCAATTGTTTTCCCCTGTAGATCGCCACCGATTGAAATTTGCCATTGGCCTCTCTGTACCGAAGCAAACTCTGCGGGGACGTTGCGTAGAATTGCGAGGATCAGCGCCCAAGTCAGTTCGATTGCTCCGTGCGAAGTGTATCCGGTGTGAGATACCGTTATGCCGTGCTCGTTGGCGGCGGCCAGATCAATCGATGCATTTCGAAACGCCGTGGAGGCGATCAGCTTCAAGTTGGGCAACTGTTCAAGGATCGCGCGGGTAAGCGGGGTCCGTTCGCGCATTACGCATAGCACATCGAACGGCTTCAGTCGCTCAACGAGCGCAGCCGAATCAGCGAGATGGTCGCGGAATACGGTAATCCTGGCCAGGCCCTCCAGCGGCGACCAATCCGCTGATTGGAGCGCCACGCCCTGATAATCGTCGAGAATCGCAACTTGAACTGGCTTGTCGTTTTGCATCGGAAAGTGAGATTGAAGTTTGTCATCAAGTTGTCGAAGTAATTTCAGGTCGTCAATTCAGATGCCGATCCGGTCGCGTCTTCGCAATTGGTTTTGATACCTTGCGCGCACCCGCTCGACAAGAGTAGGCTCTCGTTTTGGATGCAAACTTTCATGCGGGTCGAATTTTCCCTGGGGATCGGTTATAAGGCGGCACGTTTCGTTGTTTTGACTGAGTTGCCGGAAAACGTCCTCGAGGAGATTCGAGCACAGAAACTAAGCCCGCAGACGAGGGCCCATTCCTTGGCGCTAAAGACGGCCGAGCATGTAAAATTGGTCGATCCCGGGCTGCGGATCATTTTGTTGTCGAATACGCCGGGCAAGGTCAAGAACCCGGACGCTCTTGGCGAACCGGTTTATATCGACGAGGACGGATGCAAGGCCTGGGTAATCAGAAAACCGGGGGCTGACCATTCCGGGGCCCACAAAAAGCCTTTGTCCTAAAGGGCGACTTTCGCTTGATTTATCGACGTAAAATGGGATGGTGTATGCCTGTTTGCTCTAGTTCAAAGCGCGGTAGATCGTCAGGTGAGGTTTTCTCGGTGGTGATTTGAAATCCGGTCTTCGGGAACGGCTCTGGAGCTGGCAAATCACTAATTAATTAATCAAGCTATGAAGCTTTATGTTGGAAACCTGTCTTTCGATACGTCCGAAGCTGATCTTCGCGATATCTTTGAACAATTTGGCACTGTTAGGGAAACTCGAGTCATCAATGATCGAGAAACCGGGCGTTCGCGCGGTTTCGCGTTCGTGACCATGGGCAACGACGCAGAAGGTCGGGCGGCGATCGGTACTTTGCACGGTAAACAGTTTGCCGGCCGGACCATTACGGTGAACGAAGCTCGTCCGAAAGAGGAACGTCCAAGACAATCCCTTTCGCAGTCCAGGCGTTAGCGGCGGCTCTGCTGGGACGCTGGGAAAACATTCCGGCGTCTCTCCCTCGCCGGATCACCGCCGTGCGAGAAATAATCCGGCGGGATTGAAACGCATCAACGCTTATCAAAGACATAGCTCAGACGAGATTCTGTTTACCATGTCCAATGAACCGGCGATCCCAGTCGAAGGTAAGATAGTCTCAATTCTCCCTGGAACGATGTTTCGCGTAGAGCTTCCCAATAACCAAGTGGTGCTCGCGCATATCTCAGGCAAAATGCGAAAGCGCTTTATCCGACTCAATCTCGGCGATCGGGTGAAATTAGAGATGTCGCCCTATGATCTCAGCAAAGCGCGGATTGTTTACCGTTTGGGATGAGTCGGTCGGTATCTCGAATTTCAGACCCAGGTTGAGCAGTTCTGCTCACAGCGCGAGCGAGAAGCCCCGGCGCCAATAGAGGAACGTGGCGTAGAGGAAGACGATTGCCACCGCCATGCTTGCCCAGCCCCCAATAAAGCAACTCGTTGCGCTGAAAGCGAGCGTATCACGGGACAGTGTGGGATGAATAAGCGACCTCAGACCGATCAATGAAAATCCCAGCGCAAGGATGAAAAGGCTGAGGCCTGCGGAAATTTTCTGAAAATGCCGAGTTGTTTTCATTGTAGGTATTAGATGGTTTCTTCGCTTCGGGATCGGCCGTTCGGCCGCTTGACCGTCCGCTAACGAGTACAAATGATTCTCGGGAATCGGGTTTCAGGGTTTGCGAAGAAAGTTGCCACTGGGAGAAAGGGCGGCTCGGAAGCGCGCAAGGCGAATGGAGAGGACCAGCGATCGGATAGCGACGCGGGCGCGAAAGTAGCGTCAGCGTCTTTCTGCCCGCTTTTTTACTGACTCCTCACTGACAGTTGCCCTACGGCTGCATCCGGCCTTCGGCCGCGATCAACGCATCACAGAGAGCGTGTATTTCGTTGTCGATTTCCGCCGGGTCCGAAACCGTACGAGCGACTTCCTCGCGGAGAAGAACCGAATACCGTTTGCGGAGCCGATGCACAAGAGTCTTTACCCCCGCAACGCTGACGCCGAGCGTACGGGAGAGTTCCTCGTAGGAGGGTGAGGGACGGCTATCGCCGTAGCGCAAGAAAATCTCCAAAGATTCAAACGTAGAGCCCTTGCCTTCAGCGGCGTACTCGCGTCCCAATTCCAGCATCACGTGGTTGAGGAGGGTCATGGCCCAGCGGGCGTCGAAAATTTTTTCTGCGGTCAAGTAATCCACCGGTTCGAGCCGGTATCGATTCTCGGCATCTTCCCAATCCAGCGAGACGAACTCGTAACCTTTCCCCCGTTTGAGACTTCGTGCCCGTTGCGCCTCGTTCGAGAGGTAGTTCTGAAAGGAGGCGAGGAGAAACGATCGAAACTTACCCTTAAGTCGGTCGACCTGGGTCAAAGCCCGGTGCTCGAGCAGATGCAAAAAAAAGCCTTGCGTAAGATCCTGTGCATCATGTGGCGAATAGCCGCGCCGCCGGACGAAGGAGTAAAGTGGGTACCAATAAATGCGACAGAGCTCGGACAAAGCCGCTTCCCCACCCGCCGCCTGGCTCTGCGCTGAAACCATGACAAGAGTCCAGCGCGTGGTGTGAAACTGAGCCCCAGCCGCTCCGCTTGGGTCAAAATCCGGCTTCATTGTGCGCCCCCGTTTTTTTAGCTTAGCGAAACGCGGCGGCGTTCGAAACAAAAATTGCAAGGAATCAGGGCCTTCTAAGCGACCCGAACCGGGTGACCGAAAGCCGGCGGCCGGGTCAATGGTGCCAATTCCTGTAGTAACGACCACCGTAATAGCGTTGACCGTAATAGCGACCGTAGTAGGACCGGTTGCGCCAATAAGGCCCAAAGTGGCCGTAGGAATAACCAGGGTAGTAACCGTAGCCGTAATACGGCGCACCATAGTAGTAAGGTCCGGGCCCGTAATAGCCAGGTCCGTAAAAAACCGGAAACGGAATCGGTAACCCAAAGGCAAAACGAACACCGGCGCGCGCCGTCGGTTCGGCCAGGAACGCCAATCCCACCACGACCAGCAGGAGGACTACGAGCTTCTTCATAACGAGGAGTTGGACGGATTTTGCTGCGAATTCGATCAAACGTGATGAATTAAAAGTTCTGGCGCTGCTCACTGCAAAAGAAGGAAGACGGCGCTCAGTGCGGAGATGGCAAAAATGAGAGCCAATGCCATCGCTGTGGTCCCGCTGATCGAGCGAGACTGATTTGGGCGAGTTGAAATCGTCGAAACATTTGAGGCAGGTTCGAGCGCTTTCGGCATAACATTTTCAGATCGGAGACCAGTTTTGCAGACGCGCTTCGTACGAAAGCTTTCGACCTTCAATTCGCCACGCCCTGTAAAGAATACGATCGGCATCTAGTCGAATTTCTTAAGCTCTGGTCACATTTTTGGGTGAATTCGATCTGTGGTGCCGACAATCCGGAGCCTTGTGATACGTTGGGTGAGAATCAAAGGTATCGATCAATCGGGTCAACATTCAGACAGCTATTGCTTTTTTCTTGGATCGGAATTTGGAGTATGATCCCATCCGCGCTTGTGGGTTAATGACAAGGAATTCAGCTCACGTTGACCAAAAGAGGCGGTTCGATGCGTCACTCATTTTCTTACGAGATTCGGAATCAGCCGACCGCGCTGCAATGTTTGAAGCAGGAGCTGGATTCAACCCTCTCTACTAAGCTGAAAGGCTTCGACGTTCGTGCTACGGTTCTGCTGGTTATCGACGAACTGGTGTCGAATCTTTTAAAATACGGCTTCAGCGTCGAATCGGATCAGCGGTCCTATTTGAAGATCGAGTTTGAAGACGACTGGCTGGAGATTGAAATGAAAGATAATGGGCATCCTTTTAATCCGTTGGTGCAACCGGAACCGACTTCGCTCGGCCAACGGCTGTTGGATCGGCCGGTGGGCGGTCTCGGGCTCTATCTGGTCCTGAAAATGATGGATGAAACGCATTACGATTGGATACAGCCTTGGAATTGTCTGAGGCTGAGAAAAAAATTGAAGAAGACCTTGAATGATCGCGAAAACTGAGACCTTGGGCGGTTGCAAGATTTTGCGCGTCAGCGGCCGCATTGATTTTGAATCTGCACTGGATTTTGAGCATCACATCAACGCGATGATTCAGGAAGCTGGCGACTGTTTCATCATCGAATTGTCGCAGGTGGAGTTGCTCAGCAGCGCTGGTCTTCGGGTGATGCTTTCGACGGCCAAGCGAGTGGCACATCGCAATGCGTCTCTGGCTTTGGCCGCACCAAGCCAGGTTGTCCGTCAGGTTTTTGAGATTTCCCATTTCAATCTGCTGTTCAAGATCTTTCCGTCTGTCCCGGCGGCGATCGCGGCTTTGAAGGGCACAGCCGAAGTCGTCCAAACGGGCGCACCGGCACCGGATTCAATCCCGCCGTCCGATCCAGACAGACAAGAGGAAACGAACTTTGCCGATCCAGTTATCCCGAGCGCCGAGCCTCAGGCAAAGTCACCGACAGCACAGAGAAACGAAGCGGTCCGGCCTCAAGCTGGACCGTCCGTTTTGCATCCGTCGCCGAAAATTGAATCGGGCCGATCCGAACCGCTACCTCCGGTTGTTCCGCGTTCCGTGACGATCCCACCCTCCCCGACCGTGCTGCAACCACCCGTGCTGCAACCACCTGCAGCCGTTCCGCGTTCGGCCGAAACTCCTACGGTCTCGCCTCCGCCGTTGCCACCGGTAGTGGCGGCGATTGGGCCCGCCGCGGCGCCGCTACCGAAGAGGCCGCAAGGGCGACAAACCCCGCCTCCTTCACTCCCCGCGAATCAATCGGCAACTGTTTCGGCGGCTCAAGGCGAACCGCTTGCCGTCCCGCTGACGGGCTCGGTGACACGGCGTGAGGCGAAATTTCCGGCTCTGCTGGAGGTACGGGCGGAGGGAGCAAGCTATCCGTGTAAAGACGGCGACGTCATCGGGACGGAGGGGCGATTAGCACAGGCGTATTTCGGCCAGATTACAAATCTCGCGCCGCGGCACTTGCTGATCGGTCAACTCGACGGGCATTGGTTTGTTTTCACACCAAAAAACGTGCAGCACCCATTTATCCTGGACGGAGTTGTACTGCGCGCCGGCGAGAGAAAGGTCCTGCAATACGTCGAGCACCAGGTCGAATTCAGCGGGCACGTGTTCGGTTTCCGTCTTGTCGCTCAACAACCAAAAGAGGGATTCTTTTCGAGAGTTTTCGGGCGTAAACGATAATCCGCAGTGAGCTCGTTGCGTCGGCCTTGGCGTGATTCTTTCGCACTACGAGAACGTTGTCAGGGTGCGACAGCCCAAATCTCTACCGCTCGATTTTGGTCCGGTCGTTTACCGTCTAAGAGATCGGTGCTACCCATCCCGAGGCTGTGAACTACATTCAAGAGGTTGGTTTTTTCCCTCAGTACCCTCGTCACATTGTCGGCCCGCTGCTGGGAAATCTGCAGGTTCGTTTTCGGATCACCTGCGGCGTCGGCATACCCGGCTACGACGAACACCACGGTTGGATCGCTGATCTTCTCTTCGACTTCTTTTGATTTGAACCGCCTCGTCAGATCGTCTGTGGCGGCGCGGCTCAACGTCGTTTGGCGAGTATCGAATCGAACCACCAGCAGTCTCTCCATCGAACGCGCCGTCTCCATCTTCTCGCTCAGCCGCCTCTTTTCTTCAGCGGTGAACCTGGGCATTGCATTGATCCTTTTCAGAACGTCCTCACGAGTCGCATCGACCTCGGATTTAGTAAGAGTTGCCGGAGGCTGTATCTCGCCACCGGCTCCGGCAGAGGTGTCTGAATCTGTGTGCGCCGGACTTTGGTTTGGGCTCGGGTTCTCGGTCTGAACGACGGGAGTCGAAGTTGGTTCCCCGGCGTTTTTCCGCCTTTCCTGTTCCACGATCGGGGACGACGCCGGCGAAGGCGTTTCAGCTGGCGGGACCACTACCTGTTCCTCATTGCTCGGCGAGGATTCGGGCGTCGACACACCGTTCGGCGAATTGGACGGCGTCGCGGAGGTCTCTTGATCTCCGGACGGAGAGGGATTTACGCCTTTGTCCGTTCCTTGACCGTCACTTCCTTTCTGATTCGTGTCTGTTTTGTTTAATGCCAAATGGAAAATCTGATCCTTGAAAGCGAACAATGCGACGCCGCCGCCGACGAGGATTAAGAGCAGCAGGAGCCCAAGTGCGACGAGAATCTTGGTGCTGCCCTGATTCGAGGCATCCACGACCAGCGGTTGTCCGCACTCAGGGCATTTCGAGTCGGCCGGGACGGGAATTTTTTCTCCAGTGTACGCAAAACTGCAGCCGACTTTATTTTTGCAGACGCCAAACTGAGGTTTCATAGAGGTCTCAGGATCATACCCGCGAACCGAATTGAAGTAAGAAAAATCTTTCGATCCACAGGGACTTACATTCAGATGTTCGCTATTAACAATTGGGCGCAATGAGACAAATGAGTTACTAGATTCCAGAAAAAATGTGATCAATAGCGGTGACTCAGTGGAAAACGAACAAAAACGGACTCTTGGTCGAGATCTGCGACTGCTGGAATTGATCGTCGATAACATCGATGACCTGATCGCAGTAATCGACACTCAAGGCCGACGAGTGTGGAATAACGCGGCCTACGCAAGGGTGCTTGGATATTCGATCGAGAGTCTGGCCGGAAGTAACTCCCTGATTGAGGTCCATCCCGATGATTTGCCTAAGGTGCAGCGGGCCCTGCGCGATTCCATGCGGACCGGAAGCGGCCGCCGGATCGAATATCGGCTCCGACATCGCTCCGGGCATTACGTTTACCTTGAGTCACAAGGATGGGTATTGCCAGCCAGCGAGGACCGGGAGCAACTGCTGGTGGTGATATCTCGGGACATCTCGCAGCGGAAGGAACTTGAAGAACGACAGGCCTCGTTGTACGAGCAACAGTCGCGCCAAGCCAAAGCGATGGCCGCGATCGTCCATTCGGTCGACTTTCAGCGCTCAGACGTTGAACATGGATCCGAAATTGTACTCGACTTCCTTTGCAAAACACTCGGGGCGGAATCGGCTGAACTCTGGAGATTGGAAAGAGAGGAGGAAGGGCGGTTTCTTTGCATCCGCAGTCTCCGGGCCGGCGATGCGAACGCGCGGCAAATCCCGGATTCAAGCCTCGAGTCTCCTGCGTTGCCTGCCCTGCTTAGACAAAATCGAGTGATCGCATTACCCGACGATTTCGCTGAGATAGGGGATCTCGACATCGGGAAGGCACTTTTGCCGGGGAAAGAATCCCTGCCTATTCCGGAACAGATCACCACGAAGCTCGTCCCGGGAGGCACCAAAGGGTTACTCGCTGTGGTTTGGCTCGGGGGAAAGCCGGGAGGATTCCTCTTGATTGCAAGCCGCGATTCGAGTCGGGTATGGTCGATCTACGAACGAAATTTCTGCGTGGCTCTCGCAGATCTTGTTTCAATGCTCCTTGAGGGCCGGCAGCGCCTCGATACTCTGCAAGCACTTCAGGTCAGCCAAAAAATGATCAGCGCACAACTTGCTGATGCGGCGAGCTACGTTCGGTCACAACTACCGGTAAACCTGTTCGACTCGGTTCGAACCGATTGGCGGTATCTGCCCAGTTCGGCGCTCGGCGGCGATGCCCTCGATTTCTTTTGGTTGAATGAGGATCATATGGTGATGTTTCTCCTCGATGTCGTGGGACATGGTGTCGGATCCGCTTTATTAGCTATTTCAATTTTGCATTTGTTGCGTCAAAGGGCGCTGAAGGATGGTGATCCACTCGATCCGGTTTCGGTTTTGGCCGCCTTGAATCGCTCGTTTCAGATGGATGAGCACGGAGACAAAGTGTTTTCAATTTGGTACGCCGTCTTCGACAGGGTAAGCGGAATCATCCGTTTCGCGACGGCCGGCCATCCACCGGCTTTGCTGATTTCACCAAACCGGGACGGTGAGCCCGAAGCTAAATGGCTTAAGGGTAAAGGGCTCTGGATCGGCGCGACAACCACTGAAACTTTTGAAGGCGGAAGCGCGATAGTGGCTCAGGACGCCGAACTGTTCGTCTTCAGCGATGGTCTGTATGAATTGTCGACGCCAGAAGGTCCGATGATCGGGCTGGAAAGATTCGGCCAGCTCCTGGCGGACTTTTACAGTTCCGGCACAGCGGACCTTGAAACAGTGTTAACCGAGGTCAGCCGGATCCATGGATCAGATCAATTCGAGGATGATGCATCGATCCTGAAAGTTCGCTTTGGTTAATGTGCTGTACGCTTGACGTACACTTGGCGACGGTCTTCGTGACTGGTTTTTTACGTGGAACGCTCCACCTGCCGCGTATTGCGATCCGTGATAGCATGGTGAACGCGCTGCAAAGAAAATGTCCAGGAAATTACCTTCTCCTCTTGTGGCAGGCTCAAGGGTTTATCTGCGTCACCCGCGCAAAGGTGACATGGATGAATTCACTGGTCTGGTCAACGCGAGCCGGCATTTTCTTCACCCTTGGGTCACGCCGGCCTCGACCCCGGAAGCTTATACGCGCTACCTGCAGTATTCCCGCCGCAAATCGGTGTGTGCTACCTTGGTCTGCCGCAGCGAGGATTTCAGGATCATGGGGGTTTCCAACCTATCACAAATATTCCTCGGCAATTTGAAGAGTGCGTATTTAGGTTACTGGATTGGCGCGCCATTTGCCGGTCAGGGATATATGACCGAGGCGCTCGATCTCGTCTTATCTTATGCGTTCGAAACCCTGCGGCTGCACAGGGTCGCGGCGAACATCCAGCCGGAGAATGGGGATTCAAAAGCTCTTGTCGTGCGTATTGGTTTTCGAATGGAAGGCTTTTCTCCGCGATATCTGAAAGTAGCAGGCCGATGGCAGGATCACGAGCGATGGGCGATCCACCGCGAGGAGTGGGCGGACCGAGTGCGGGGGCACTGCGCTTGATACCCTGGAAGCGGAATGCGTTGGGAAGAAATGCAGCAATGTCCCGATATTGGCGCTACATTGCTGGGTACCCGAGTGATGGTCGCCGGATCGAATGAAAGAGGATTTCGATTTCTGCCGCCTGCACTCAAGGAGGTGCTGGAGCGTATTCCAAAAAATGCGCATCCGATGGATGTCTTGCGAACCGGTGCCTCAATGGCTGGAGTACTCGAGCCCGAGCGCGATTTTTCGCGACAGGACTGGATCTCGGAGTGGCTCCTGGCCTCCCTTCCGTCGATGCTCTGTTACTGGTATCGCTTTAGTCATGATGATGGCGTACGCATTGAATTGGATTCGGACGAAGAAACCTTTGCCGGGCACTTTTTAACTCTGCTCCACAATGCGAAGCCGAGTCCCGAGCATCAGCGTTGTATGGATGTTTCGCTGATTCTCTATGCCGAGCACGAGTTCAACGCGTCCACCTTCACCGCACGGGTCTGTGCAGCGACACTGTCAGATTTCTATTCGTGCGTAACGGGTGCCATCGGTACGCTGCGTGGTCCGCTCCATGGCGGAGCAAACGAGGCTGCGATGGAGCTTGTTTCGAAATTTAAGACGCCGCAACAAGCTCGCGAAGCCGTCAAAGAAATAGGCTATTGCAACAGATTGCCGACTATGTGTTCGCCGTCGAGAGGATCAGGGGTGAAGAAGCGATCGACACGGCCAGACTTTGCCTGATGGATACGCTCGGTTGCGGCCTGCTCGCCCTGAACTACCCGGCCTGCACCAAGCTGCTTGGACCGGTTGTCGCGGGTGCGACAATGCCCGGTGCGGGCGCACGGGTTCCCGGTACTTCCTACGAGCTCGATCCTGTCCGAGCGGCCTTTAACATCGGCGCGATGGTGCGCTGGCTCGACTTCAACGATACCTGGCTGGCGGCGGAATGGGGTCATCCGTCCGACAATCTCGGCGGTATCCTTGCCGTCGCCGACTACTTTTCTCGCACAAGGGCAAGAGAGGGTGAGGCGGCACTAACGATAGGCGATGTACTCGTCGGAATGATCCAGGCGCATGAAGTTCAAGGCGTGCTGGCGTTGGAGAACGCATTGAACCGCGTCGGTCTTGACCATGTTCTTTTCGTGAGGGTCGCTTCGACCGGCGTCGTCACCCGATTGATCGGCGGCACTCGAGCGGATGTGGTCAGCGCTCTTGCCAACGCGTTTATCGACGGAGGGGCGTTACGCACCTACCGGCATGCGCCCAATACGGGATCGCGAAAATCGTGGGCGGCTGGCGATGCAACGAGTCGCGCGGTCTGGCTGGCTTTGAACGCGCTCAGGGGCGAAATGGGTTACCCGAGCGCCCTAAGCGCTCCAATCTGGGGCTTCCAGGAAGTGCTCTTCAGGGGGAATCAGCTTCGGGTTCCCTCGCAGGGCTTCGGTTCCTACGTTATGGAGAACACTTTGTTCAAGATCTCGTTTCCGGCTGAGTTTCATCCAGACCGCCGTCGAGGCAGCACTGGAATTGCATCCGCAGGTTGCAAGTCGACTCGCTGATATTGAGCGAATCGTTATTGAAACACAGGAAAGCGCTAAGCGAATCATCGATAAGACCGGACCTCTCGATAACCCCGCGGACAGAGACCATTGCCTCCAGTACATGGTCGCGGTGCCCCTCATTTTCGGTCGGTTGACGGCCTCCGACTACGAAGATGAAGTCGCCTCGGACCCTCGCATCAACGCGCTCCGGGAAAAGATGGAAGTTGCGGAAAACAAACAGTTCACGATCGATTACCTCGATCCTGCTAAACGTTCGATCGCGAACAGCGTGCAGGTCTTTTTTGCAGATGGTACGCATACCGAGCGCCTTTTGGTGGATTATCCGATCGGGCATCGACGTCGTCGCGCAGACGGGATTCCGGCGCTGCTGCAAAAATTCGAACGTAATCTGCGTGGTCGCATTCCTCCGCGAAAAGCAACTGCGATCCTGGAACTTTGCGGTGACCGCAAGCGCTTGGAGTCTACTCCGGTGCATCGGTTCATGGATCTGTTCGTTGTTTAAACGGGGATGGGTACTCGCGGCAGTTTGAGACGGCAAATCGGAGTCCTCAGGTGTCGATTTGCCCTGAGCCCTCGACTGCATGAGATTGTCTTGTGCGGGAGCCTCAGGAGAGTCACCTGATTGATATTCTTTGCGTCCTTGTGGACCAGGGAGTGCAGTTCGTTGTCGCTGGAGGCGCCGCGGTGCGACTTCACGGGATTCAGCGAATGACCCTCGATCTTGATATCGCCGTCTCCCCGGACCAGACGAATTTGCGCCGGTTTATTTCGGTTTTGAATCAACTCGAGTTCATTCCGCGTGCGCCGGTGCCTGTAGAGACAATCCTTCATCGTGAACGGGTTGAAACGTTAATCCGCGAGAAGAATGCGTTGGTATTCACGTTTTGGTGTCCCGGAGAGCCGTACAAACAGATCGACATGTTCCTGACCCGGGAAAACAGCTTCGAAGGTCTGATCTCCGACGCGCGCATGCTCAATGTGCGCGGGCGAAGCGTTCTGGTGGCATCTCGGCTAAAGCTCATCGAGATGAAGCGCAGGGTCGAACCAATCCGCGATCAGGATTTGCGGGACATCCAAGCGTTGCAAATCATTGAAAAAACGAGCCAGAATCCGGATTCGGCGATCGTGAGTGCAGGTTCTGCTTCCTAGATTCGGTTCGAAATGCTCTGTCCGAAGTGTCAAGCGGTCTTCCATGAGAGATTTTGCCCTCAATGCGGTTTGGATCGGGAGATCTATGCCGAGGTGGCAGTACTGAAGGGAGAAATCGAATCTCTTCGGCAGTTAATCCTCTCCGGAGCCCAGCCCAAACCAGATCCGGAAATGGCCGCCGGTCTGCCAGGTGCGAAAGAGAGCGGCACGGCAGAGAGTGGAAAATCGCCTCCACCTCTTCCGCGGCCCTTGATCAAAGCCGAACGGAAGAAGAACGCGTCCGGAGGGAGTTCTGCCGAAGTGGCGGTCGGTCAGAAATGGCTCCTTGGCATTGGTGTGCTGATCCTGATCATCGGGATTGGATTTTTCCTCAAATACGCTTTTGACCAGGAGTGGATTGGTCCGGCGGTCCGGATCTCGATCGGATTCATCTGCGGCCTTGCGCTCTTGTTGGGCGGAAACATCTGTCATCGGCATAATCTTCGAGGCTTGGACATTGGGATTGGGGCGGTGGGTCTTGGAACGCTCTATCTTACGAGCTATGCGGCTTCCCAGGTTGATCGACTGTTACCCGGTAGCCTGGCTCTGGTGCTGATTTTACTCACGACCGCAATCGGCTCCAGTTTGGCCGCTCTTTGGGCTTCACAGGCATTGGCGATTCTTGCCTTCCTCGGGGGTTATCTTGCTCCGCTCTTGTTCGCCTCCGCCCAATTCGATCCCTGGCTTTTCCTCGGGTACCTCTTCATTCTGACCATCGGTGGCCAGATTCTCGCTTATGCCAAAGGTTGGAGACACCTGTACTCGGGAGCCGCTGCGTTGACCTGGCTCTCACTTGCGGTTTGGTCTCAGCGCGACTATCGGCGTGACTGGTTTGTGGAGACGTTTGTCTTCACCCAGGTTTTGTTTGTGGCGTATTCCATCATGCCTTTTTTGCGTGCGGCCTTAAGAAAGGAATCAAGTTGGAGCCCGGGCTTCTTGTTGGCAGTGGTCAATGGATTGTTCTGCTGCTGGTATTCAGACTCCCTGCTCGACTACCAGAAATCGCCCGGTTCTTTTGTCAGCTTGAGTTATGCGATCGGTACCCTGGGACTTGCATTGGTGTTTTGGCGCGGCCGAACTCCCGGGCAATTGTCAAGCTGGCTCATCGCGCAAGCCGCGGTTTTTCTCCTGGTGTTTTGGGAGCAGATCCTTACCAACTCCTGGATGACCGTCTTCTGGTCAGCCGAGATAGTGATTCTCTATTGGTCGGCCGCAAAGTGCAATGATCAGACACTCTTATCCGTCACCTTCCTTATCGCCCTGCTTACTGTTTTACAATATTTTGGCAATGCGATCAGGTTCGTCTTCGAACCGGCCAGCGCAGTTTTGTTTACCGAAGGAGCTGTAGGCAGATGGAGCGCGGGGCTCTCGATTGTGATTAGTTTTCTGCTTGTTGCCTGGCTGGATCGCAGCGGCCGTTTCACGGAACCTCACCAGCGATTGAATCGCGCATTTGAGTTGCTCGGGATCGTGAGTCTGTTTGCTTTTGCCAACCTGGAATTTTATCGGCTGACAAATCAGTTCATGCGTCGAATCGAGTTGGCCGGATTTTCGGTTTTATGGTCCGTATTCGCAGTCGGACTCATGCTGGCGGGCGTCTGGATGCGAAGAAAGGTTTATCGGGTGTCGGCGATTGGTCTCCTCATCGTCACCGTCTTGAAGGTGTTGGCCTACGATACCGCGGAAGTTTCAACGCCCTATCGAATCTTGTCTTGTTTCGTGCTTGGCGCGATCCTGATGGCCGTCTCCTTTCTCTATTACCGTTTCAGCGAACGCCTGTGAGCGGGCCGTTCGGGTTGCTGGGCGGCTGTCAAAAGGGAGCAGACAGAAGCCAGTGGTCAGTTGTCGGTGGTCGGTGGTCGGTGGTCGGTGGTCGGTGGGAGCAAAGCTGGGATTTTCGGCTCCGAGCGCCAAGCTAACTAAGTCTTGCTTAAGAAGCTTGTCACTACATAGTACGATACGCTTCCTTTGACTCCTGAATGTATTCTCGATCGGAGCTTTTGTTGCTGTTAGCTGTTGCCTCTGTCTTGACCGGCTGCGTTACTACCCCGCCTTACGTATATCATTATATCCCTGGTCGAACCGCCACGCTGGACAATGGATACGCTGTGGCCCCGCCTACGGCCCCGTTGCCGGTCAGAGAAGCAATTGATGCAGGCAACGAATTGATCGGCAAACCCTATCGATACGGCGGAGGACACAAAAACTATTACGACACCGCCTACGATTGTTCCGGTGCCGTATCGTATGTGCTTCATTCAATCGGCAGGATGAATACGCCCACGCCATCCAAGGAACTGCGCGACTACGCACAGAGCGGACCCGGAAGCTGGATCACGGTATACGCCAGCCGCGGACACTCATTTCTTGTCGTCGCTGGTTTGCGCCTTGATACCGGATATGGCAGGCGCGAACACGGGCCGCAGTGGCTAACACGTAGTCGCCCTGCAGACGAATTTGTGATGCGTCATCCCTACGGCCTCTAAGAAGGGCCGTTCGGCGTTCACCGTTTACTGCCGCGGTCAGTGGGTGACAGCGTCTTCTTTCACCTCCGGGCAAACGGAGACAGTTCGCCTGCCACTTCCGCCTGACAACCGACAACTGACAACTGACAACTAGCTAAACCGCTTCGCGCAGCTTGACCAGCGCCGCCTCAAGAGAGACGCGGTCCCCGATAGAAAGGACTTCTGCGCCTCTGCGGATGCGGCCGACAAGGCCCGCAAGTACTTCGCCCGGCCCGAGCTCCAGAAACAAATTGCAGCCGAGTTGGTCAATCATGTATTCGATGCTCTCAGTCCATCGGACGGTACCGGTGACTTGCTTTGCGAGGCTTTGCAGGATGTCGCCGGTTCCGGATACCGGTTCGGCCGTCACATTGGCGACAACTTTTGTCGTCGGGTTGGTAGTGGGAGCCGCGACGAGATCATTTCTCAATTTTACTTCCGCGGACTTCATCAACCGGGAATGAAACGCTCCCGCGACATTCAGCGGAACGGCACGCCTTATTCCATATTGCTTGGCGAGTTCGACCGCTTTTCGGACGTTTTCCACTTCGCCGGAGAGAACAATCTGACCCGGGGAATTAACATTGGCGACGTCCACGTCGGCTTCTCGGGCGATCTTCCGGACATTTTCTTCGTCACCGCCGATAAACGCGGCCATGGTCCCGGAGGTAGCGTCGCAAGCCTCTTCCATGTATCGTCCGCGATTTGCAACCAATCGAAGCCCGGTCAAGAAGTCGAACGTACCGGCTGCCGCGTGTGCTGTAAATTCCCCGAGCGATAAGCCGGCGGCTGCCACAACCTGAAAATCGCCCAACTGTTCACGAAGAACGTCGAGTACTGCAATTCCATGTACGTAAAGCGCGACCTGGCAGCGCGACGTTTTTGTGAGTTCCTCGATCGGGCCGTCGAAAGCGATTTGACTGATCGAGGACCCCAGATCGGCGTCGGCCGCAGCAAATCGGTTCGCGGCTACCGCGAACTGTTGCGACAAATCTTTCCCCATGCCGACTTGTTGGGCACCCTGACCAGAAAAAAGAAGAGCAATCGACTTCGCCATCAGGCGAGGATGAATTGCAAACCGAGGGGTTCCAAGAAGTTTTCCGTTGTCGGTCGTCAGTTTGCAGTGAAGGAGGATCGAAAGAAAGTCATAGGCTTCTTACGCACGACGAAATGCTTTTTTGCCCGCCGCCCCCGCGACTTCTTCCGAGAATCCAACTCAACCTCCCTCCCCACTGACAACTGACAACTGGCACCGATTGCCCGGGAACTTTGCCAAGAATCCAACTCCTCCTCTTTCCCCACCGACCACTGACCACTGACCACTGACAACCGACAACTAGCTGACACCGGATTGCCCGGGACTTTTGCCGAGGATCCAACTCACCCTCGCTCCCCACTGACAACCGACAACCGACAACCGACAACACAACCAGCCGACCCCGGCAACTACTCCGCGCGCATTTTGAATTGCTGGCTTTGCCTATGCGCATCGGCTTGATACGATGGGGTTTATGCGGTCGATCCAAGTCATTGGGATTCTATCTTTTCTCCTAATACTTTCGTGCGGTTTTCTTTCCGGACTGCACGCACAAACTCACCCTTCAACGGACCCACTCACGCAGGCTCAAATCGAGAATCAGCGAGCCCAGGCGACTTATTACCAACGCCAGGCCGACAAAAGAGGTTTCTGGCGGAATCTGCGCGAGTATGGCGGGCCGATCGGCGCCGCGGTGGCGGCAGTCGTGGCCATTATCTCCTTTGGTTTAAGTTACCGCGCGACCCTTCGCAGCCGCGCGGACGCGAGGTTTTACGAGGCTTTGAATCTTCTTGCCGATCGAGAGAAGCCAAGTATTCGATCGAGCGCCGCCGGCCTGCTCGGACAGATGGCCTCAACCAAGAAGCGTTACTACCAAACGGCGTTCGACCAACTCTCGGTTGGTCTTCTCGCAGAGAGGGAGGATAACACGCGGAATGCGATCAGGACTGCCCTTGGCCGCCTGGTGGAACTGGATCCCGCGACAGCGTTCGAGAAGCTTGAGGCAATCAATCGGACATTGCGGGATGCGCTTGGCGAATCTTTTTGCAGATTTTGCGTGGGGCGCGAAACGAAGACGCTCGAACAGGTACCGGACGCGGTTTGGGAGGAAGCGGAGGAGGCAACCTCATACGATCGGCATGCATTAACCGGGCTCTTGCAGGTTTTGCCGAAGGACAACCTCACCGCGGCTTTACATGCAGCAACGAAGACCTACCGCACAATCGGTCGATCGGACAAAGACGACTACGGCGCCAGAACACGAGTTGAATTGAGTGAATGCGCGGAGCGCGTGCGATCAAACATCAAGTCAATCAGTGAAGTGCTTCTTCTGCTTCAAGGGAAAGGGGGAGCGTCCTCTCGATCCGGTTCCTCTGCTCGCATCAAAACGCCAAGATCTTTCACATCTGCATTTCTAGTCGGCGCAAAATTTCCTGATTTGCCAGAGTGCACTATCTGCCAATCCATCCTTCGTGAAGCCAATTTCACCGGAACAAATCTGACGCGCGCCGTGCTTCTTGATTCAGATCTCTCGAACGCAAACCTCGCGAACGCGAAACTATGCCAGATTAGATGCAGCGGGACAAAGCTCGTCGGGGCAATCTTGCAGCAGGTGGATTTGACCGGTGCAAAGTTTCAATATTCTGACTTGTCGGGAGCCGACCTCACAGGAGCCAGGTTTCGGAACACGGCGATCGCGCTGGACGCTCTGGAGCATACGGAATGGTGGAAGGCTGATTTCAGGCACCAACGCGATCTGCTGAGGGCGGTCCACGCTAAGTACAAGAAAAATCTGCCGGACCTTGAGAGCTTATATGTTCGCGGTGATATCCATCAATCGGTGCTCGATTTCATAGGAAAGATCACCGAAGAGCGGCTGTGACAGAACGTATCGCGTGGAGTAAGCAGCCGTCCCCCCTTGAGTCTTCGAAAAACGAACAAACCGGGAACAGCTTACTTCCAACCACACGCCGATGCGCTTCTCAATCCGGCGCTAAAGTTTCCAGCAATTCTGCCGATTGATGATCCATGGCTCAAAATTGCCCAGGAAAGGTGACTCTAGGAGATCTTCGGCCTCAAGGTCTGCTCGATCTTTATCGACAAGGTACGACCTGGGTGGCGGCGATCCGTTTACACGACGGCCGTTTGACTAACCTCCCACTGGAGGAATCGGTGACGACACGAAAAGCGGCTCTTCAGTTCCTCAAAATAGAGTTGTCCAAGTTCGCGCAAAGCCCGATTCCGAGCTAAACCAAAACCGCGTGTCAGGGGAAAATCGCAGAGAGAAAACTCGCTCAAGCGAATTTTCTCTTTTGAATCTTTTCCCAAAGAGGCGCATACTTCGTATACTCTATGGAAATCGCTGGTTCAGTAGGCGCGATCCTAGCGCATAAAGGTCCTGTAGTTTGGTCGATAGCTCCAGATGCAACGGTCTTTGAGGCCATCGAGCTCATGGCGGACAAGAACGTCGGTGCGCTACCGGTGGTAGAAAATGGCGGGCTCGTGGGAATAATCTCCGAGCGCGATTACACAAGGAAAGTCATACTGAAAGGCAAATCGTCGAAGGAGACTCCGGTCAGAGATATCATGACGTTGGAACTGGTCACTGCGGATCCGGGTGACAGTGTGAGCGAGTGCATGCACGTGATGACGGATAAACGGGTTCGCCACTTGCCAGTTTTGGAAGGAACGAAAATGGTCGGGCTTATCTCCATTGGTGACTTGGTACGGAGGATTATTTCGGCGCAAACGGCGACAATCGACAATCTCGAAAAGTATATTACCGGGGACTATCCAGCCTAACGTTTTCGCCCAGAGCAGTCTGATACGGACGCGGTGGTTGAGTCGAGAAAGGTCAATTCCGGCTCCAAGGGGTGGCGAGAGGCCTTGCATTCCGCCGGTATTGCAATCAGCTTAGAGACCAATCAATAAGCTGCAGGTGAGCTTTAATTTTTTGCGGGTCTGGACGCCGGTACTAAACCCGCTTTGCACAACACCTGAAGCAGCAGTGGGACGGAGATTGAAAAAGCCGAAATTTTGGACTCTTAATAAATCAATCGTACTCGCGTTGATCGGGGGATTCGGCGTCCTTCTTGTCCAGGTCCGTTATGATCATCGTTCCGTCGTTGGCGATAACGCTATCGCCTGGATACCGATTGTCTATTCCATCCTAATGATTGTCGCTTCGGCTGTTGGGCTTCTCTTCTGGACTCGGGGCGGACGGCAGACTCTGCTCGTTGGATTTCTGCTCGCGATCCCGGTCGGCCTGGCTGGGTATTGGTTTCACACGAACGGCCGGTTGGTGCGTTCCGTTCAGCACGAGCTTTCGGCATGGGTTCGCAAAATTCCGGATGATGACAAGCCGCCGGCCCTGGCGCCTCTCGCCTTTGCCGGATTCGGAATTTTAGGTACGCTTGCATGCGCCAAGCGTTTTCAACCGCCGATTTCGAGCTCGCAGAGTCTTGATGCGCTGCTCGATTCGTAATGTAGGCTTAGGGAAAATACTTGAAAACGTCGCACATTGCCGCGGCATCGATCGCCTTGGGCATTGTCGCCTTACTCTCGCTGGCTTTGGTGATGGTCGGTGGACACCTGGAACGCCGCTACGTTCACGTGTTGGCGCCGATGCTCTTCCCCGAGAAAAACCAAGGCATCGCGCTGCAAAGAATCGCATTTGGTCAATCCGACTTGTTGCCGTTCTACGGGAGTTCGGAGCTGGTGAAACCCGCTCCCAACAAGGCAGCAGATTTCTTCCGGATTTACCCCACAGGTTTTAGTGTTTTTACTGTGGGCAAGGCAGGGGCGGCTTCGTTGATCCTGTTGCAGAAACTTTCCGCAATGGGTTCAGATCTGCGTGGAAAAAAGGTGGTGATTTCGATTTCGCCTACTTGGTTTTTTCACCAAAACATTCCTGCCACGTATTACGACGGAAATTTCTCTCTGCTCCAGGCAGGCGAACTGATTTACAGCCGGCATCTGAGCTTTGATCTCAAACGAGATGTCGCACGCCGGATGTTGGAATATCCAAAGACTCTCGAGAAGAGTGTCCTCCTGGCCTTCACGCTCAGGCAACTCGCGTCAGATTCCCCGATTAACCGTGTGATGTACTATGGGACTGTTCCATTTGGACTTCTCGAAAACGAAATTCTGCGGATGCAGGACCATTGCGAAATGCTTTACTATATTTGCAAAGAATGGTGGCAATTGCACGCCCACGTCCGCCACGTGCCGCAAACGATCGACTGGAATCGGTTGTTCGCCGATGCCGCTGCGCAAGTTCGGGCGCACAATGACTCGGATCCGGAACCCGTAGGACCCGAAAACGGTGCCGAGTTGTTCGTAACGGGTGAGCAAAACGCGCAGGAGTGGGTCGATTTCGAGCTATTACTGCGCGGCCTGAATGAACTAGGGGCGCGACCGTTGCTGCTCAGTATTCCGATCGACGGCCGCTACTTCGACCAGTTCGGTGTCGGACGCCGCTTTCGCGATCTTTATTACAAAAGAATTCGAGGACTTGCGCAGGTTCATGATGTGCCAATTGTCGACTTTGAAGGGCACGATTTGGACGAAGATTTCCTAGCCGGTCATCACGATCACTTGACCGACAAAGGCTGGCTTTATTTCGACAAGGCGATTGACGACTTCTTCCATGACCGGCTCGTTGTGCAACCTCGGACCTGATTCTTCAAGCGTCTCTGTCACGAGGCAGAACTTCTCGTCGAACCGTGATCACTCGGTGGGCGCTCCGATGCGGCCTGAGAATATCAGGAAACCGAAGCAAACTAGATTGACGGTGAGAAAAATCGCTGCGAGCCGCCACGCAGGGCTTGTGCCACACCATTGTTTTTTTTTGTTCCAGCGCACGAATAAGTCGTGCGCCGTAAGCAGGCAGGCGTGATAACCGCCGTAAATAATGTAATGCAACGCGGTCCCATGCCAGAGGCCCATCAGTCCAAAGGAAAGAAAAAAGCCAAGGTAGGAGCCTGTCTGATCGTTCTTGAACCACTTGCCCTTCATGGCGGCGAGCAGAAATCGCATGTAAACGTGGTCGCGAAACCAGAACGATAGAGTGATGTTCCACCGATTCCAGAAATCGCGGATATTGTGTGCCAGGAAAGGGCGATCGAAGTTTTCTGGGGTGCGAATTCCAAAGAGTCGGCTGAAGGCGATCGCGAAGGCACTGTAACCGGCGAAGTCAAAAAACAAATAGAGACTGTAACCATACATGTACGATAATATCTGGCCGACAGATCCGCCGGTGGCGTGATCGACCCAGAAACGCTTGATCAAGGCTGCGAGAATGAATTTGTAGAGAAACCCGCGGAACGTCCGCTCGATCGCAGCGTCGAGATCGAACAAGAACTCTTCCCGTGAACGTGCGGATTTCCAGTCGCCGTCGAAGCGTCGATAGCGATCGATTGGACCCGCCGAAATTGTGGGGAAGAAAAACAGGTAAGTGAAAAATTGAGCGCCCGGCAACTCCTTGATCAACCCATCTTGGACACAGAACAAAATGTCGAGGATACGAAATGTAATATAGGATATCCCGAGGAAACCGAATTCGACGCCCGGACAGGCCAGCGGCAGAAATTTGGCAGTGGCGAGCGGCGCGAGCGCCAGCAGGAACGCTACGTAAAATCGCTTGTTGGACTTTGATTGGAGGCGCGCTTGCAAAAATAAAGTTGCGACTAGCCATTGAAATACCGCGTAGCCGCCCGCGATCAGGATATTCGGGACAGAGAGATAGGCGGAGACACTGAGTCGATCGCTGTATTGCGCGATGAAATACAGGAGCGTTATGAAAAATGCCCAGCGCCGTCCCGCGCGACCAGCGTTCCCCAACAGAACGGTCGGGACGACCGCGTAAAGCATAATTCCGAAAAAGGTGAAATTCGCGAACGGAATCATGCGATCGATGCGGCCAGCTTTCGTCGGTCGGTCTTACCGTTCGCTGTAATTGGAAACGCATCGTAATAGATGATCTTTCGCGGCAACATGTACATCGGGACGCGTTCGGCGAGCTGTGCTCTCAGCTGGGCGCCCAATTCAAACTCACTTTCCTGGCCGCGCTGCACAAGTACCACGAAGGCCGCCAGCGATTCCGCGACGCCTTTTCTGATCACGGGTAAAACCACGGCGTCTGCCACGGTCGGAAGAGCGCGCAAATTTTCTTCCAGATCACCAAGCTCGATGCGGTGGCCATTAACCTTGACCTGCCCGTCGATTCTTCCCTCGAAAAAAAGGAGATCGCCTTGGATCCGTCCCCAATCGCCTGTGCGGTATGCGCGCAAATTCCCCAAGCGGAAAAATGACGCATTCGTCAAATCCGGCCGACCAAGATAACCGGGGCTGACGTTTGTTCCGGCAATGATGATCTCGCCACGGTCGCCAGCTGGCACGGGCTCAGCGTTGATGTCGGCTACGAAGATTCTTGCGCCTGGCATCGGTGCGCCGATCGGCAGTGGTGAATACCGGGCGAGTACATCGCGAGTCACGCGGACCGAAGCGCAGGCCACCGTTGTTTCGGTAGGACCGTATGTGTTCCAAACTTCGGCTTTCGGGAAACGCTCAAGAAGTTGCGAGGCCGTCTCGGGTGCCAGCGTTTCTCCACAGAACAAGAACCGGCGAAGCTGCGGCAGCATGGACTGCGCAAATCCGCGTTCAACTAAACACATCTGTGCGAACGTTGGCGTGGATACCCAGCTGGTCACGCCTGAGCGCCCAAACGCGGCATAGAGCTTTTTCAGATTGGAGATTTCCTGTTTTCCGATGCTGAACAACGTGCCGGCCGTTGCGAGGCTCAAATAAAGATCCATGACGGAAAGGTCAAACGAGAATGGAGCTTGATTGAGAAATGTTTCACGCGCTTCTCTCAGTTGCTGTTCTTCCAACATCCAATCAAGAAATGTTGTTAGACATTGCAGTGTAATAACGACGCCTTTCGGTTCGCCGGTGCTGCCGGAGGTATAGATAATATAAAATGGATCGTCGCGCTCGACGCGGATCGGCCTCACTGAAGAATAGTTGCCCGAGAGAGCTTCAATTTCCGGTGGAGTCAACGCTACAATTGCTCCGGAACTTTCAACGATTTGCTCTGCCCGGTACGCTGGAATTGAGACATCGATCGGAATGTACGGGTGACCCGATTTGGCCGCGGCCAGAAATCCCATCAACATTTCCGGTTCTTTGTGACCGATGATAGCGACAGGCGACTTGTCGCCGGGATAACGCTCGGTGAAATGCGCTGCGAGCGCGTCGGATCTTTTCCCTAGATCGCCGTAAGTCAGCATTCGAACGTCACTGATGTGTGCAATTCGATCAGGAAAGACTCGCGCAGCGCGATCGATAGCCTCGATGATGTCCATCGATTAAAAACCTTGATAGACAAAGGGCGGAGTCGAAAAGCCGCTACGACCGTATAGCAAAAGAAGAGATGCCATGATCGCGAAGTAATACAACACGAGCAACACAAAACGTATTCTCGGATGCTCGGACAATTTAGGCCAGCGCATAACAGCAGCGGATCGGTTAAGCGCCGATTTTACGTTCGATGTCGGCAGCAATCATTCTCGGAGTCGCCCAGTGTTCTCGCTCGAATTCCGCCGGCGAAATATCGACGCCGAATTCCTGCGAGAATGCCACCATGAGCTGTACGGTCTTCATCGAGTCGAGGATTTGCAAGTCATAGAGAGCAAGATCCGGATTTTTCTGGACTTCGTCGGTCTCCGATACGGATTTCAATACTTCAATCACTCTGTCAAACGTACTCATGGTTCGCCTTTATATAATATCCGGCGAATAGATCAGAGCAACGCCTGGTCGCGCTGTGAAAGAGCATTTTCGGTTAAGGGCGCCTTGAGCTTGCCGCACATGATCGCGTGGTCCGGCATCGGTTTAGCCGCCACCGTTATTCTTAATGTAACGCTTGGCGACAGTCAGAAAGTTTTTCAATACTGCCGAGGAAGCTTCACGGAGCCAGAACATCTTCAATTGAAACAGAGGCACGGGAGAACAAAGCCGCTTGGTCGAACACGCATGATCGTGGGAGTCGACCAGCAGCTCGGGCAAGATGGCGATGCCGTAGCCGGCGGCGACCATCCCCAGGATGTTCTCCAATCCATCGACAGGATGAATAGCAGTGGGTCTGAAATCAGTAGCCGCGCACAATTGAGCCAGTCGTTGAGCGTAGCCTGGCGAGGTTTCCTGGGATGGACTGAGGAGAGTCTGGCCGGCGAGTGCTTCCAAATCGACCTCGGAAGCGCTGTCGTCTGCGAAAGCATATCCGGCTGGAAGAACGGCCACCATCTGGCAAGTCAGCAGCGATTGGGACTGGAATCGCCACTCCAGGGGCATGCCCAAATCGGGGGCGATGCCAAGGTGGATACGGCCCTCTCGCAGGGCTGCGAGCTGTTCGGCACGGTCCATCTCTACCAGGTAGACTTCCACCTGTGGGAACTCTTCGCGGAAGGCCCGAAGGCAATCAGGCAGCACTCCGGCAGAAAACGCCGCGATGTTGGCGAGGTTCAGGCGGCCGCGCGAGCCGCGGGCTGCCTCCTGCGCGCGTTGTCTCGCCATCGCCACGACCGATAAAGCCAAGCGGGCATCCGCCAGAAAAGCGTGACCCGCGTCTGTCAGAGCGATCCGGCTGCGGCGGTCGCGCTCGAGCAGCCTCAAGCCGAGCTCGTCCTCAAGAGCCTGGATCTGTCGGCTGAGCGGCGGCTGGCTGATGTGCAAACGGTCGGCCGCTCGTCGGAAGGAGAGTTCCTCTGCCACGGCGACGAAGTAACGCAGGTGACGCAGATCCATAGCGGCAAGCCTCATTGATACCTGGAAGGGCATCAAAGCTCAACGCACAAAGCAATTCCGCTCGGCACAGAGAGCATTTATCATTTCTCGCTTCAACGATGAAAATCAATCACCTCAACCTCAGCGTCACCGATGTACCGCGAACGGCTCGCTTTCTGGCGGAGTTCTTCGGCCTGCGCATTACCGAACAAAAAGGGCGTGACGCCTTAGCCGTTCTCTATGACGACAACGGGTTTTCGCTCATCTTGAGCAACTTCGACTGCAAAACGGTGCCCTCCTACCCTCGGGACTTTCATTTGGGCTTTATCCAGCAAGACCGGGAACAGGTGAGCGGCCTTCACGCGCGTTTGCAAACGGCCGGCTACGCGGTGAAACCGCCGCAGGGGATGCACGGCAGCTGGGGCTTTTACTTCCACGCGCCGGGAGACATTCAAGTCGAAGTCTCCTGTCCGGAGCAGACTCAAACACCAGTTTTTCCATCCGAATAGAGCTTACTTTGATTTGGTCAGCCTCCAAAAAATCCGAGTACGAGGACGAGCTCGAGTACTTCCAGTTAACGAGACCTTTTACGAGGCACGCAAATTCGTGACTTAGACGGCGATTACGTCAATTGGGACAAAAACAATCAGCCCCTGGAAAAATAGTGTTTTTTCGAAACATGAAAAACACGTTGTCACCGTTGGTCGCATACAAAAGAAGCCGATCGCTCGATTCATCGAACTGGTACATGGGCAGCCTGCTGACATTTCTCGCAGAGAGTAAGGATACCGGTGGAAGCTTTACTCTGATTGAGGGGCTTCTAAAGCCCGGCAACGAACCGCCTCCACATGTGCACGGGCGCGAGGACGAGCTGTTTTACATTCTCGAGGGCGAGATGGACATGTATGTTGGAAACGAAGTTTTCAAGGCAGGTGCTGGAGAGTGTCTGTTTTTACCTAGGCTTAAGCCGCACACTTTCGTTGTCAGGTCTCCTCGGCTCCGCACTCTTGTCCTGTTCATGCCCGGTGGACTCGAGGAGTGTTTCCGCGCGAGGGGTTCGCGTGCAGAGAAGCTCGAGTTGCCATCTGAGGCTGTTACCTATTCAACTTCCGATCTCGAACCCGTAATCCGGGCATTTGAAGAGTACGGGGCGCGATTCCTGTCTCCAGATCAGGTTGCGGAGCAAATGCCGTTGTACTTTGCAGCCATCAATGAGGCGAACACCATGGCCTCTTTCTCGTTGTAACTCGTTCATAATCAACGATTGGCGGAGGGAGTGGGATTCGAACCCACGGATCCTCGCGGATCCCCGGTTTTCAAGACCGGTGCTTTAAACCGCTCAGCCATCCCTCCTCTTTCGGCTTCCAGACTCGATTCGATAGCTTTTCGATGACTCTAGGTCAGCCCATTCTCTGTCGCCAGTTGCCAGTTGTTACCAAAAATTTGGAAAATATGCGAATAACGGCGGATGGCGCGCCGAACATCGCGAATACTTCCGTATGAGGGCAACCGCGATCACCATTATTACCTCGATGGGCTCAAGGTCAACGGAAAGCGAATGCGCCTTTTTAAGACTCTAACGGTCAGGGAGATCGAAGGCTGGCTCCATGGACTCGATCTTTCCCCTCAAACGGTCAATAACTTTCGGTTTTTGGCTGGGGCTTACCGTTCTCGTGCCGAAACCAGGACCTGAAGTTCTACCACGGCGCTGAGAAGATCTTCGAGGCTCCCAGCTTTTTTGCCAGCGTCCGAATCCGTTTTTTCAATGAGGTAATCGATCGGCTTTTGATCTTGGTCAGCAATCTGCCGTTGGTGCTGGTCGATCCGGTCTGCACACGTTTCAACCGCATTTGGCAATCGTTCGGCAAATTCTGACGCAGACTTCGGCTCCCCGCCCTCTTGAATAGTCTGGCCTGATCTTTGTTCTCTTATCCAGGGGAGGCTACGAACGTAAATTTCCTCTGTTGCGGTAATTGCGTCCCCCAGCTTCGGTCCATCGATGGCTTTCGATCCTTGAATCAACTCTTCGAAGGCAGCTTGCTCCTCGTACGAATTGGCCTCAGAAAGACGAGAGGCTATTTCCAGCTCGAGTTGCTCTCGTTGCGAGCTCCAATTCTGAGAACCATTGTTTCCCCGCCCGAGGCGCAGCAAACGAGCGATGCTTCGGAGACTAGCGGCAAGGCGTTCGCGGGCACTCCAGTCTGCGCTCTCCGGCCAGATCACGGCGAAAACGGTTGTGACGATGCAGATGCCAAGGACAATGCCGATAAATCGATCCCGAATGGGGTCGATATTATCAGGCGGACCGTATCCCTGAAGGAACCCGAGATCAAAGGCCAGCGCTATCTGAAGACCGATGTATGAAATCCGATCGTCACCAACTGCGATCCATGCCGCCAAGGCATGCACGCAGAATACAATCAAGAGGAATGTTCCCAGAGTCTCGAACCTCGGGATTACCCAGATTGCACAGATTAGACCCAAAGCGCCTCCGATACTGCAACCGACAATTCGAAGGAATCCTTTGTGAATAGTTGCTCCGGTACTGGCCAGCGCAATGATCAGAGGAGTGTAAAACACCGTGTGAATCCCATAGTAATCGCTCGCTGTGTAGAACAAGTAGCCGATCATCCCCGCCAAGGTGACTTTAAGAGCGAATTGGACGTGCCTCGGATTGCTAAAGGCGTCCGCCACAAAAAGGGACCGCTTACGCCGGGCTGCGGCTTTCTCAGGGTGGTCGTCAGCCTCCGCATCTCCGCCAGCAAGATCTTGGAACGTGTTTTCAGCTTCCCGGAGTCCGGGCGCTATAATTCCGGCCGGTTCCGCTGTGGGCCGTGGCGCGGTGGGCGACGGAACAAAGCCTGCCTCGAATTCCTGTTGGAAGGATTGCGCTTCTTTTTTCAGTCCGCCTAAAACGGCTGTCTCGCCGGAAGCAATGGCTACGGAAGCCGACGATTTAAGGTGTGCTTTCGCGTAGGAGAAGATCAGTCTCGTGATTTTGTCGAGGCTTAAAATCATGCGCCTCAACTGAACCTGTTTTCCGCGCAAGTCAGGGGACCCGATCAACGATAGTTTTAAGAGTTTGAGAAAACGGATCGGACCACCTTTGACTAGCGGACGCAGCAAATGGGCGCCCGCGGAAGGCCGACTTGTGGCTAGTTCTTCGGTCGCGGCTGAGACAGCGTGCCATCGAGCCACGAATTCTTGCTGAAGCAAATGGACTGGCGAGACAGGAAAAAGTAAGAGATTTGCTAACCATGCGACGGCGGTCGCGAAGGCGATAGCAACCCAGAGCCAGAGAAACTGATGGACTGTTTCCTCCGCGTTGGGAGAAAGATAAACTAAACTTTGCGCTGCGGCTACGACAAAGCCCAGGATCCATCCGACCGCCGGGATTGAGAGCACCCGGAATAGATACATGCCAATAAAGATTTCCAGCGCGATGCCCGGAATTCGAAACTCTGCGCGGTCACCGGTAGCTTTGTAAATTAAGATTGCCGCCGCAATAGCCAGGGTGACTGCGAATAAAACCAATAGCGCACTAAGGGCTGTGGTTACTTTTTCTTCCTTGGTTACAAACAGAACAAAAAAGGGCAAGAGGTCCTGGAGCGGCATTCGGAACGTATCGGCTACTAGTTCGATTAAAGTGCAGACCACGGCCAACCGGAGCGTTATCCGACCGCGTCCCGGGAACGGTTTGAGACAGTCCCAGAACATAACCGGAAGCGAGACCCCCCCGCTTTGGGCACCCCTGGCATAGTTTGCAATTTTCTCAGGCATCGTATATCAGCCGCTTAATGGCGAACTTGAAAAAATAATTGTCGATCAAGGCTTGTCCTTGTTTGGATTTGTGCTCTCAGATGGAGTAAAACCCACAATCGTCGTCACCGCCGTCGTGCCCATCCGAAAAATCTTGGGGTCAGGATTCTCGATTTCGATCCGGACGGGAAATCGTTGAGCAAGCCGCACCCAGTCAAGTGCTTGCTTTACGAATGGAACCCCCTTGATGTCGACGTCACTTTGCTGGGACTGTACCGCGGGCGAAATGCCCTGGACGATTCCCTGAAAACGTCGGTCTGGATTCGACAAGAGATAAACCTCGGCTCTCATACCGGGACGTATGCTTTGCAATTGTCGCTCGCGAAAGTTTGCCAGTACATACCACTTTCGAGAATCGAGGAATGAAAAAACCTCAACGCCGGCGTGCGCATAAGCTCCTTCGGATATGTTTAGCCCTACGACTTCTCCATCGAAGGGCGCACATATACGGGTATAAGATAGTTCTAACTGCGCCGTACCCAAAGCTGCAACCGTGCCAGGACGCTGCGCTCGGAGCGTGGCCAATGAACTGACGGCGACGCGCGCCTGGTTGAGCTTTTCATTTGCTTGAGCGACATCAGCGTCAATGGAAGCGACCTTGGTACGTGCCTGGTCAACTTGCTCCTTGGTTGCGAAAGCTTTTGGTAACAACGGTTCCAGACGATGTAATGTGTCCGCGGCCTGATCTCGCTCCGCGGTGGCCTGCTGGACACCCGCTTCCGCAGCTTTGATTTGGAACTTTAGTTGAGCATCCTGAGTCTTGGCGACTTCTATCTGTTGATCTAAGGCATCCAGAGCGGATTTCGCCTGGTCAACCTGCAGTTGAAAGTCTGCTGGATCAATCTCGAACAGAAGATCGCCGCCCTTTACGAACTGATTGTCACTTACATTGAGCTTGATGATGGGGCCGGACACGCGAGGCGCGATGCCGATGATGTTCGCCCTGGATATCGCATCGTCAGTCCGAGGATGTCGCTCATTGTAGTCCCACGCCCGCAGGCTCAAGACCACCGCCAGAACAACTATGGTCAAGCTAAGGATCAGAATGAAGAAGCGCTTGAATTTTCCTTCACTCGGGCTCCGGCCCGATTCGGTGGACACTTCAGATTTTGCTTTCAAACCAGGTTTCATGTGTTTATCCCGCAAAGAACCAGAACCACACAGAGACGCTAAAAATCAGTATCAGGCTGACGTCCACGATAAAGCGCAGAAAGCCGGAGGGTCTAATATTGATCAGGTTTCCCACGCCACTTGCGACTACAGTCAGCAGAATCCCGGCCGCCAAGGAGATTAACCAGGCGGGAAAGTAAGATCCGAAGACATCCAACGAAGGTACCTGTTCGTGGGAAGAGCCGCAGCTCTGAAAAAGGGGTGCCTCAAGCAAGATCAGCACAAATTTCGAGAGATGAGGATTCACGGCGCGGCTCCAAGTGCGGCTATTTTTTTGGAGTAGGATTCGTGGTCTTCGACGGATTACCTAGTTCTCCCATGGCATAGACGAGGCCAGTTGCGGCTTGATGGACCGAGGATTTCGTTTCAAAGACCGAATTTCGCGCGCTGGTCAGTTTCGATTCGTTGGTCACGACGTCAGTATAAGTCGAGAGACCTAACTTGTAAGAGGCAAGGACTGCATCGTAAGAGCTTTGGGACGACTTCAGCAAAGCAGCTGCAGCAGCTCCACTGCGGATTGCGGTGCGCAGATCGGTATAGCTTTTCCAGACTTGCTGGACAGCTTCGTCACGGGTTCGCTCGAGTTCTTCATTGGCAGCCTGCAATTCCGCGCGGGCGGCCTGCAAAGATCGATCTCTAAGGAATCCGTCGAAAACCTGCAGCTCGAATCCAAGACTAGCGCCATAAGTCAGCGCGCTGGTGTCAATTGAGATGGCGGAGCCTACGCTCCCTCTTTCCTCACCATATCCGACATTAGCGAGCGCGTTGATCTTAGGAAAATAAGATGCCTTAATTGCTTTGATCTTGTCTTCGGCGGCTCTGACTTTCGCCAGCGAAACGACTAAATCTGGGCGCTGAGATAGCGCACGCATCACGAACGAAGTTACGGGTGTTTCGAGGTCAATGGCCACTGAACCGGCGAAGCTTTCGACGATCCGGATTCGAACCGAGGGGGACAAACCGATCGCCTCCATCAGATCGACGAAGGCATCTCGCTCAGATCCGCGGGCTTTCTCGAGGCTAAACTGGGCTTCCGCAAGTTGCTGCTCCGCCTGCAGAAATTCCGGTTGGGTTGCCAGCCCGTTGTCCACGCGGGCTGCTACCGCAGAACGCACGGTCTGGGCCGTCTCAAACGCGGATTCTGCAACCTTAACTGATTCTCGCGCCAGGTTGTAGGCGTAAAAGCTTTGACTGACCTGAAACACAACACGTTGATGGGTGGCATTGAAGGCGACGTTGGCGATCAGAAGGCCTTCCCTGGCCGCGCTTACGGTCGCATCGCGTTGTCCGAAGTCGAACAGGAGCCATTTCATCGCCAGCTCGGACTGATAGAGATAATCAAGATAGAAGGGGGGGCCGGCGGTAAACGTCACCGCGGATGCCGGCGACCCCCTGGTAGCAATGGCCCTTGTGAGCGCTTCTACGTTTACCTTAGCCTCGGGAAAGGGAGCGAAAATTCTTGTGTAACCAGCCGCTGCCGCTAACGATATAAAAGGGTAATAGGCAGACTTACTGACGCCGACGAGCGCGAGTGCCTGCTTCGCGTTTTGCCATGCCGCTCGCGTTGCCGGATTCAACTGCTCAGCTAAATCAATGAGATCCGGAAGCGTATATTCCTTTCGCACGTTGACTAATTGCTTACCCTTTTCCAAGGCTTCCTCGGAGTCTTTCCGCAGAGCGTCCTCGTACGCAGGGAGGTTGGGCGGTGCCCAAGGTCTGCCTGGGGCGGGAGCAACTTGTTCTCGCCCCGATGCTTGCCCGCCGGTTTCAAGCCCTAAGATCCCAAGCCATGAAGCCGCTACAACCGCAGCGCATCCCGGCGGTTTGTGGAAGGGCGATTTGATCAGGCGGAACATGTTCGTGAGAATAGCGGCGGCCATTGTCACCCTTTTGAAACAGCCCGGCAAGGACGATCTCTCAGGCTTCGCGCCCTTAGCCGAACCGCTCGCTGACAGCCGTCCCTTTGGTGAAACGCTTCGAAGACCAAGCTCTTCACATATCGCGACCAAAGTGATATTGCTTGGTTTGATGTCCCGGTGAACGAGCTCCTGCTTGTGCACCGCAGCCAAACCGGCTGCGGCCTGTGTCGCAATTGCAAGTGCCAACTTTACCTCGAGCCGCTCTGAACGTTTGGTGAGCTGCTCGAGCGTTTCCCCCTCGACAAACTCCATCGCGTAAAAGTAGTTCTCGCCGATTCTGCCCAGGTGAAAAACCGAGGCAACATTCGGGTGGCGAATTCTGGCCGCCGCGCGGGCTTCGCGTAGAAAACGGGCCCGAGCCGATTCATCACCGAGATATTTCTCGCTGATAACCTTCAGTGCCACGAGGAAGTGCAGATCGACATCGAACGCCTTATAATTTTAAAGTGAAGACCAGTGACTCAATCGCGCTGCGCTCGGCCCGCGCCTGTCGGTAAGCCCGGCTTTTCCATTGCTGGGTTTCGAGGAGCCTCTTGCCTTTGGCTCCGCTGATGCTGACCACTTTGACCCCAAGGCCGAGCACTTCCTCTAGCCTTCCTGCTGCTGTAGTTGTAGCCATCATCGGCGCTGGTCATCGCTGGAATCACTCCGGTTTTGGTGATCTGTTCCTTGACCATCGCAACAAGGTGTCGGCTGTCAGCAGCGTTGCCCTGAGGCAACAGGCACGGCTCTCTAAGTTCCGGCGAACCGTTTCCAGATCGCGCAGCAGACGTTTTGTTCGTAAGAATGATTGGCAAACTAGCTGGTCGTCGCGACTAGCAACACGGACGAGCTTCAAAGCGCAAGTCGATTTACCCGCAATCGACAGCGATGCTGGTTGTGCTGTACGAGCAGTCGCCGCCACGCCAGCGGACTCACGCCACAGACCAATACCGCAGTTCCTCTCCCTGCCGCCTCTTCATTAGCAGGGGCCTTCTTAAGGTACAATATCGCACGAATAGGCAAGTCACCCCCAATAGAAAACATGCCGGGCTGGCTGGAACCATTGACCTTCGCGAATCCGCTGCGATATATGATAGTCATCGTGAAAGTGGTCTTCCTGAAAAGTTCCCGGCAGCGGACGTTCGCTAACGTTTGGACGATAGCGGTCATCGCCGCATTCACGTTAAGCCTCTGCGACCTGGTTTTTCCGCCGTCGACTGGCGTAGGTGGTGGGAGAAACGAAGAGCACGAACAACGAGGAGCGTTGGGCTGTTAATTTGAAAATATTTTAATTTAAGCATCCGTTCATCACTAAGCGCACGAAGGAACAATTATGAACAAACTGCAAATTAAAGGGAACTGGAATGAAGTGAAAGGGAAGCTAAAACAACAATACGCAAAACTTACCGATGACGATTTGACTTACGTCGAGGGGAAAGAGGATGAGCTTCTTGGACGTATCCAGAAAAGACTGGGAGTAAGCACCGAAGAAGCGCGAGGGATTTTGGAGAAATGAAAGTTCTGGCGCCTCGTGTCCTCACGTACGTTTGATGCACGGTCGGCCGCCTATGTAAGTGTATTATGATGCTCCTGGTGCATCGCCTCGTAAGTGAGAGGCATATGCTCTATTCAGATTAAACTCTGTCAAAGGCGGCCCGATTCTTGCTGTGCGAGGCGTTTCGCCGGAAGCTGCCGACTCCCCATTCAACTGTTTTTTTTACTATGGACTGCCGCTAAGCAGTTAAATAATGCTAAGATACGCGCTTATTTTTTTGATAGTGGCCCTGATAGCCGAAGCGTTCGGTTTCAGTGGTGTTGCTGGAGAAGCGTCCTGGATTGCTCATGTGCTGCTTGTAGTAGCCGTAATCTTCATCGTAGTCTCATTTGTGACGGGCAGACGCGGACCGCCTGCGGTTTGAAATTGCCTTTCACCATGAGGTTCGTCATGGCAGATCGTGACCGCGGAAGTGGCTCGGTCACCCGTTGTGGTAGTATACCTTGAGGTTCGATTCTCGCGGGAGCCGACGGCCATACGGTTTTCACCAGCTCGCGGATGTGGTCTCGACCACTGGCGCATACACGAGCCATTGCTCTTGACCTTGCGCGGGATGTTGCTCTTAAAACGGCAGGCCCCTTCCCCGCCATAGGAGAACGGGCGGCAGGCCTTTACGATGAAGATCCACCGGTCTGGTACGAGTATCGACATCGCGTCATGAACTAAAGGTCGTGTGACCACGACGAGCGTGGCACTTGGGCGTGGAAGATAGCTTGAAAAACACCTCGTCGTCGCAGCAAAAGCGAAACTTCTGCCTCTTAGGCTTCGCTTGATTGCTTACGATTCGGATGAATAAATCCCGGCCTTGAACGACGGATAGTGAGGGAGAAAATTAGCGATGAATACAAATCAGCTACGAAGGCGTAATCCATGAAGGTGCGCGATACGGCTTCACCGCGCGGCTGATAAATCGCTGCGTCGCTTTGCCTGAGCGAACCAAGCGCGACCGGATTATTAGAAAGTTCATTCTGTCTCCGTGCCTTAAGGGCAACGCTCGGGAGTTTCCGGATGGCGGCGGCAAGGTCGACCTGGCCAATGTCCTGACAACCTCGTCGGCGGCGAGTAATGGAAGACTAGTGCGGCCAGAAGCAGCGGAACATAACCGCCCTGAGCCAAGTTGGTGAGATTCGCGAGGAAGAAACCGGCATCGATGCAGAAGAATACGCCCGCGACTGCAGCGCTAGCGAACAAACTCCATCCCAGACATCGCGCATCGCGATAAACAGTAGCCCGGTTGTCAATATCTTCGTTGCAGATACAGCGATACCGAAAGCGGCAGCCAGATGGTCGGACTTGCCAAAAAACAGGGTCAGGCCAAACGTGGCTATCATCAGCAGCCAGTTGATAACTCCGACATAGATCTGATCGTAGCCCTCTTCAGATGTTTGTACGATCTTCAGGCGCGGCAGCCAGCCGAGTTGGATAGGCCTGCCGGGTCATGGGGAACGCTCCGGTAATGATCGCCTGGCTAGCGACAATGGTCGCGATTGTAGCTAGGATGATGAAAGGGATCAGCAAAGGCTCGGGACAGAGCCGGTAGAAAATGTTGTCCGCAGTCGGCGTACCTTCGAGCACAAGAGCGGATTGGCCGGCATAGTTCAGCACCAGACTCGGAAGAACAATAAACGACCAGATCAATCGAATCGGGCGACGGCCGAAATGGCCCATGTCGGCGTAGAGCGCTTCGGCTCCTGTCACAAAGAGAAAAACGCCACCCAGAATGAGGAAGCTCAGAAAGCCGTTGGAGAACAGGAAGTGCAACCCAGAGAGGGTTTAAGGCCGCAAGCACGGCTGGATGACGGGCTATGCCGCCGATACCCATGACCGCAATCGCAAAAAACCATAGGGACATAATCGGGCCGAAGGCCTTGCCAATCCGAGGGTTTCTTGAGGCTGAATCGCAAAAAGAGCAATGAGGATCGGCACCGCTCCCGGCAACACGTAGGGTGGGACGGCCGGCGTCGCGATATTCAGTCCCTCGAGCGCGGAGAGTACCGAGATGGCCGGCGTGATTGCACCATCGCCGTAAATCAATGCCGCCCCAAAAAGCCCGATTGCGACGATGATGGGCCGCTGATGCTTTTTAGTGCCCAGCAGCGACATCAAGGCAAGAATGCCACCTTCTCCTCATTATCGATACTCATGGCAAAAGCGACATATTTCACTGACGTGATGATGATTAACGTCCAGATGATCAGCGACAGCACACCAAACACAACGTCGCTTGTGGGCGTGCCGGGGCCATGCTCAAGATGGTCTTGAGTGTGTAGAGCGGGCTGGTGTCGATATCGCCAAAGACAATTCCAAGCGCGGCAAGGCCCAAGTCGGCGAGGCTGGAGCTTCGGACGGTGGCGTGGAACCTGGATGTGGATAGTTGTTGGCTTGCAGGTTCATCGTTTAGAAGCGGGGCGAGATTTTAGCGGTCCAGCGTCCTGACGTCGAAGACACAGATCGATGAGCAACGCAGCCGCCGGCCCATTTTCGCCGGGTGTTCAGATCATTTCGCATTTGGTGGGCCTACCGCCATTTCGACACCGTCGTTCCAAAGCATTAATGTCTTGGAATACCCGATGCCGGGTGAGTCGTTTGAAATTTCAATGCCGATTTCGTCGAAACAGGGTTCCAGCTAGCTGGTAGGTTTGCCCGATTGGACCTTTCGAGAGTAGATCCAGTCGTCCAAGTTTAGCGCGTAAAGCAGAGGATTTAAGCGCATAA
>Ga0210387_10000204_pt1 | contig 43568 bp, 38 predicted proteins | sample IncBWC7OmetaG_FD_160108 | JGI IMG/M metagenome (GOLD analysis project Ga0210387, IMG submission 160108) | Forest soil microbial communities from Barre Woods Harvard Forest LTER site, Petersham, Massachusetts, United States - Inc-BW-C-7-O ... | reverse complement strand
GAGCAGGCCTATGACCGCTGGGCGCCGATTTACGACCTCGTGTTCGGCGGGGTCTTCTCGAAGGGCCGCACCGCCGCGATCCAGGCCACCAACAAGCTCGGCGGCCGGGTGCTCGAAGTCGGCGTCGGTACCGGCATTTCGCTGCCGCTCTATGCGCCGAACGTGCGCATTTTCGGCACCGACATTTCCGAAGCCATGCTCAACAAGGCGAGGAAGCGCGTCGCCGAGCAGAAGCTGAAGAATGTCGAGGGGCTTGCGGTGATGGACGCCGAGAAGCTCGAATTCGAAGACAACTCCTTCGACGTCGTGATGGCGCAATATGTCGTCACCGCGGTGCCGAATCCGGAAGTGGCGCTGGATGAATTCGCCCGCGTGCTTCGGCCCGGCGGCGAACTGATCATCCTGACCCGTGTCAGCGCCGATGAAGGCTTGCGCCGTTTCATCGAGCAAGGGCTGCAGCCGGTGGTGCGTCACCTCGGCTTCCGCACCGCCGAATTCTCCTGGTCGCGCTACACGACCTGGCTTGCGGGCGCCAAGAATGTCGAACTGGCGGAGCGCCGCCTGATTCCGCCGCTCGGCCACTTCTCGTTGGTCCGCATCCGCAAGGTCGCCAAACCGGCTTGATTTTTCGGCCGGTGTTTCAAGTCCGGCCGAGTTTTGTGACAGCGTTGCCGTAAAACCGAGTGTGACATTATGATGATGTCACACACCGGACATCGAAATCCTGTAGAGTTCCTTCGACTCATCCTTTTTGGGGAAGACCATGATCAAGAATTTCCTGGAGCAGCTGCGTATCCAGCGCTGGGACGACCATCGCTTTTATCACCACAGCCGGATCAACCAGAGCCTGCACTTCGTCAGCGCCGTGAGCTTCATGGTCGGCTATGTCATGATGTTCTTCGATCCGATGATGTCGGCGCTGATCGGCTGGCTGGTCTCGATGACCTCACGCCAAGCCGGGCATTTCTTCTTCGAGCCGCGCGACTACGATCACATCAACGATGTGACGCACGAGCACAAGGAAGAGATCAAGGTCGGCTACAATCTGCGCCGCAAGGTCGTGCTGATGACGATCTGGGCTCTGTCGCCGGTCGTGCTCTACGCCGATCCGACGCTGTTCGGCCTGTTCACGCCCTGGGCAACGCCCGCCGATTTCATGCGGCAGGTTGCCAAGATCTGGCTGGTGGTCGGCGTCGGCGGTCTTCTGTTCCGCACCGTGCACTTGTTCTTCATCCGCGACGTCGAGACCGGCCTCGTCTGGATGACCAAGATCCTTACCGACCCCTTCAATGACTTCCAGCTCTACCGCAAGGCGCCGCTGGCGCTGCTGCGCGGCGAGCTGATCGATCCGGGCCTCGACATCATCGAGCACAACGAGCTCACCGAGCAGCACGCCTGAGACTTTAAGCCGTTACGACCTTTCGTTATGCCCGGGCATCAGCGCGAAGCGCGTCTTCGCAGCAAATGTCCCGGGCATCTTCTTTCCTCACCTCGCCCCGCTTGCGGCACGGGACTTGGAGTTGACGGCGCCTCTTATCCCTCCCCCGCGGTACGCGCGGGGAGGGTGGCCGTCGTGAAGCGACGGTCGGGTGGGGGCGCTGCTCTTTTTAAGAAACCTAATAATGAGCGGGTGTTTTTTTACCCCCACCCCGGCTCGCTTTTGCTCGCCGACCCTCCCCGCAAGGGGGAGGGAGAAGGCACCGGCGCACGACGGGATTATCTCCGCTTAAGCGGGGAGAGGGGAAAGGCAGCCTCACCGCCCGAACTTGCTGGCGATCATCTCTTTGAGGATCTGGCGGCGGATCGCCTTGTTGGTCAGATCAGGCGAATGCCACCACCAGCCGTCGCGCTTCATCTTTTGCGCGGCTGCGATAAACCGCTGCTCGACCTCGGCAAAGTCCGCATCGGTGAAGTTGAGGCTGAAGATAAACCGGCCGGTGCCGACCCAGCTCAGCGCCAGACCCTCGGCGCGCAAGTAATACTGGAGCATCCAGTTGTACCGGGAGGGCTCGGTATATTGCACGGTCCAGACCGACGACAGGTTGGCAACGCGCAAGGGCAGGTTTTCCTGCTCGAACCGCGCGTTGAGCGCCTCGGCGCGGCCGTTCCAGGTCGCGTCAAGTCCGTTATAGATGCTACGGAAATTCGGGCTGGCCAGACGAGACAGGAACTCGTCCATCGCCGTCATGACATAGGGATGCGAGTTGAAGGTGCCGCGGGCGAAACAGACGTCGGCTGGACGATCGTCGCGGAAACGGCGCATCAGTTCCTTGGTCCCGCAGACGACGCCAATGGGGAGGCCTCCCGCGAGGCTCTTGCCGTAGGTCACCATGTCAGCGCGGACGCCGAAATATTCCTGGGCGCCGCCGGCAGCGATCCGGAAGCCCAGAAACACCTCGTCGAAAATCAACACGATGCCGCGCTCGGTGCAGACCTCGCGCAATTGCTTCAGCCACGCGGTATAGGCCTCGCGGTCGAAATGCGCGCTTCGCGAGGAATCGACCAGCGCGGAATCGCCGGGAGCGTTGGCGTTCGGATGCAGCGCTTGCAGCGGGTTGACCAGCACGCAGGCGATGTCGCGGCGCGTGCGCAACACATGCAGTGTCTTCTCCGACATCTCCGCGAGCGTATAGGTCTCGTGCGGCGAGATCGGATTGCCGACGCCGGGCTGCACGTCGCCCCACCAGCCATGATAGGCGCCGGCGAAACGAACGAGATAGGTGCGCTTGGTGTGATACCGCGCCAACCGCACCGCCTGCATCACGGCTTCGGTGCCGGACATGTGGAAAGAAACTTCGTCGAGCCCGGAAATCTCGCAGATGCGCCGGACATTGTCGGCGACAACAGGATGATAGAAGCCGAGCATCGGGCCGAGTCCCTCGGCGCGCTTCTCGCCTTCGGCGATACACTCCTTGTAGAAGTCGTTGCCGAAGATGTTGACGCCGTAGGAGCCGGTGAGGTCGTAGAACAGGTTGCCGTCGACATCGGTGACGGTGACGCCAGCGGACGACGCCATGAAGGCGGATGTTCCGAGATTTTCCTGTACCAGCTTCGAGAACTGGAACGGCACGCGGTAGGCGCGGGTGAATTGCAGGTCGGAGATATGGGTGACGGCATCCGCCGTCATCTGCCGTCCCTTGGCGTAACGCTCGGCGTAGAGTTTGGCGAGCGCAAAGAAGGCGGCCTTGCGTTGGCCAGCGATTTCCGGCGGCGCGCCGTCGGCATTGAAATATTTGTCGGCGGAAAATTCGTAGAACGGCAGCAGGCGTGCTACCCGGCGGGACATCTTCGAATGTCCGCTCAGCGAGCGATGCTTGGCCCGCGACAATTCAAGGCGCGCCTTGACTTTGGGAAAGGCGACTGCACCGGCTACGACGGCTGCGGACAGCGAGAGAATCGGGAGAGACGAATCCATGCCAGAAGCGCTAGCGCCTCCATCTGACAGATTCATGACAATCAAGGGCCTGATTGCCAGCCTTACACAGCAGGAGGACCTCAATTTCCTTCTGACCAACCGCATTCCGCGGGCCGCCGTCACCCGTTTCATGGGCTGGTTCAGCCAAATCGAGAATCCGCTGGTCTGCGCCGCCTCGATTGCGTGCTGGCGGCTGTTTTCCGACCTCGATCTCAGCGAAGCCAAAAAGACCGAATTCAAGAGCCTGCACGATTGCTTCACCCGCGAGCTGAAGGAGGGCCTGCGTCCGTTCGATCAGGACTCTTCCATCGTGGCGAGCCCGAGCGATGCCATCATCGGCGCGCATGGCGCGATCGAAGACACGGAGTTGTTCCAGATCAAGGGCGCCAACTATTCGCTCAAGGACCTGTTGGGCGACGACAGGCTGGTCGACGCCCACCGCAACGGCCGTTTCGTCACCTTGCGGCTGACTTCGAGCATGTACCACCGCTTCCACGCGCCGGCGGATTTCAACATCAAGCGGGTCACCTTCATCTCGGGCGATACCTGGAACGTCAATCCGATCGCGCTGAAGCGGGTCGAGCGTCTGTTCTGCAAGAACGAACGCGCGGTGATCGAGACGCGTCTCACTTCAGGCGAGGCACTGACGATTGTGCCGGTCGCGGCCATTCTGGTGGCGAGCCTGCGGCTGCACTGCATCGACCGGACGTTGAACGCGCAGACGCGCGGGCCGACCGAGTTTCCTTGTGACGTCAATGTGCACAAAGGCGACGAGATGGGCTGGTTCGAGCACGGCTCGACCATCATCGTGCTGACGCCGGACCGTTTTGAGTTTTGTGACGGTGTGCGCGAGGGCGCGCGGATCAAAGCCGGGCAACCGTTGTTGCGGAAACCACACTAGCGGCCCGAAAAAAATCCGCCGTCGATTTTGCTGAACTCCTGACCTATATAAAAGTTGAGTCGAGCGGATTCAATATTTCGGCAAAGGCTGAAGGGTCGATAAGGGTTTTAGAGATGGCGCGAGCGCCTGTTTTGGCAGCGGGAGGTATTGTGCTGCGGCAGGCAAAGCCGCCGCAGATTGCGGTGGTGCGGCTGCGCAAGGGCGAATGGGTTCTCCCCAAAGGCAAGCTCGACGACGGCGAAACTCCGCGCGATGCGGCAATGCGCGAAGTGTGGGAAGAAACCGGCCACGATGTCTCGGTACATGAATTTCTGGGAACGCTGGCCTACGATTTGGGCGGGCGCTCCAAGATCGTTCACTATTGGCGGATGGAAACGCAGGGCCGGCCGACCCGCGAACTGATGGACGATGTGAGGGAGGTCGACTGGTTGCCGCTCGATGCCGCGGTCGAGCGGCTCTCGCGCGAGCACGAGCGGGCGTTTCTTGCAAATGTCGGTCCGCTCGCGCTCGAGTCCGCCGCGCTCGCCAAACGATCCCAGGAAACCAGGCGGACTCCGGAAACAAGGCAAGAAACCAAGGTTGCCGCGCCGGTCAAGCGCCGTCGCCGCCGCACTGTCGCGCCCAAACCTTCGCCGGCGCTCGCCCCATCGGTGGCGCCGCTGCCTGACGTCGCGGTCCCGGCCATCGCGCCGGCTCAGCCGCAACTGAGCGAACACGAGGCGATCGGAAGCGGACCGTCTGACCTCTGGGCCATGCCGGAGACGACTCAATCGGTGCCCGAAACCGCCGCGACTAATTCCATGCCGGTCGATCGCGCTTCTCGCGACCCCGTGTCGTTTGCTCAAAGCGCGGCGGAGACGCAGCAGCAAAGCCCGCGCGTCGATCTCCTGCAAAGGGTCAGGGCCTGGTTGCGCCGCGCGGCGTGAGCGCCTCGTCATTGCGAGCGAAAGCGAGGCAATCCAGATTTTCGATGATTTCTGGATTGCTTCGTCGCTTGCGCTCCTCGCAATGACGGGACCGGCACAACGGATCTCACCGTCATAATCGGATCAGCCAAGCCTACCGCTTCTTCTCCTTTGGCGGGGGCTTCTTCGGCGGGGGACGCTTTGGCGGCGACGCTGGCCGGTTCGGCAATCCGCCCTGACGAAGTGCCGGCGCGTTCGGCCGCTGTGTGCCTGGCGGCTGCGCGCCAGGGCGCTGTTGCAGGTTGTTCTGACGCTGCGGGCCGTTCTGGCCAGGTGCACCACGCGGGTTGGTTCGGTTTGGATTGGCGCGGCGCAACGCGCGTTGTTCGGTGACGACACGGCGTCCGACCGCTTGCGCGGCGTGCACCTGGCGCACGATGCCCTGATCCCGCGCCGCCTCTCGTGGCGAAATCATCATGGGTGCCGCGGTCAAGCGGCCGCCGGCACCGGAACGAATCGTGAAGCCGCTCGAGCCTTGCGTGAGCGAGCCAAGCCGCGCACCGCTGCGGTCGTTGACGTCGATGGTGCCGACATGGCCGTCGGGATCGGGATAAAGCTTGATGTTGTGCGCGCCGCCGCCGGCCCCGTTCACCTCGACGAGCCCCGTGGTGCCGCGAATGCCGAGCGTTGCCGTCGGCGTCGTGATCTTCATATTGCCGGTCTTGGCGACGGCGGAGGCGACAAACGCCACCGTGCCCTTGGTGACGTCGAACAGCGCCGAGTTCTGCTTGCCGCCGTCCTGATAGATGTAGTCGTCGACCGTGATTGACGCGTTCGCCGTGAGATTGAAGGTGGTCTCGTCATTGAAGGTGACGCCGAGGGTGGAACTCACTGACGTCTGCAGCACGTCGTTGAGGTAGATGTCGTCCTTGAGCTTCAGCGGAACCGCGTTCTGATGGTTGCGCACCACGCTGGCGGTGCCGGTCAACGTTGCGACATTGCCGACCGGCTCGTCCGATGCCGCCGGCTGAGTTGAAGCCGCCGCGGGTGAGGCCGGTGCAGGCGAGGGCGCCGGTGGCGGCGATGGTTGGGCTTGCGCGAGCCGGGTCGGTGCGGCAGTCGTGCTCAACGCTACCGATGTCGCGGTGCTTTCGAGCGCATTGCTGGGCGCATACGCCATTGCAGGGGTGGCCGGCGCAGAAACTTCCAACACCAGGGCGGTGAACAGGAGAATCACCGATGACGACATGAGCCGTGCGATGTCCGCGTTCGATCCGCGATCACGCGGCGTCACCAATGAAAAAAACATGACTGCTTTCAATCCGCCTGTTCAAAAACACACTTTCGCCGAGCGAATGGATCGCGGCAAGGCGTGTCTTCACCGATTGAGGCGGTTTGCGACTGAATGCGGCATGAACATTGCTGTCATGAAAAAACCCGGCGTGGGTTCGCCGGGTTTTTCAAAACGATTGATATCGCAGGCGCGTGTGGCTGTACCGCTCTGCCTAGAACACGCCAAGCACGATGGCGCCGACAAGGGCAAAGGCGAGGTAGGCGGTCACGATGCTCAGTTGGCTGACGAAAGGACGAAGGGTCATGGAAATCCTCCGAAGGCCGCGTCGATAGCGAATGTCAAATCCGCTCCACTGCCCGCCATAACGCGCAAGCTAGCGATCGGTTTCACGCCAAAAAAGTCAGCCCTGCTGTCCATCCGCCTCATCTCGGCGGCGCACAAACGTTGCGACGTGGTTAAAGAGTCGTGAAATCAAGGCGTTGATGAGTCCTTAAATAAATTCGTTGAAGTTTCTCCGCATGACGCGCGGAGTTTGTTTGTATCTCGTCGGCTCCTTCGCCCTTGTATCGCTGGTGGGATGCGGCCACGGATTTTTTTCCGAGGAGCGCGAACCGTGGCGGGCCGAGGCTGAAGTCGCGTGCCTGAAGTCTGGCGTGGTGAAAGAAGGCCCGGATCTGGTTCGGATCAGCCCGATTTCCGGTCCCGGCGCCTGCGGCGCCGATTTCCCGCTCAAAGTCGCAGCGCTTGGCGAAAGCAATGGCAATTTCGGCTTTGCCGACGAAGATCTTCGCCCGCCCGCGTCCATCGGCAACCAGCCACGCTGGCCGGCCAACCAGCCTCCGCCGCCTTCTCCGCCGCCCTCGTCTTATTATCCCAACCAGCCTTATTCCAACCAGCCCACTCGCGCGCCAAGCTATGGCGGGTCCAGCTATGGATCGCCTGATTACGGCGCGCCTTCCAACGGCCCGGTTTCGTTACGCGCGCCGGGTGTCGCGCCGCCTGAGGAGGATGACATCGCTCTGCCGAGCGAAGGCGCCCGCGGTTGGCAGGCCGGGCCATCTTCGCCCTATGCGCGACAGCCCACCTATCCGCGTGACCGTTATGCCCCGGCACCGCCGGAGCGTGTCGGGGCGCCGGCTTCGATGCCCGCTCCCAACTATCAGCCGCCGCGGCTCGGTCCGGGGCCGATGCAGCCGTTTGCGGTAGCGGGTCCTGTCGCGGTGAAGCCTGCCGCAACGCTTGCATGCCCGATCGTCTCGGTGCTCGACCGCTGGCTCACCGATACCGTGCAGCCGGCGGCGCAGCGCTGGTTCGGTCAGCGCGTGGTCGAGATCAAGCAGATCTCCGCCTATTCCTGCCGCGGCATGAACGGCGATCCGAACGCGCATATCTCCGAACACGCCTTCGGCAACGCGCTGGATATCGCGGCCTTCACGCTGGCCGACGGACGCCACGTCTCCGTGAAGGACGGCTGGAGGGGATTGCCGGAAGAACAGGGCTTTCTGCGCGACGTCGAAGCGGGCGCGTGCCAGCAATTCACCACGGTGCTGGCGCCGGGCTCCAACGTCTATCACTACGACCACATTCACGTGGACTTGATGCGTCGCGCCACGCGCCGCCTGATCTGCCAGCCTGCCGCCGTCTCCGGCGAGGAAGTCGCCGCGCGCGCCATGCAGCGCAATCCCTATGCCTCGCGCGAGCAGTCTGTGACGGGATCGCTCGGTGTCCACAAGACTGCGTCCGTGCACAAGCACAACGACAAGATCAACGAGGAAGACGAGTTCGAGGACGAGTAATTTGCGCTCGCTCGACCGTTCACGAACGGCGGAGCGGTTCGTCATCGTGACTCACGCCCGTTTGAATCCAACTTCTGTATCGTGTTTCGCTATTCCGGTGGCTGGGATGTAACCCAACATCAGGAAACATCCTTGCGAGGGGTTCACCCATAAAGATGGAACCCTTAATCATGATCAGAACTCTCAGCGCTGTCGCACTCGTGACGGCAACCCTCTCCAGCCCGCTCTTCGCGCAGGAAGAAGCTGCTCCGCACAAGCCCGCCCACGCGCTCAGGCACTATCGCGGCAGCTACAACCAGGTGCAGGAACCCGCTTTCGCTGCCCCGCGCGCGTCGGTCAATGGCACGTATTTCGACCGCAGCTACGACCCCTCGCGGATCGGCGATCACGACCCGGATTTCAATCCTCCGAGCTGATCTCTCGAACGATAGCAGATAACGCCGCGATGGCGGTCCGGTTGATTCCGGACCGCCGTCGCGCTTGCGGGATGTCCCAAAAAAGGCCAGGTGGTGCTGATAAGGATCGGCAGATGATCCTGCGGCAGCCTGCATCTTCACCACAGGCCGAAAAATATTGGGCTAACAACATGAGTGCGTACGTGATCTTCGATGTCGAGATACGTGAACCCGCGCGTTATCAGGAATTCATGATTGGCGTGAAGCCCACTTTGGAAAAGGCAGGCGCGAGATATCTCGTGCGCGGCGGAGCGCATCACGTCCACGAAGGGGACTGGGAGCCTCGACGAATCGTGCTGCTGGAATTTCCCTCACTCGCGGCGTGGGAGGAATTTTACAACGGCCCGACCTATCAAGGACTGAAAAGCATAAGGGACGCTTGCAGCTCGGCACGGCTTGTCAGCGTCGAGGGCCTGTAGCCAACACGCCCTGTAAGCCTCTTAGCGTACTGGTCATCCCGGCAATCTCGGGTACAGTCGTGCCGCATGGACAATCAGGCAACGGCATCGACGGCTCTGGGCCAGACGATCATCGAGTGGCTGGCTCACGAGGCGTTGCTCGAATCCGAACCCGCTGCGCTCTATGGCGAATTATGCCGGCGGTTGCGCGCGGTCGGAATTCCGCTGTTGCGGGCCCAGGTGGCGTTCCGGATCCTGCATCCGCTCTATGCAGCCAGCACGGTGAACTGGACCGCCGAGAAGGGAATCGTTGTCGAGAACTTCAGTGCGGAGGATAGCGCGCAGGATCGGTTTCTGCTTAGTCCCATTGGCCACACCCTGACCCATCGGCTCCCCGTGCTGCGCCGCCGGCTGACCGGCGATACAGCGCTTCTCGATTTCGAGATACTGAAGGAATTTCACGCCCAGGGCGGCACGGACTATCTCGTCTTTCTCATCGGCTATGACCAGGTCGGGCGGAACGGAATCATCTGCTCCTGGCTCGGCGATCGGCCGGAAGGGTTTACCGACGACGAGATCGCGCTGCTTCAGCGCGTCACCCGCCAACTCGCCATTGCGCTGAAGTCGAAGATCGAGCGGAGCGTCGCGCAGAACGTCGCCCACGCCTATCTCGGCGAGCGCGCAGGTCAGGCGGTGCTCAACGGCTTGATCCGGCGTGGCGATGGCGAAAAGATCACGGCCGCGCTCTGGTACAGCGATCTTCGCCACTCCACCAAACTCGCCGGCAGGCTCTCGACTGAGGATTTCCTCAACCTGTTGGGGCGCTATTTCGAAATGACGGCGGCCGCGGTGCTCGACCATGGCGGCGAGGTCGTCTCCTTGATCGGCGATGCCGTGCTCGGCCTGTTCCGCGTCGAAGGTTCAGTGGAAGAGGCTTGTGGACGCGCGCTCGCTGCCGCCCAGGATGCCCGCCGTCGCCTTGGCGCCTTGCCGGCGACCGACGCGGCTTTCAACTTCGGCATCGCGCTTCATCTGGGCGAGGTGATCTACGGCAATGTCGGAATACCCGAGCGTCTACAGTTCACGGTGGTCGGGGCCGCAGTCAACGAGGTCGTGCGGGTACAGGACCTGACCAAGCAACTCGGCCATCCGTTATTGGCAACCGCTCCGTTCGCGGAAGCTGTCGCTGCTCCCTGGCGTCCTTGCGGCGAACATCTGTTGCGCGGGATCGAGACGCCGATGTCGATCCTGACGGTTTAACCGGTCTGATCAAGCGATGTGATCAAGCAATTCCTGCGGCGTCGCGCACACCTGATGCGCCCCCGCGGCTAGCAATTCGTCTTTGCTGCCGTAACCGTAGAGCACGCCGATCGCCGTCAAGCCGTTGCCTCTTGCGCCGATCATGTCGTGGCTTCGATCGCCGATCATGATGGCGCCGGCCGGATCGACCTGCGCCGCCTTCAGCGCGTAGCCCAACAGCTCGGTCTTGTCGGAACGTGTGCCGTCGAGTTCAGAACCGAACACGCGCTCGAAATAGCCCCGCAATTTGAAATGATCGATGATGCGCTCGGCGTAGACACCAGGCTTGCTGGTCGCCACGAACAGGCGCCGGTCTTGCCCGGCAAGCGCTGATAACGTGGCTTCGATGCCGGGATAGACTTCGTTCTCGAACAGGCCGATATCGGCAAATCGTTCGCGGTAAAGCAGGATGGCGGTATCGGCCAGCGCGTCAGTACCGAGCAGCTTTTTGAAGCTGGCGTGAAGCGGCGGCCCGATGCACCAGGTCAGCTCATCCTCGGATGGCGCCTCATGATCGAGCTTGCGAAGCGCATATTGAATCGAACGCGTGATCCCGGGCTTTGGATTCGTCAGCGTTCCATCGAGGTCGAAATAGATCGGGTTCATTCGTAAGGTGCTTCGGTAGGTTTCGCGGATTTCGATAAAGGCACGGCTGGTTTCGCATTTCCCAGCCGTTGCCAAGGACCGCAGTTTTTCGTCGCAACTGACTGGCTTATCGCGCCAATTGGCTGCGGCGTCAAAGCGGTTGGCGGCCGTTCCACAATCGGCCCCATTCTGCCCTATAACGCTCCCTGTTTCGGCCCACCGCGCGCGAGGGAGTTATAAAATGTCAGACCCAATCGATCGCCGTCGCTTTTTGGGAGCCGCGGCCATGACCGTTGCGGCGACCGAACTCGGCTTGAACGCAACTGCGGAAGCGCAAACGGTCGGGCAAAATGTTCCGGTCAAGGCGGGAGGCAATACGTCCTTTGCCTCGCTGAAGCAGATCAATGCCGGGCTGCTCAATGTCGGCTACGCCGAAGCCGGCCCGGCCGACGGCAAGCCGGTCATCCTGTTGCACGGCTGGCCCTACGACATCCATGCCTTTGTCGATGTGGCGCCGATCCTGGCCTCGGCCGGCTATCGCGTCATCGTTCCCCATGTGCGCGGCTATGGCACCACCACGTTTCTGTCCGATGCGACGTTGCGCAACGGCCAGCCTTCGGCGTTGGCCGTCGACACCATTGCGCTGATGGACGCGCTCAAGATCGAGAAGGCGACGCTGGCGGGTTTCGACTGGGGCGGGCGCACCGCTGATATTGTGGCGGCGCTCTGGCCGGAGCGCTGCACGGCGCTGGTGGCCGTGAGCGGTTATCTGATCGGCAGCCAGGAGGCCGGCAAGATGCCGCTGCCGCCGCAGGCTGAGCTGCAATGGTGGTATCAGTTTTATTTTGCGACCGAGCGCGGACGTGAGGGTTACGAGAAATATCGCCGCGAATTCTCCAAGCTGATCTGGAAGCTCGCTTCGCCGAAATGGAATTTCGATGATGCCACCTTCGAGCGCAGCGCGAAGGCGTTCGACAATCCGGATCACGTTGCGATCGTGATTCACAATTACCGCTGGCGGCTCGCTCTCGCGCAAGGCGAAGCGAAATACGACGAACTGGAAGCGAAGCTCGCCAAAGCTCCCGTCATCGCCGTGCCGGCCATCACCATGGAGGGCGACGCCAATGGTGCGCCGCATCCGGAGCCTTCGGCTTACGCAAAAATGTTTTCAGGAAAATATTCGCACCGGACCATCACCGGCGGCATCGGACACAACCTGCCGCAGGAAGCCCCGCAAGCCTTCGCGGAAGCGGTGATCGATGTGACGAAGGGCAGTTGATCGGTCGAGTGCGGCGGTTCAGAAGTCCGCCGCACCAGTTACGCTGTCGGATCATGGAACCAAAATGACCTTCCCGAACGGACGGTCCTCGTGGAGATAGCGTAGCGCCTCGGTGGCTTGCTCAAGCGGATAGGTTCGCGCGATGACAGGCACGAGCGCGCCGCTGGCGATCAGCGCCATGATGTGTTCCCAGGCTTTTCGCTTCACGGCGGGCGTCTGCACGAGCAGCGCGAATCCGCTCATGCGAGCGCGCTTCCAGATCAGGTCGGTCACATCGATGGCGGCTTTGCGCCCCGCGGTATAGCCGATGGTAACGAGCGTGCCGCCGATGGCCAGTGAGCCGAGACCGTCACCTATGAAAGTGCCGCCAAGGCTCTCGATCACGATGTCCACGCCCTTGCCGTCCGTAATCCGCCGAACGCCGTCGCCGATAGTCTCCGCAGAGAGATCGATGATATCAGTGTAGCCCCGATCGCGGGCCTGCGCGGCTTTGACGGTGCTGCCGGCTGTCGAGATCGTTGCGGCCGCACCGCGTGCCTTCGCCAACTGATAAGTGGCGTTGCCGACCGAACCGCCGATCGCCGGCGTGAAAACGGTTTTGCCAGGAGCGAAGCCCGCGTCATCGAGGGCGATCTGGGCGGTCAGATAGGCGACCGGAAGGCTGGCGGCGACCACGTCGTCGATGCCGGCTGGAACGGGCAACAGGTCGTCGGTCCGGACGGCTACGTAGTCTTCCCACGATCCGTTTTCAGCCACGCCATAGGCGCCGGTGAACGCGACCCGGCTGCCGGGTACGAGACCAGAGGCGCCCGCATCTTCGATCACGCCTGCGCCCTCGTTGCCGAGTACTAACGGTGGCTTTGCGCGCGGATGGCCGCCCGACACGATGGTATGATCGAGTGGCGTGACGCCAGCGGCGGTGACGCGCACGAGAACCCGTCCATCGCTGACGCGGGGCTTGGGGCCATCAACCTGCGCAAGTCCCTGATATCCCGTGAACTGCGTTGCCTGGATCATCCTCATGAGCTTCTCCTGAACTGTTGCTCGCCACTGCACTCACTTGCCTGCGTCGCCTCGTCGCTCCGGCGGATCTACATCGGCGGCGTAACGCCCTTGCCGACGGTGACAAGGCCGGCCTGGTTGCCCGGGTTGGTTTTGATGAAAACGCTGGACCCGATGGCGACTGCCGATCGATCGGCCACCTCAAAGCGCGTGATCGGCGCGGCAGGCGGTACGGCGATCCGAAAGCTCTTGCTGCCGCCGTCGTAGCTGACCGTGAGCGTCAGGCCAGCCACGCCGCCATTCTCGGCAGAGACGATGCCGTTGGTCATACTGGTGTTGGTGAGTTTACGGGGTACCGGCGAGACGTTCGATACCAGGCCGTTGGTCATGCTCGTCGCTGTCGTGCCGGATGTTGGCCCGGCGGCAGGGTCGGGCAGCGGATCCCATCCGTAATAGCTAATTCGCCCGGCGCGCATGCTTTCGGGGATGATCACCAGTTCGACCGCGACCATGGATTTGATCGGCCCTTTGACGGCGGTGCCGACGAAGTCGTTGACTTTGATCGCGTCGAGGCTTGAGGGGACGACGTAGGCATAGGCAGTGTCGTCGCCGGTTTTCAGCGTGACCGTGCTGCCGTCCCGCTCCTTGACCGCGATGCTGTCGTCATTGACCCCAGTCACTACGCCGCGAACGCGGGGCGGCGCTTCAGCGAAGACGGGTTTGGCGGCGAGCAACGCAACGGCGGCGGTGAGCATTAACAGCTGGAGCCGCAGAAGCTGCTGATACCCCGTGAACTGCATTGTCTGGATCATCCTCATGAGCTTCTCCTGAATGGTTGCTCGCTTTGGCACTCACTTGCCTGCGTCGCCTCTTCGGTACTCGATGCTGACTTCGTCGAGCTGCGCCTTCATCGAGCTATCGAGTTGGTAATCCGCAGCGGCCAGCGTGTCGGTCAGTTGCCCGATATGGCTGGCGCCAAGGATGACGGAGGTGATGGCGGGGTTGGCGAGAATCCAGGCGACGGACAACGTCGCCATCGGCGTACCCTGTTGCACCGCGATTTCTTGAATCTTGCCGACGGTCTGAAACTCGCGCTCGTGCCAGTACCGGGCCTGATAGAGCTTGCCGAACCCGCCAAGCTCGGCCGAAAAACGGCCCTTCTCGGGCGTATCGCTGCGTCTGTATCTGCCGGTCAGGAGCCCGCCAGCGAGCGGGTTGTATGGAATGACTGCAATTCCATCTTCCTGGGCCAACGGGAAAAGCTCGCGCTCGACCTCCCGGAACAAAAGATTGTAACGCGGTTGGGCGGAGACAAAGCGCGCCAGCTTCAGTGTGTCCTGCCGTCCGAGTGCCCTTGCCAGGCGGTAGGCGAGGAAATTCGATACGCCGATATAACGCGCCTTGCCGGAACGGACGATCGTATCCATCGCTTCCGCCATTTCGTCGAGCGGCGTCGCGGGATCGTCCATGTGCAGTTGATAAAGATCGACGTAATCCGTCTTGAGGCGGCGTAGCGAGGCCTCGATGGCGTCCAGAAGGTGCTTTCGCGAATTGCCGGCGTCCCAAACCGCGGGACCCATTGCACCGCCGCCTTTTGTCGCCAGGATAAATCGGCCGCGCTTGTTGCCGAGCCAGCGTCCTGTAATGACTTCCGAGGTGCCGAGCTCCGCCCCGGGAGGGTATATGTCGGCAGTGTCGATAAAATTGACGCCGGCTTCGGCTACCTTGTCGAGCATTCGATGGGCTTCTGCCTCATCGGTCTGCTTTCCAAATGTTCCTGTCCCGAGGATCAATCGAGAGACGGTTAAGCCTGTCTGACCGAATTTCGTGAACTGCATTGGAGCTCCCAAAGGAAAACAGGCGCGTTCCGTCCAACGACGGTCAATGATGATAACCATCATTGATATTGACATCAATGATGACGTGCATCATTAATGTCAAGGGGATCACTGTTTGTTTATTCGGAGGACAGCGCTTGCGTTTAACCAGGGAACAGGCGGAGCAAAATCGCCGCCTGATCGTCGAGACGGCCTCGCGAATGTTCAGGCTGCAAGGCGTGGAAAATGTCGCCGTCGCCGATGTCATGAAGGAAGCCGGCTTCACGCATGGCGGATTCTACAACCACTTCAAGTCCAAGGACGAACTGGTGACGGAGGCGGTTGCCGGCGCATTCGATTCCGCGGCAAAGAAGTTGTCGGAGGACGTTGCGTCCGGGAACGACTTGCAAAAGGCGCTGAACGCGTTCCTCGCCGATTATCTCAGTTCCGCCCACCGCGACACGTCGACCGGAGGATGTCCCGCGTCAGCCTTTCCGGTCGATGCCGCGCGGAGCGGAAAAGACGTTCAAACGGCCTTTGCCGATGGAATTGAGTCCTATCTCGAGATATTCGCAGGCCGGATGGACGGAGATAAACGAGAGGCTCGGCAACGAGCCGTTGCGCTGCTGAGTGGCATCGTTGGCGCAGTTCTGTTGTCGAGAGCCGTGAAAAAAAGCCAACCCAAACTTTCAGACGAACTGCTTGCCTCGGCCCGCAAACAGATTTGCAAACAGAGAAGCTGATCAAGGCGATCGGCCCGCGACCGGAGACAAAGAAGCCCGATCTTCGGGGAGAGCAGCAGCTCGGAAGCATTTGCTTAGTGAGAATGGGGACGCGCGTCGTCATTGCGAGGAGCGTCAGCGACGAAGCAATCCAGAATCTTGTACCTGGCAAAACTGGATTGCTTCGCTGCCGCTCGCAATGACGACGGCAAGGGGCAAACCTAATGCCCTCAACCCTTCTTCCCCTGATATGCCGCGAGAAACATCCGTGTCGCGCTCGCAATCACTTGCTCGATGCGCTCAGACGAGGGGGCCGGCGCGACCTGAAAAATAAACGGCAGGAACAGCGAGGCCTGGCACATCTGGGTGAATTGCATCGCCGCCAGCTCGAAGTCGTCGATCTCAAGGCCGTCGAGATGCGCGCGCGCCTCGAGATAGGCGGCAAGCCGCGCAGCCGTCACGGCGATGACGTTGGTGTAGAAGCGCCGGCCGACGTCGGGCATCCGCTCGGCGATCGCCATCACCGTTCGGATCGCCGAGCCGCCGCCGGGCCGGCACAGCACCTGGATATAGGCCTGGCCGAACTCCATCAGTGTCGTGGTGACGTCCCGTTCCGGATCGAAGTGGAACGCGATCTTGCCCTGTTCGAGGCTTTCTTCCTCGACGATGGCTTCGAACAGCCGGTTCTTGTCGGCAAAGTAGACATAAAGGGTGCCCTTGGAGACGCCGGCGGCGCGCGCGATCTCGCCCATACTGGCGCCGTCAAAGCCCAGATCCAGGAAGACCTTGCGGGCGCCGTCGATAATTTGCCGGCGCTTGGCGGAGTCGGCGTCACCGACCAAACGGAGAGAAGATGAAGTCTCTGCAACCATTGGTTTAGCTTTCGGGTAGATTTCGCGGTCCGCAAACAACTCCGAAGGGTGTCCCCCGTATATTCTCGAAATTGAATGTATCTTGACCGAACCGTTCGGTCAATGTTATTTGGAAGGTGGCTGGGCAACTTTCCCTGGCCTTTGTCTGCATCCGTTTTTTCATTGGTAAGAGGGGCCCATCATGGCCGCAGCGAGAGACCTGGCCGCGCGGATCCTGCGCACCGAGCCGAATACCGCCGGTGACGAGGCTGCCCGCAATGCTTCCGCTGACAGCGCCGATTCCGTTCGCGCGCATCTTTCCGACGAGACCGCCCGCCGCTCCCACGAGACGCCCGATCGTCCAGTGACGACAAAGTCGGTGGCGCCGGTCGCGGCCGTTGCGCCGGCGGCTAAGGGTGGAAAAAGCAAAAAGATGGTGTTCTTCGGCGCGATTGCGCTGCTTGCGCTCGCGGCGGCCTCTTACGGCGTGCACTGGTTCCTGGTCGGGCGGTTTCACGTCTCGACGGACGATGCTTACGTTCGCGCCAACAACACCGTGCTCGGCGCGCGGGTCGCGGGACATATCGCGGCGATCCTGCCGCGTGACAACGCGGTCGTTCATGCCGGCGACGTGGTCTTCAAGATCGACGATGGCGACTATCGGATCGCGGTCGAGGCGGCGCGCACGCGGATTGCGACCCAGCAGGCCACGATCGACCGGATCGGCCATCAGGTGATCGCGCAGGAAAGCGCGGCCGCGCAGTCCAAGGCGCAACTTGCGTCTGCGGAAGCCGGCTTGAAGCGCGCTGGCCTCGACTACGACCGTCAGCAGCAATTGAGCGAAAAGGGTTACGCCACGCACGCCACCTTCGAACAGTCCGAGGCTGGACGCGACCAGGGCATGGCAGCGGTGAAGGCGGCGCAGGCAGCCTCTGACGCCGCACGCGATAATGTCGAGGTCGCGAAGGCGCAGCAGTCGGAAGCGCGCGCCCAGCTGATGGAATTGCAGACCACGTTGGCGAAGGCCGAACGCGACCTCGATTTCACCTCGGTACGCGCGCCGGTCGAAGGCACTTTCTCCAACCGCATGGTCAATACCGGCGATTTCATCAGTGTCGGCCAGCGGCTCGGCAATGTGGTGCCGCTCGACGACGTCTTCATCGACGCCAATTTCAAGGAAACGCAACTCAAGCGGATTCGCCCTGGGCAGCCGGTGACGATCTCGGTCGATGCCTATGGCCACCGCAAATTTTCAGGCACCGTTGAAAGCCTCTCGCCGGCGGCGGGCTCGGTGTTCACGCTGCTGCCGCCCGACAATGCGACCGGCAACTTCACCAAGATCGTGCAGCGCCTGCCGGTCAGGATTCGCGTGCCAAAGGATGTGGCGCGGCAAAACCTCTTGCGCGCCGGCATGTCGGTCTACGCCACCGTCGACACCACCGAGGGCGCAACCGATGCCGACACCGACGCCGATCTCGACGCGCCGGACACAGTCCGGGCGAAGTGAATTACCTCGCCCCGCAAGCGGGGAGAGGGGGCGCACCTCCTGCTGAACTAAACCGGACCTGACGTCGAACACCTATGGCCAACACCACAACCGCCAACCCAGCGATGATGCGCGCTCAGCCGAGCGAGCGGATCGAACCGCGTCGGCTGGTGGCGTTTCTGATCATGGTGTTCGGGATGTTCATGTCGATCCTGGACATCCAGGTCGTCTCCGCCTCGCTCACTGACATCCAGGCCGGGCTGTCGGCGAGTTCCACCGAAATCTCGTGGGTGCAGACCTCGTATCTGATCGCCGAGGTGATCGCGATACCCTTGTCAGGCTATCTGTCGCGCGCGCTCGGCACGCGGCTGTTGTTTGCGATTTCCGCCGCCGGCTTCACCGTCGCCAGTTTCCTCTGCGGCTTTGCCTCCTCGATCGAGCAGATGATCCTGTGGCGCGCGATCCAGGGCTTTCTCGGCGCGGGCATGATCCCGACCGTGTTTGCTTCCGCCTATACAGTGTTTCCCCGCTCGAAATTCCATATCGTCGGCCCGATCATCGGCCTGGTCGCGACGCTGGCGCCGACCATTGGTCCGACCGTCGGCGGCATCATCACCGACCTGATGTCCTGGCACTGGCTGTTCTTCATCAATGTCGTGCCGGGCATCATCATCACCGTCGGTGTGCTGGCGCTGGTCGATTTCGACGAGCCGAATTTCGCGCTGCTCGAACATTTCGACTGGTTCGGCCTGATCACGATGGCGGGATTTCTCGGCGCGCTGGAATATGTGCTCGAAGAGGGGCCGCAATATGAGTGGCTGCAGGATACGTCGGTGGCGATTTGCGCCGCGGTCTGCGTCGTCTCGGGAATCGCGTTTTTCTACCGCGTGCTGACGGCGAACGAGCCGATCGTCGATATCAGGGCGTTCAAAAACCGAAATTTTGGCGTCGGCTGTTTGATCTCGTTCTGTGTCGGCATCGGCCTCTACGGGCTGACCTACATCTATCCGCGCTATCTTGCCGAGGTGCGCGGCTACAGCGCGCTGATGATCGGCGAGACCATGTTCGTCTCCGGCGCCACCATGTTCCTGATGGCGCCGATCGTCGGGCGGATGATGCAGAAGATCGATATGCGGCTGATCATCGCCTTTGGCCTCGTCATCTTTGCGCTTGGCTCCTACCAGATGACGTGGATCACGCGCGATTATGATTTCTACGAACTCCTGCTGCCGCAGATTTTGCGCGGCGTCGGCATGATGTGCGCCATGGTGCCGACCAACACCATTGCGCTCGGCACGCTGGAGCCCGATCGCGTCAAGAACGCCTCCGGCCTGTTCAACCTGACGCGCAATCTCGGCGGCGCGGTGGGATTGGCTCTCATCAACCAGGTGCTGAACGATCGCACCGATCTGCATATCTCGCGGCTTCAGGATCGCGTCACCTGGGCCAACACCATGGCGACCGAGACGCTCAACGATTTCACCCAGCGCATGCAAGGCATGGGCGATGCCGCCTTGATGGCGCTGAAGCAGTTATCGCAGATCGTTCACCGCCAAGCCGTGGTGATGGGTTATGGCGACGCCTTCTTCATGCTGACGCTGTTTTATGTCGGTCTCAGCCTGCTGGTCATGCTCCTGAAGAAGCCGAACCCGGCTGCCGCCGCGGGCGGAGGGCACTGAGAGCGTTGCGAAGCGCGCTAGCCGGTCCCGAGGCTGCTCCAGATCAGCGTGACGCCGGAGATGAATAACAGTCCAAGCACGACGTCGCGAAAATTGCCGTCGCTGAGCGCATGATAGGTGCGCGTACCCAGCCACGCGCCGCCGATCGTCGCCGGCGTGACCAGCAAAGCGAGCCACATCGTCTCGCGCGTGATCAATCCGGAGCCACCCTGCGCAACCATTGCCGCGGCCAGGATCGTCCAGTTGAAAATTTGGAACAGGCCGCGCCGCTCATCCTTGCCCCAGCCGCGCACGCTCGCCCACAGAATGGGAACGGGACCCGACAGGCCGGCGAGGCCGCCAAGCAAGCCGCCGGCAAATCCGATGGCGGTGTCGGCGGCCTTCCCGCCGATGCTCAAGGCCATTGGCCGCCGCTGGAAATACAGCGCAGCCGGAAACACCAGAAGCAGGATGCCGATGCCGAGCTTGAACAGGTGCGGATCGGCGTAGGCAATCAGCAAGGTGCCGAGCGGCACGCCGGCCAGTCCGCCGACCAGAAAGGGCCACACCATCTTGAAGTCGATCGACCGCCAGATCGAAGGCATCGTCCAGGTCTGGGCGATGACGGAGCAGATCAGCACCAGTTGAACCGCGACATCCGGCGTCACGACGTAGAGCCAGATGCCGAGTGCCATCAATGCGGTGCCGAATCCCGCAAGGCCCGACACAAAGCCGCCGGCGAGTGCGCCAAACAGCAGCACCGAAATCGCAGTTATGCTCATGCGGATGTGGTTCTGACATTCGAATCGGAATGTCAAATCCACTCATCAAGCGTGAAGAAGCCTATTGGCCGTCGCTGCGCCGCGGTCCGAAAATGGCGGTGTAGAGATCGGTGGTCGGTCCGTTGGCGGTGATGCCGTAGGCGGTCGGAACGTCCGGTTCTGGCGGCGGTGAAGGCGGCGCGGGTTGCTGCGCGACCTGCACCGGCTGAGCAGCGGCAGGCGGTTGGCCGTAGGCGGGTTGCGGCGCTCGGCTCGACGCCGTGGTTTGACCCTGCCGGTTCGGCGACGTCGCAGTTGCAGCCTGACCGGGACGCGCGGAGCTCGTCGCGGTTGCGTTTGGCTGAACCGGCGCGAGCGGCTGCGACGTGACGGACTGAACGGGCTGGGCCGCGGCCACATTGGTTGTGGGAGCGGGGGCCTGGTGCGAAACGAACATCTCCGTGTAGAGATCGGTGGTCGTGCCTTCGCTCGAGATGCCGTACATGGTCTTGTACGGCTGCTCGCCTTGCTGAGCCGACGCCTGGCTTGACGCCGCGTTGTTGCCGCCCGCGCAGCCGGCCGCGACAACCGCAACGGCGGTCAGCGCAATAGCAATGCTGATGCAAGGCAAGGCGCGGTTCAAGACGTTTCCCCTGACCGGTCGACCGATCTCACATCCAGCAATAAAGCTGGGATATGGCGTCGGCAAGGCAAACAATACCGCCCAAGGGGCGTTCCCATGTGCCTGAAAATGGCGAGGGGTCCGGCGCGTTACGCCGAACCCCTCATGGTATAGATATCAGCCGGCCTGTAAGCCGGGTTCTGTAGGGCCCCGCCCGCTGAGCGGCGAACGAGACGTGACGGCCATTCCTCTGGGACAATACTTGCGCATTGCCTCGAGCAACCTACCCGGATAGCGAGCCTGACACCGCTCCCGCAGGCGTTATCGCTTTCGCGAACGACCCGCGTTGCCATCCCTATTCGGTCTTGCTCCCGGTGGGGTTTACCTTGCCGGCTCCGTTGCCGGACCCGCGGTGCGCTCTTACCGCACCTTTTCACCCTTGCCTCCTCCGAAGAGAAGGCGGTTCGTTCTCTGTGGCACTTTCCCTGGGGTTGCCCCCGCCGGATGTTATCCGGCACCGTATGTCGATGGAGCCCGGACTTTCCTCTCCCAAGGCCTTTCGACCAGAGTGGGAGCGGCCGTCCGGCCGACTGACGCCCAAGGCATGGGGTTTATGGCGACCGGCGTCAAGCGATTAACGGCCCGAGGGGAAGCCAAAAATAAATATCGTGAAGATGTCGTTTGGCGGCAGATCCCTTCGACTAGTTATCGGCGATGATGCCGTTTCACAGGGAGTTAAGCGATGCAATATCTGCTGATGATCTATCGAAGCGAGGCCGAACTCTTCAAATTGAACGACGCCGAGCGTCAGAAGATGACGGCCGATTACGGTACGTTTACGCAATCCATCATCCAGAGCGGCCACTTCAAGGCCGGTGACGGATTGCAGCCGTCGACTACCGCGACCACGGTGCGGGTGCGCGAAGGCAAGATTCTCACCACCGACGGCCCGTTTGCCGAAACCCGCGAGCAACTCGGCGGCTACTATCTGGTCGAAGCCAGGGATCTCGATGCGGCGATTGAGATCGCTGCCCGAATTCCCGGCGCCAAGAACGGTTCGGTCGAGGTTCGGCCGATCATGATCTATTCGCCGGAGCTGGTTCAAGCGAGATCCGGCCGGGCGTGATCTAAAAGTAATGTTGCCAGTCGAGATCGAAAAAATATTTCGCGACGAGACGGGGCGGGCGCTCGCCACGCTGATCCGTCTCGTCGGCGATTTCGATCTTGCCGAGGATGCACTCCAGGAGGCCTTTGCCGCCGCGCTGGAGCGCTGGCCTTCGGCAGAAGTACCCGCAAATCCGCGAGCGTGGCTGGTCAATGTCGCGCGCAACAAGGCGATCGACCGCATTCGCCGGCAAATCTCGTTTCGGGCGAAAGAGGCCGAGCTGACGCATGAGGTGCTGCTCGATGCTGAAATCCTGCCGGAGGAAGATAGCTTAGTCCTCGACGACGACATGCTGCGGCTGATCTTCACTTGTTGTCATCCGTCGTTCGCGGTCGAGGTTCAGGTCGCGTTGACCCTGCGCACGGTCTGCGGGCTTTCCACCGCACAGGTGGCACGCGCCTTTCTGGTCAGCGAGGAGGCGATGGGCCAGCGCCTGGTTCGCGCCAAGCAAAAGATTCGCCTCGCCGGCATTCCCTACGAGGTACCGGAACGCGATGCGCTCAGCTTAAGGCTGCGCGGCGTACTGGCGGTGATCTATCTTGTTTTCACCGAAGGTTATGTCGCGACGTCTGGCGAAGCGCTGATGCGGCCTGATCTCGCGCGCGAGGCGATCCGCTTGGCGCGTCTGCTCGATGCCTTGATGCCGGGCCGCCGCGAGGTGAAGGGTCTGCTCGCGTTGATGCTGTTGCACGATGCGCGCCGCGCGGGGCGCCAGACCGAAGGCGGCGATATCGTCCTGCTCGAAGAGCAGGACCGCACGCTGTGGGACCAGGCGCAAATCGCGGAGGGTCTAAGGCTCGTGGAAGAGGCGTTGCAGTTGCCGGGCCGCGCGGAAGCCTATGCGGTGCAGGCGGCGATTGCAGCACTGCATGCGCGCGCGCCGAATTTTCAGGACACCGACTGGAAACAGATCGCGGGTCTCTATGAGGTGCTGCTGCGGATCAGCCCGTCGCCTGTGATCGAACTCAATCACGCGGCAGCGATTTCGATGGTCGACGGACCGGCGCGCGCGCTCGACCTGATCGACGCCTTGCAGGCGCGCGGTGGTCTTGATGGCTACGAATTGTTGCCGGCGGTGCGCGCCGATCTGTTGCGCCGGCTTGGACGGCATCAGGCGGCGCGCGAGGCGTATCTGGCCGCAACCGCGGCGACCCAGCTTGAGCCGCTGCGGCGGCTCTATGCGCGGCGGCTGGCGGAACTCACCTGTTGAAAGCTAACCCGCCGCGACCGCCGTCGCTTCCGCCGGCAAACTCGCGAGCAACGATTGCAGCGTCGCCAGCGTCGAATGATCGGCCACGCCATCGACCTTGGCAGGGCGGAAATGACGCTGGAAAGCGGTGACGACTTCCATCGTGGCGGTGTCGTATTTGCCGGTCAGGGAAACGCCGTAGCCATATCGGGCCAGCGCCTGTTGCAGGCCGCGAACGGCGTCGCTGATGGTGCCGATCTTCAATCCTTCGCTACGCACGATCGGCGCCGGCTGAACCCAATGGCCGACGCCGGAATTCGCCATCGAATGCCAGGGAAATTTTTCGCCGGGATCCTTCTTGCGCGAGGGTGCCACGTCGGAATGCGCCAGCACGCGATGCGACGGCACATTGCGGCGGAGCATGATGCCGCGGCACAGCGCGATCACGGCCGCGACCTGGCGCAACGGATACTCCGGATAGCCCCAGTCGTGCCCGCGATTGACGATCTCGATGCCGATCGAACAGGAGTTGATGTCGTCCTCGCCAGCCCAGGACGCAACGCCGGCGTGCCAGGCGCGCTTGGCCTCCGGTACGCATTGGACGATGCGGCCGTCTTCCAGAACGATGTAATGCGCCGAGACGTCGGTGCCTGCGGTGCAAAGCTGGGCGATCGCGCCCTGCGCGTCCGGCATCCCCGTGTAGTGCAGCAGGATCATGTCGGGCACGCGGCCCTTGTTCCGCTCGCCGAAATTCGCCGAGGGGATGACATCGGATGCGATCGAGGTGTCGGGCGTGAAGAGTTTCATATTCGCAATCGGCCGGGGAAGCGGAGTGGCGCGCCGCTTCGAATCAGAGTCACTAGTTGCGAACGAACCGATCGACATATCAATACTCAAACCGGGCAAGACAACGGCAACGGTAAATTTCCAAAATGTATTCAGTGACTATTCTCTCGTGATGCCTTGGGCGCAATCGAATAGCCGGTTGGCGGCCTGCATTTTGACCGGGTGTGTGCCGAACGCCTCACTTTACGGTCATGACCGGTGGATAACTCTGCCGGCGTTCTCGTAACCGAGCGGGTGATTAATCCGACCGCCGAGCGTCAACGCTTTCTTAACGCTACCTGTCGTTACTGAGTGGTGAAGAGCTGCGCCCGGTTTCGGACCGGCTGGCACCGCCGGCTTAAGGTTTATGCATAGGAGGCGCGCTTCGGGGTCGGATCGGGAACCTCCGGCGGCGGAGGGTGTGCGGGAAGCATAGGTTTGACGTGTCCTTTCGAATCCCAGCTTCGCAAGCGAGGACGCCACGCTGGGCGCGAACCTGGCGCCGCGCGGCACGAATTCTGCCGGCCGGCACGCAGGGGAACCGGGGACGGCTGGCAAAAAGCTCGTTGTTGAGGCGCCATGGACTCCTTCACGTCCGAGTTCCGTATCGTCCTTCCGCCCTCATCGGGAGGGCCTGCATGACCGAGCCGGCCGCGCGTTCACGCCATATCCCGGTACTCGGCCGTGAGGTGCTTACCTGGTTGCAGCCGCGCGACGGCGGGGTTTATGTCGACGCGACCTTCGGCGCCGGCGGCTACAGCCGGGCCATCCTCGAGACGGCGCAGACGCGCGTCATCGGCATCGACCGCGACCGCACCGCGATTGCAGGCGGCTTCGAACTGGTCGAGCAGTCAAATGGCCGTCTCACCTTGATCGAAGACCGCTTCTCCAATCTCGCGGAAGTGTGCAGCGCGCAAGGCGTGGCGTCGGTCGATGGCGTCGTGATGGATATCGGCGTGTCCTCGATGCAGCTCGACGAGGCCGGCCGCGGCTTTTCTTTCCGCGCCGACGGGCCGCTCGACATGCGGATGGGCCAGGAGGGGCCGACCGCGGCGGATGTGATCGCAACCGCGTCCGAAGCCGATCTCGCCAACATCATCTATATTTTCGGCGAGGAGCGTCATTCGCGCAGCATTGCGCGGGCCATCGTCGCCGCGCGCAAGCAGGAACCGATCACTTCGACGCGTGCGCTGGCCGATCTCGTTGGCAAGATTGTGCGTGGCAAGCCGGGCGAGATTCACCCGGCGACGCGGACGTTCCAGGGTCTGCGAATTTTCGTCAACGGCGAACTCGACGAACTGCATCTGGCGCTTGCCGCCGCCGAACAGATGCTCAAGCCCGGCGGCCGGATCGTCGTGGTGTCGTTTCATTCGCTGGAAGACCGCATCGTCAAGAATTTCTTCAACGAGCGCGCCAAGGCAAGCGGCGGCTCGCGGCATCAGCCGGAAGCCGCGCTGGCGGCGCCGAGCTTCTCCATCCTCACCAAGCGGCCGGTGACGGCGCAGGACGATGAGGTTTCCGCCAATCCGCGCGCGCGCTCCGCCAAGCTGCGTGCCGCCGAACGTACCGATGCGCCGATCCATCCACGAGGCGATCTGCCGGCATGGCCCGCCCTCGATACCGTGATGAGGGGAGGCTAGCAGCATGCGCATCCTCCATCTCCTGGTGATCGGCGTCCTGGTGTTCGCCGCCGCCTATGTCTACCGGATCAAAATGGAATCGACCGAGCGCACCGAGCGCGTGCTGCGGCTGCGCGCCGAAATCCGCGAACAGCGCGACGCGATAGCGGTGTTGCGCGCCGAATGGGCAAAGCTCGACTCGCCGTTGCGGCTGCAAGGCCTGGTCGAGCGCCACCTTGCGCTGAAGCCGCTCAACGCCAACCAATACGATTCACTGAAGAACCTGCCCGACCGTCCGCCGAGCCTGGTCAAGCCGGGTGACCCTGACCCGATCGGGTCGATGCTCGAGACCATCGAGGCGACCGCCGATGCGCCGGCGACGACAGGTTCGATCTCACATCAGGAGGGACAGCGATGACCGATCGGCTGCCTTCCGCGCGGGGGCTTTCCCGTCCGCAGGAATCCTGGCGGGCACGGCTGGTTCGCAGCCTGCTTTACGGGCGCAACGTCGATCGCGCCGCAAAAGCGCGCATCCGCGTCGGTTTCGTGATGCTGGCCTTTGTCGCCATCTATGCGGTGATCGGTGGCCGGCTCGTGATGTTCGCAACCGGCACCGACAGCCACGGTGCGCGGCGCGGTGGAAGCCAGGACGCCATTGCGACCGCGCGGCCCGACATCGTCGACCGCAACGGCGAGATTCTCGCCACCGACGTCAAGGCACCGAGCTTGTTCGGTGAGCCGCGCCGCATCATCGACAAGGACGAGGCGATCGAACTTCTGACTGCGACCTTGCCCGATCTCGACACCATCGAGGTGCGCGATCGTCTGTCGGGGCGCAAGGGCTTTGTCTGGCTCAAGCGTGAAATCACCCCGCAACAGCAGCAGGAAATCCATCGGCTCGGCATTCCCGGCATCGGCTTCTTGCGCGAGAACAAGCGCGTCTATCCGACCGGCAACGAGGTCGCGCACCTGATCGGCCTCGTCAACACCGACAATCAGGGCATCGCCGGGATGGAGAAGTGGCTCGACAACAATGGGCTGGCCGATCTGCATCGCGCCGGCTTTGCCACCGACCGTTTGCAGCGTCCGGTCGAATTGTCGGTTGACCTCAGGGTCGAGCATGCACTGCGCGATGAATTGCTGAAAGCGAAAGAGAAATTCCACGCCAAGGCGGCCTCCGGCCTTGTCACCAACGTCCGGACCGGCGAGGTCGTCGCCATGGTCTCGGTGCCGGATTTCGATCCGAACAATCCGAGGGAAGCGCACGATCCCGATCGCATCAATCGCCTGACCACGGGCGTCTACGAGATGGGCTCGACCTTCAAGGCGTTCACGCTGGCGATGGCGCTCGATACCGGCAAGTATAACCTCGACTCGCAGTGGGACGCGCGCGGGCCGCTGCACTATGGAAAATTCACGATCCATGACGACGAGCCGAAGGGCCGCTTTTTGAATATGAAGGAGGTGTTCACCTTCTCCTCCAACGTCGGCGCAGCGCGGATCGCATTGTCGCAAGGCGTGGAAGCGCACAAGGCGTTTCTGCGCAAGATGGGCCAGCTCGAGCGGCTGCGCACCGAATTGCCGGAAAGCGCTTCGCCGATCGTGCCCCATCACTGGGGCGATCTGAACACCATCACGATCGCGTTCGGTCATGGCATGGCGGTGGCGCCATTGCAGGCGGTGATGGGCGTCAGTGCGCTGGTCAATGGCGGCTACTTGATCCCGCCGACCTTCCTCAAGCGCAACGAGCAGGAAGCGATGGAAGTCGCCAAGCGGGTGATCCGGCCCGAGACCTCGGAGAAGATGCGGTTCCTGATGCGCCTCAATGCCGAGATCGGCACGGCGCGCAAGGCCGACGTCAAGGGCTATTATATCGGCGGCAAGACCGGCACGGCCGAGAAGGTCGTCAACGGCCGCTACGCCAAGAAACGCGTGCTGACTGCCTTTACCGCGATCCTCCCCGTCGACAAGCCGCGCTATCAACTCCTGATCATGCTGGACGAACCGCAGCCGCTGAAGGAAACTTATGGCTTCATCACCTCGGGCTGGAACGCAGTGCCGACCGCCGGCAACGTGATCTCCCGGATCGCCCCGCTTCTGGGGATCGAACCGCGTTTCGACCTGCCGCCGTCCGACCGCCTTATTCTTGCGGCATCGAGGACAAGCCAGTAAGGCGTACCACCTGCGGCGCATGACGGGATTCGATGCCGGGGTGAGATCCCCCGGCCGGGCTGGAACACCATGAAGCTCTCCGACCTCTTCGGTGATAACGCCACCATCGGCCCGCAGGCGGCCGCGGTCGAGGTTTCGGGGCTGGCGGTCGATAGCCGCGCCGTGAAGCCGGGCGATCTGTTCTTTGCGCTCGCCGGCGCCAAGACCGACGGCACACGCTTCATCGAGGCCGCGATTGCCGCCGGTGCCGTTGCGGTCGCGGGCGATCATCCGGCACCCGGCGGCTGCCGCGTGCCGTTTGTGTCGACGCTGAATGCACGCCGTGCGCTGGCGCTGGTGGCCGCGAAGTTCTTTCCGGGCCAACCGTCCACGATCGCCGCCGTCACCGGCACTAGCGGCAAGACATCCGTCGCCGCCTTCACGCGCCAGATCTGGCAGCACCTCGGATTCGAAGCCGCGAGCATCGGCACCATTGGGCTGGTCTCGCCAAAGCGCACGGTCTACGGATCGCTGACCACGCCGGATCCGATCGCGCTGCACCGTCAACTCGACGAGATCGCGCGCGAGGGCGTCACCCATTTGGCGTTTGAAGCTTCCTCGCACGGTCTCGATCAATACCGGCTCGACGGCGTGCGGGTGAATGCGGGGGCTTTCACCAACCTGTCACGCGATCACATGGATTACCATCCGGACGTGGCGCATTATCTTGCCGCGAAACTTCGGCTGTTCCGCGATCTCGTGGTCGCCGGTGGAACTGCGGTGATTTCGGCCGATCACGACCACTCCTCCGACGTGATCGAAGTGGCGCGCGAAAGGAAGCTGCTGACGATGACGGTCGGCCACAAGGGCGATGGCGCGGGCGAGGGGATTGCGGTGGCAGCTACCGCCATCGACGGCTTTACGCAGCGGCTTGAACTGATCCATCGCGGCCGTCGCTATTCGGTCCATCTGCCGCTGGTCGGCGAGTTCCAGATCGAGAACGCGCTGGTCGCGGCCGGTCTTGCGATCGGCACCGGCAGCGATCCTGACCAAGTCTTTGCCGCGCTCGAACAGCTCGAGGGCGCCAAGGGGCGGCTGGAACGTGTCGGCGAATATCAGGGTGCGCCGATTTTCGTCGATTACGCGCACAAGCCGGATGCGCTGGCGAAGGCGCTGCAAGCCTTGCGGCCTTATGCGCCGGGAAAACTGATCGTCGTGTTCGGCGCGGGCGGCGACCGCGACGCGGGAAAAAGACCTTTGATGGGCGCGATCGCCGCCGAGAACGCCGACGAGGTCATCATCACTGACGACAATCCGCGCAGCGAAAATCCGGCTGCGATCCGCGCCGCGATTCTTGCCGCCGCCAGGGGCGCTAGCGAAATCGGTGACCGCGCGGAAGCGATCGGCAATGCCATTGCCGGCCTCAAGAAAGGCGATGTGCTTCTGATCGCCGGCAAGGGCCACGAAACCGGACAGATCATCGGCGATCGCGTGCTGCCCTTCAGCGATCACGACGCGGTGGCTGCCGCTTTGGCAGAGAGGGTGGCATGAGCGCGGGTGTGTTATGGACGTCGGATGCAATGAGAGCTGCGATGCGCGCCGAAAGCAACGGTGTGCTGCCGGAAGCGATATCAGGCATCTCGATCGATACCCGCACGCTTGCCCCGGGTGAAGCGTATTTCGCCATCAAAGGCGCGGTGCATGACGGTCACGCCTTCGTGGATGCCGCCTTGAAGGCGGGCGCCGCGCTTGCGGTGGTGGAAAAAGTACAAGCCGAAAAATTCGCATCCGATGCGCCGCTGCTCGTGGTCGAAGATGTGCTTGGCGCGCTGGTCGATCTGGCGCACGCGTCGCGCGCACGGCTTGGGGCGCAGGTGATCGCCGTCACGGGCTCGGTCGGCAAGACCTCGACCAAGGAGGCGCTGCTGCATGTGCTTTCGGCGCAAGGGCAGACCCATGCCTCAGTGGCGTCATTCAACAATCATTGGGGCGTGCCATTGTCGCTGGCGCGCTGCCCGGCCGACGCACGGTTTGCGGTGTTCGAGATCGGGATGAATCACGCCGGCGAAATCGAGCCTCTGGTGAAGATGGTGCGGCCGCATGTGGCCATCATCACCACCGTCGAGCCGGTGCATCTGGAATTCTTTTCCGGCATCGAGGCGATTGCGGATGCGAAAGCGGAAATCTTCGAAGGCGTCGAGGCCGACGGCGCCGTGGTGCTCAACCACGACAACGCGCAATTCGCCCGGCTCAGTCGCCGCGCCAAAAAGTTGGGAATTTCGCACATCGTCTCGTTTGGCGCCGACAAGCGCGCCGAGGCCCGGCTGCTCGATATTTCGCTGCATGCGACCTGCTCGGCGGTGCATGCCAATATTCTAGGGCACGAGGTCACCTACAAGCTTGGCATGCCCGGACGTCACATGGCGATGAATTCGCTGGCGGTGCTCGCCGCGTCTTCCTTGGCGGGCGCTGATCTGGCGCTGGCCTCGCTGTCGCTGTCGCAGCTGGTGCCCCCGGTCGGCCGCGGCGTCCGGCAGACGCTGGCGGTGCCCGGCGGCGAAGTCACCCTGATCGACGAGAGCTATAACGCCAACCCGGCATCGATGGCGGCGGCCTTGAGCGTCCTTGGCCGGGCGAAGATCGGTCCGCAAGGCCGGCGGATCGCGGTATTGGGCGATATGCTCGAATTGGGGCCCACCAGCGCGCAATTGCATGCCGGCCTGAATGACGCCATCAAGGCCGATCATATCGACCTGGTGTTTTGTTGTGGCCCGCTGATGCGTAGCCTTTGGGACGGTCTTTCCGCCGGCAAACGAGGCGGCTACGCCGATAGCGCGGCTGGTCTCGAAGCGCAGGTCCTCGCCGCCATTCGTTCCGGCGATGCCGTCATGATCAAGGGCTCGTTCGGCTCGAAGATGAAAACGATTGTCACCGCGCTTGAAAAGCGTTTCCCCGGCAAGGCCGCGTTTGACGAAGCTGCGGTATAGCATTCGCCACACCGGCCACGCGTTCAAAAAGCGAATGTCAAATCCAAAGCGCCGCCAGAATTCGATATTTGGCAGTGGTCCTTTGATTCCAACATTTGTAAAAGTGCGTCCTGAGAAAGAATACACATAGGCGACAAAGCGAGAATCGGACCACTAGATGTTTTACTGGCTGATCGATCTTTCCAACACGGTTCCGGCACTTGCCTTCCTGCACAGCCTTCTGAACGTGTTCCGCTACATCACGTTCCGCACCGGCGGGGCGATGGTGACCGGCGCGCTGTTCGTCTTTCTGTTCGGTCCCTGGATCATCGACCATTTGCGGCTCCGGCAGGGCAAGGGCCAGCCGATTCGCACCGACGGCCCGCAGTCTCATCTTTCCAAAAAAGGCACGCCGACCATGGGCGGGCTGATGATCCTGTCGGGGCTCGTGGTCTCCACCGTGTTGTGGGCCAATCCGCTCAACCCCTATGTCTGGATCGTGCTGGCGGTGACGCTTGGCTTCGGCATCGTCGGTTTCTATGACGACTACCTGAAAGTCACCAAGCAGAGCCATAGCGGCTTTGCCGGCCGCATCCGGCTGCTGCTCGAAGGCATCATTGCGCTTGTCGCCTGCTACGCGCTGGTGCGGCTCGGGCGCGAGCCGTTCTCGACCTCGCTCGTGATTCCGTTTTTCAAGGACGTGGCGCTGAATCTTGGATGGTTCTTTGCGGTATTCGGCGCCTTCATCATTGTCGGCGCCGGTAATGCGGTCAATCTCACCGACGGCCTCGATGGCTTGGCAATCGTGCCCGTCATGATCGCGGCCGCGAGCTTCGGCATGATCTCCTACCTCACCGGCAACGCGGTGTTCTCGGATTATTTGCAGATCAACTACGTCGCCGGCACCGGTGAACTCGCCGTCATTTGCGGGGCGGTGCTGGGCGCGGGTCTCGGCTTCCTGTGGTTCAACGCGCCGCCGGCCTCGATCTTCATGGGCGATACCGGATCGCTCGCGCTTGGCGGCATGCTCGGCTCGATCGCGGTGGCGGTCAAGCACGAGATCGTGCTCGCTGTGATCGGCGGCCTGTTCGTGCTGGAGGCGGTCTCGGTGATCGTTCAGGTGGCATCCTTCAAGCTCACCGGAAAGCGCATCTTCAAGATGGCGCCGATCCATCATCACTTCGAGCAGCTGGGCTGGACCGAGCCGCAGATCGTGATCCGGTTCTGGATCATCTCGGTGATGCTGGCGCTTGCCGGCCTCTCGACCCTGAAGCTGCGGTGATCACGTGACCCCCGTCACTTCCTTTGCGGGCAAGACGGTCGCGGTGTTCGGCCTCGGCGGCTCGGGTCTGGCGAGCTGTCATGCGCTGAAGGCCGGCGGCGCCGAGGTGATTGCAGGCGACGATGGCACCGAGCGGCTGGCGGAAGCCGCAAAGGCCGGCTTTGTCACCGCCGACCTGCGCACGGTGAACTGGTCGCGCTTTGCCGCGCTGATCCTGACACCCGGTGCGCCGCTCACCCATCCGACGCCGCATTGGAGCGTGCTGATGGCCGGCCGGGCCGGCGTCGAGGTGATCGGCGATATCGAACTGTTCTGCCGCGAACGGCAACGTCATGCGCCTGACGCGCCGTTCGTCGCGATCACCGGCACCAACGGCAAATCCACCACCACCGCGCTGATCGCGCATCTGATGCGCTTTGCCGGTTACGACACCCAGATGGGCGGCAATATCGGCACGGCGATCCTGTCGCTGGAGCCGCCGCGCAAGGGGCGCGTGCATGTGATCGAGATGTCGTCCTACCAGATCGACCTCACGCCTTCGCTCGATCCGAGCGTCGGCATCCTTATCAATGTCAGCGAAGACCATATCGACCGCCACGGCACGCTCGAGCATTATGCCGCGGTGAAGGAGCGTCTGGTGGCCGGCGTTCAGCCACAAGGCACGGCGATCATCGGCGTCGATGACGTCTGGTGCCGCGCTAGCGCCGACCGGATCGAGCAGGCCGGAAAACGCGTGGTGCGCGTCTCCGTGAAAAATCCGCTGCCCGACGGCCTCTTCGTCGATCACGAGACGGTCTGGCGCGCCTCCGGTGGCGCGCGCAGCGAGATCGCGAAGATCGGTGGCATCGGCTCGCTGCGCGGCCTGCACAATGCGCAGAACGCGGCTTGTGCTTCGGCTTGCGCGCTCGCGCTCGGTGTCTCGACCGATGTGCTGCAAAAAGGCCTGCGCAGTTTTCCGGGCCTCGCGCACCGGATGGAGCAGGTCGGCCGCCGTGGCAACGTCTTGTTCGTCAACGACTCCAAGGGCACCAATGCGGATGCGGCCGCGCACGCGCTGTCGTCCTTCGCCGATATTTTCTGGATCGCGGGTGGGAAACCCAAAGCCGGCGGCATCACGAGCCTCGCCGAATATTTCCCGCGCATCCGCAAAGCCTATCTGATCGGCGAGGCGGCGCCCGAGTTTGCCGCCACACTAGGTAAAGGCGTGCCGCACGAGATTTCGCAAACGCTCGATGTCGCCGTCACCAGCGCGGCCCGTGATGCGGAGGCCGCGGGATTGTCGGAGGCGGTGGTGTTGTTGTCGCCGGCCTGTGCGTCGTTCGATCAGTACCGGAATTTCGAAATCCGCGGCGCCAAGTTCCGCGACCTCGTACAGGCGTTGCCGGGCGTCAAGCCGGTGGTGTGAGCTCTCTTATCCCTCCCCCGCAAAGCGTGGGGAGGGTCGGCGCGAATGAAATGAGCGTCGGGGTGGGGGTCTATCAATACGACTCGTCCTTTGGAAAGCGCCCCCACCCGTCCCGTCGTTCGCGTTCGCTCACGACGAGCCACCCTCCCCACCGCTCGCCGGGGGGAGGGATGAGAAAGAACACAATCCATTAACCCCTTGGAAACCATCATCGGCGACCAATGGGCGGGTCTCTATCCTTGGGAACGCCCATGCTCTCCCGTGAACAGCGAAATCCCCTCAGCGACTGGTGGTGGACGGTCGACCGCCTGCAACTGGCGGCGATTATTGCGCTGATCCTGGCGGGCGTCATCCTGTCGTTGGCGGCAAGCCCGCAGGTCGCGACCCGGATCGGGCTCGATCCCTTTCACTTCTTCAACCATCACGTGGTGTTTCTGCTGCCATCACTCTTCGTGTTGATCGGCGTTTCCTTTCTGTCGCCGCGGCAGATCCGCCGCACGGCATTGGTCATTTTTGCCGTCAGTATTGCGCTGATCGTGGTCACGCTATTGATCGGGCCGGAGGTCAAGGGCTCGCGGCGCTGGATCACCCTGATCGGGGTCAACATCCAGGCCTCGGAATCCGCCAAGCCCGCTTTCGTGGTGCTTGCTGCATGGCTGTTTGCGGAATCGACCCGGAAGCCGGAAATGCCCGCGACCTCGATGGCGCTGGTGCTGCTGTTGATGCTGGTCTCGCTGCTGGTCGCCGAGCCTGACTTCGGCCAGACCATGCTGATCCTGATGGTCTGGGGCGCGCTGTTCTTCATCGCCGGCATGCGCATGATCTGGGTGATGGGGCTTGCGGGCGCGGCAGGTGTCGGGCTGTTCACCGCCTATCTTTTCGTGCCGCACGTTGCAGGGCGCATCAAGCGCTTCATGAATCCAGCCTCCGGCGACACCTTCCAGGTCGACACCGCGATGGAAGCCTTCAGCAACGGCGGCTGGTTCGGGCTCGGGCCGGGCGAGGGCATCGCCAAGCGCAGCCTGCCGGATAGCCATACCGATTTCGTGTTCGCAGTGGCGGCGGAGGAATTCGGAATTATTCTGTGTCTGGTGCTGCTCGCGCTGTTCGCCTTCGTGGTGGTGCGCGCGCTGTCGCGGGCCTATGCCAGCGAAGACATGTTCGCGCGCTTCGCGGCCTCGGGTCTTGCGATCCTGTTCGGCGTGCAGGCGGCGATCAACATGTCGGTCAATCTGCAATTGATCCCGGCCAAGGGCATGACGCTGCCGTTCATCTCCTATGGCGGTTCCTCGATGGTGTCGCTGGCTTATGGTGTCGGCATGCTGCTGGCGCTGACACGGCAGCGGCCGCGCGTCGAACAGGAATCGATGAACGCGGGCGCCACCGCGCAGGGCTACGCGTAAAAGCCACGATATTTTCCGTCATTGCGAGCGCTAGCCAACGGGTCGCGCGAATGCGCGCCCGATGACAGGCTCCGCAATCCAGTAACAAAAAAACCTGGATTACTTCGTCGCTTGCGCTCCTCGCAATGACGGCATTTTCCGTATATGGATTGGCCATCATGACCAATGCTCCCCTCATCCTGCTCGCGGCGGGCGGCACCGGCGGACATCTGTTTCCGGCCGAGGCGCTCGGCGTGGAATTGATGAAGCGGGGCTTTCGCGTGCGGCTTGCGACCGATGCGCGCGCCTTGCGCTACTCCGGCCTGTTCTCGCGCGACACCATCGACGTGGTGCCGAGCGAAACCCTGCGTGGCCGCAATCCAATCTCGCTGGCGCGCACCGGCTTCACGCTGGCCGCCGGCATGGCGATCGCGGTTTATCTGCTGCGCAAACTCAGGCCCGCCGCCGTCGTCGGCTTCGGCGGCTATCCGACGTTGCCGCCGCTGATGGCCGCGCGGCTGCTCGGCATTCCCGGCATCATTCATGACGCCAATGCGGTGCTTGGCCGCGCCAACCGTTTTCTTTCGAGCCGCGTCAGCGCGATCGCGACTTCACTGCCCGGCGTGCTTGACCGCGATCCGCAACTCGCCTCGAAAACCACGACCGTCGGCACGCCGATGCGTCCCGCCATTTTGGCGGCCTCGGCCGTGAAATACGCATCGCCCGAACCGAGCGGGCCGTTTCGCCTGCTGGTGACCGGCGGCAGCCAGGGCGCGCGCGTCATGGCCGACATCGTGCCACCTGCCATCGAGAAACTCGAACCCTCGCTGTGGGGCCGGCTGTCGCTGACCCAGCAGGTGCGGGAAGAGGACATGACGCGGGTGCGCGCGGTCTATGACCGGCTGAAGATCAAGGCCGAACTCGCGCCGTTTTTCACCGATCTGCCGGCGCGGCTCGCGGCCAACCATCTAGTGGTCTCGCGCTCGGGCGCCGGCACGGTCGCCGAACTCGCCGCCATCGGCCGGCCGTCGATCCTGGTGCCGCTGCCCGGCGCGATCGATCAGGACCAGTTCGCCAATGCCGGCGTGCTGTCGGAAGCGGGCGGCGCGTTGCGGATCGTGCAGAGCGACTTCACGCCCGATCGCCTGGCCGCGGAAATTTCCGCGCTCGCGGCGGAGCCTTCAAAACTTACGGCGATGGCGAAAGCCGCGCGCAATGCCGGCCGGCTCGACGCCGCCGAACGGCTGGCCGATCTTGTGATGAAAGTCGCCGGGCTCTGAAGGCTCGCCAAACGCTGTCGCCATCGGCCGAAATCACGAAAAAGCCCTTGTCAGCGCCTTCTAAAGCAAGGCATCCAATACGTCACGGGCCGCGGGTGATTTGCGCTTGCCTCTTGCGGCCGTGACGACAGCGAGAACGAGCCATGAGACTGCCGCGCGAGATCGGACCCATTCACTTCGTCGGTATCGGCGGTATCGGGATGAGCGGCATCGCCGAGGTGCTGTGCAATCTCGGCTACACCGTGCAAGGCTCGGACGCCTCTGAGAGTGCCAACGTGGTGCGGCTCCGCGAGAAGGGCATCAAGATCGCGATCGGTCACCAGGCCGGGAATGTCGCGGGCGCCGACGTCGTCGTGGTCTCGACCGCGATCAAGCGTGACAATCCGGAATTGATGGCCGCGCGTGCGAGCCGCATTCCGGTGGTGCGGCGCGCCGAAATGCTCGCCGAACTGATGCGGCTGAAAAGCTGCGTGGCGATCGCCGGCACCCATGGCAAGACCACGACAACGACAATGGTCGCAACGCTGCTCGATGCCGGCGGCATCGACCCGACCGTGATCAATGGCGGCATCATCAATGCCTACGGCTCCAATGCGCGTCTTGGCGCCGGCGACTGGATGGTTGTCGAGGCCGATGAGAGCGATGGCACGTTCCTGAAACTGCCGGCGGATGTCGTGATCGTCACCAACATCGATCCCGAACATCTCGACCACTTCAAGACCTTCGATGCGATTCAGGATGCCTTCCGCAACTTCATCGAGAACGTGCCGTTCTACGGTTTCGCCGTGATGTGCATCGACCATCCCGTGGTGCAGACGCTGGTCGGCAAGATCGAGGACCGCCGCATCATCACCTATGGCGAAAACCCGCAGGCCGACGTGCGACTGGTCGATCTTTCCCCCGCAAACGGCGGCTCGAGTTTCAAGGTCGTGTTCCGTGACCGCAAGACCGACGCAACGCACGAGATCACGGATATTCGCCTGCCGATGCCGGGACGGCACAACGCGCTCAACGCTACCGCGGCGATCGCGGTCGCGCATGAGTTGGGGCTTGCCGACGACGTCATCCGCAAAGCGCTGGCGGGTTTCGGCGGCGTGAAGCGGCGCTTCACCAAGACAGGCGAGTGGAATGGCGTCACGGTGATCGACGATTACGGCCATCACCCGGTCGAGATCGCGGCCGTGCTCAGGGCCGCGCGCGAGTCGACCAATGGAAAGGTCATCGCCGTGGTGCAGCCGCATCGCTTCACGCGGTTGCAATCGCTGTTCGAGGAATTCTGCACCTGCTTCAACGACGCCGACGCCGTGGTCGTCGCCGAAGTGTATCCGGCCGGCGAAGCGCCGATCGAAGGCATCGACCGCGATCATTTCGTGCTCGGCCTGCGCGCTCACGGTCATCGTGAGGTGATCCCGCTGCCCAACGCAGCCGCGCTCGCCGACATCGTCAAGGGAATCGCCGGCAGTGGCGATCTTGTCGTTTGTCTCGGCGCCGGCAACATCACGCAATGGGCCTACGCGTTGCCGGGCGAATTGAAGGCGCTGGGGTGACGGCGGCGAATGATGACCTTTCCCGACATCACGCCCGACCTCAAAGCCGCGTTGCCGGAATTGCGTGGGCGGCTCACGGCGAACCAGTCGTTGGCCGAACTCACCTGGTTTCGCGTCGGCGGCCCGGCGCAAATTCTTTTCACCCCGGCGGACGAAGACGATCTCGCTTATTTCCTCGCCCACCTCGGAACTGAGCTTCCGGTCACTGTCGTCGGCGTCGGCTCCAATTTGATCGTGCGCGACGGCGGCTTGCCGGGCGTGGTGATCCGACTCGCCCCACGCGGCTTCGGCGAGGCGAGCGTGCAAGGCGAAATCGTCAGCGCCGGTGCAGCCGCCCTCGACAAGCGCGTGGCGGAGACGGCGGCCGCCGCCAATCTCGGCGGCCTCGAATTCTTCTTTGGCATTCCCGGCACCATCGGCGGCGCGCTGCGTATGAATGCCGGCGCCAACGGCGCAGAAACCAAGGACGTCCTGTATGAGGCATCCGGCGTCGGCCGTGACGGCAAAAAACACGTCTTCAGCAACGCGGAGATGAAATTCGTCTACCGTAATTCCGGCGTCGATGCGTCCATCATTTTTACTTCGGCGCGCTTTGCCGGCAAACCGGCCACGCCTGAGGCGATCCGTGTGCGGATGAACGAAGTCCAGGCCCATCGCGAGGCGGCGCAGCCGATCCGCGAAAAAACCGGCGGCTCGACCTTCAAGAACCCGCCGGGAAACAGTGCCTGGAAACTGATTGATGCCGCCGGCTGTCGTGGTTTGCGCGTCGGCGGCGCGCAGGTCTCGGAAATGCACTGCAACTTCCTCATCAATACCGGCGACGCCACGGCGAGCGACATCGAAACCCTTGGCGAAACCGTTCGCACCCGCGTGAAGGAAAATTCGGGAATCGAGTTACACTGGGAAATCAAGCGGATCGGGATTTCTGCTTAAGTGTCATTTCGCGTTAAAAGACGCGAGCGGGGCTAAAACGAAAGCGACGAATGCGGATCACCATTCTTTTCGGCGGCACCAACAAGGAGCGCCTGGTTTCGGTGGCGACTGCGCAAGCGCTGCACACCGCGCTGCCGGAGGCCGATCTGTGGTTCTGGGCTGCTGACGATGCCGTGCATGAGACCAGCGGCAAGGTGCTGCTCGGTCATTCCCGTCCGTTCGAAGATTCGTTCAAGCCGGATGGTGTGCGCATCAGTGGCTCGATCGAGCAGGCGATGGATCGGGCCAAGACCGACGTTCGTCTTTTGGTGCTGGGGTTGCACGGCGGCCGCGCCGAGAATGGCGAGTTGCAGGCGATCTGCGAGATGCGAGGGCTAGCCTTCACCGGTTCGGGATCGGCGGCGTCAAATCTCGCCTTCGACAAGGTCGCGGCCAAGCGTTTTGCGGCGCTCGCCGGCGTCCATTCGCCCGATGGTATCGCGCTTTCCGATATCGAGGCCGCCTTTGCCGAGCACGGCAAACTGATCGCCAAGCCCGCGCGCGACGGTTCGAGCTATGGGCTGATCTTCGTCAATTCGAAGCAGGACATCGTCGCCGTCCGCAACGCCGCGCGGACCGAGGAATATGTCATCGAGCCGTTTATCGCCGGTACCGAATCGACCTGCGGCGTGCTGGAGCAGGCCGATGGTTCGGTGATCGCGCTGCCGCCGATCGAGATCATTCCGGCCGAGGGCGGGCTCGGCTTCGACTACCGCGCGAAATATCTGGCGAAGGCGACCCAGGAAATCTGTCCCGGCCGCTTTTCGCCCGAGATCAGCAATGCAATCATGGACATGGCCGTGCGGGCTCACCTCGCATTGTCGTGCGGCGGCTATTCGCGCACCGACTTCATCGTCTCGGAAAAGGGGCCGGTTTACCTCGAGACCAACACCTTGCCCGGCCTGACCAAGGCCTCGCTCTATCCGAAGGAGTTGAAGGCGCAAGGAATCGATTTCGTCGATTTCCTCAAAGGTCAGATCGCCATCGCCGAACGGCGGGCGCGGGGGTAGATGCGCGGGTTTTCCCCGGAACCCTTCAAGCATTACCAAATTCCTAACGTTACCAGCCAAATCCTTCACCCAGCACGTCAAATTGGCGCGTGGGTGGACCAAATTTACCCTTTGTTTACCAGGAAGTCCGAAGGTTAACGCCGGCGGCGCATATGCGCTTGGCCGCCGGGGCGCGTGCTGTTTCAGCGCGCGTGGGGATGGCGACCTCTTCTTGGGCAGCTTGTCTTCGGGCAGTTGTCTTGGGGCAGGTTCCAACGCTTCACACCCGGTACGGCCGAGCCGTCAGATGCGCCGGTCCCGCAATTCTTTGCGGGCACAACAGTAGACGAGCTCGAGTAATGAATGGTGGAGGACGTCTCGCCCGGTCGCCGCGATCGCCGAGGCAACAGACTGAACTAATGGACGCCGTCGCCGGCGTCGGCGTCGCCTTGCGCGCGCGGCTTGGTGCTGTGCCGTCATCCGCCAAAGCCCGCCGTCATCCGCGCCGCGAACAACCCTCAGGCGTCATTGCCTTCGTCGAACGCCGCTGGCCCCGTCGCGGTGGCCTGTTCGCCACTCTGCTGCTGCTGGTTGCGAGCGCTGGTCTTGGCATCGTCAAGGGCGGCCATCTCGAAGCGTTCGTCGCGACCGTGAGCGAAGCGCGCAACGCGCTGGCCAATTCGGCCGGATTTCGGATCACGTCCGTCGCCATCAACGGCCGCAAGCAGTTGACCCAGGACGAGGTGCTCGCGGTCGGCGGCGTCAATGGCCACTCCTCGCTGTTGTTCCTCGATGCTTCCTCGGTTCGCGAGAAGCTGAAAGCCAATCCCTGGATCAGCGAAGCCACCGTGCTGAAGCTTTACCCCGGCCAGTTGCGCATCGATATCGTCGAGCGGACGGCATTTGCGCTCTGGCAGCAAAACGGCCGCCTGTCGGTGATTTCCGATGATGGCGCCGTGCTGCAGGACTATGTCTCGCCGGCCTTCCTCAAGTTGCCGCTGGTGGTAGGCAAAGGCGCCGAAACCCGCGCCAAGGATTTTCTCGCGCTGCTGTCGCGCTATCCGCAGGTCAGTTCCGTGACCAAGGCTGCGACCTTCGTCGGCGAACGGCGCTGGAATCTGCGCCTCAATGACGGTCTCGACGTCCGCTTGCCGGAAAACGACGTCGGCAACGCGCTTCTCACCCTGAGCAATCTCGATCACGACGAACACCTGTTTGCCAAGGACATTGTCGCAATCGACCTGCGGCTGCCGGACCGGCTGGCGGTGCAGCTGTCTGACGATGCGGCCAAGGCCCGCGAAGAAGCGCTCAAGAAAAAAGAGCCGAAAAAGAAGGTCGGCGACGCATGAGCGGCTTCGATCCCAGGCAGGCGCCGAAAACGCGCCCGATGTCGCAGAAGCGCACGGCGCTGGTGGCCTCGCTCGACATCGGCACCAGCAAGATCGCCTGCATGATCGCACGGCTGAAGCCGTGTCCGCCGAACGATGCCCTGCGCGGCCGCAGCCATGCGGTCGAATTGATCGGCTATAGCCAGATCCGTTCCAAGGGGGTGAAGGCCGGCGCGGTGGTCGATCTCGTCGAATGCGAGCAGGCGGTCCGCCAGGCGGTCTCGCTTGCCGAGGACATGGCCAAGGTCCGGGTCGAATCGGTTTTGTTGTCGGTGTCGGCCGGACGGTTGCAGGCGCAACTGATCGAGGCGGCCGCCGACATCAAGGGCGCCGCTGTGACCTCGGCCGACGTCGCGCGCGTCACCTCCGCCGGCATGCACCATGCGACCGGCGAGGGCCGCACCGTGCTGCACGCGCTACCGACCGGTTATTCCATCGATGGCGTCAAGGGCGTCCGCGATCCCAAGGGCATGATGGCGCGGCAGTTTGGCGTCGATATGAACGTCGTCACGGCTGATACCACGGTCGTCAAGAATCTGATGCTGGTGGTCGAACGCTGCCATCTCAACGTCGAGGCGATGGCGGCAAGCCCCTATGTGGCGGGACTGGCGGTCTTGACCGACGACGAGGCGGATATTGGCGCCGCCGTGGTCGAAATGGGGGCGGGGACGACCACCATTGCGACCTATTCGGGGGGGCGATTCATCCATGCCTCAGGATTTGCACTCGGCGGCCACCACATCACCATGGATCTTGCGCGAGGGGTCTCGGCATGCATTGCGGATGCCGAGCGAATCAAGACGTTATATGGCACGGTGCTGACCGGCGGGTCAGACGCACACGAGTTGATGTCCGTGCCGTCTGCCGGCGACGACGAGCTGGATGTGCCGCAGGTCGTGTCGCGCGCGACGATCGCGAATATTGTCCGGCACCGTGCCGAGGAGATTTTTGAGATGGTCAGGGACCGGCTTGCGGATTCTCCCTTTGCTTCGGAGCCGAAAGCCCGTGTGGTCTTGAGCGGCGGCGCCTGCCAGCTTTCCGGCACGCTGGAGCTTGCCACGAGAATCCTCAACCGGCCGGTACGGATCGGCCGTCCGTTGGGTTTCAGCCGCCTTCCCAATGAAGCGAAGAGCGCGTCCTTTGCGGTGCCCGGCGGTCTTCTGGTCTATCCGCAATTCGCCCACCTTGAACATGTCGAACCGCGGCATACGCGGCAGCTCCGGACAGGGACCGACGGCTATTTCGGAAAAGTCGGACGATGGCTACGCGAGGGCTTCTGATGAATCTTTTCCGCAATGAATCAATTTCACCAACACCCACGGCCACCGGCCGGGGCGAACCCACGCGCGCGTGATCGAGAGGCAACCATGGCACCCATCAATATCACTCCCCCCGACATTCATGAGTTGAAGCCCCGGATCACCGTTTTCGGCGTCGGAGGCGCCGGCGGCAATGCCGTCAACAACATGATCACGGCCGGGCTGCAGGGCGTCGACTTCGTCGTCGCCAATACCGACGCCCAGGCGCTGACGATGTCGAAGGCGCATCGCATCATCCAGATGGGCACGCAGGTCACGCAGGGCCTCGGCGCCGGTTCGCAGCCAGATGTCGGCGCGGCCGCGGCGCAAGAAGTCATCGACGAGATCCGCGATCACATCTCCGGCGTCAACATGGTGTTCGTCACCGCCGGCATGGGCGGCGGCACCGGCACGGGTGCTGCGCCTGTCATCGCCAAGATCGCACGTGATCTCGGCATCCTCACCGTCGGCGTGGTGACCAAGCCGTTCCACTTCGAAGGCCAGCGCCGGATGCGCACGGCGGAAGCCGGCATCAACGAACTGCACAAGGTCGTCGATACGCTTCTGATCATCCCGAACCAGAACCTGTTCCGCGTCGCCAACGAAAAGACCACCTTCGCCGACGCCTTCGCGATGGCCGACCAGGTGCTCTATTCGGGCGTCGCCTGCATCACCGACCTGATGGTCAAGGAAGGCCTCATCAATCTCGACTTCGCCGACGTCCGCGCCGTGATGCGCGAGATGGGCAAGGCGATGATGGGCACGGGCGAAGCCACCGGCGACAAGCGCGCGCTGACGGCAGCCGAAGCTGCGATCGCCAACCCCTTGATCGACGATTCCTCGATGAAGGGCGCCCGCGGCCTT